>Ga0206974_1027_pt1 | contig 35202 bp, 30 predicted proteins | sample Alteio_BWOrgHeat_84_FD_152920 | JGI IMG/M metagenome (GOLD analysis project Ga0206974, IMG submission 152920) | Enriched cells from forest soil in Barre Woods Harvard Forest LTER site, Petersham, Massachusetts, United States -... | ecosystem: Environmental > Terrestrial > Soil > Temperate forest >... | reverse complement strand
TAGCGAACGTCGTTATACGGATCGCTCAAGGTGCTGACCACGATAGCGTTGTTCTTCAGCTCGATATCCGTGACCCAGAACTTTTCGCCGGAGACAAACTTGCGCGTCGAGCAACCGTTATTGGCGGCATCGGTGATACTCGCTCCACCGCCAAAAAACTTGCCCTTCAAATAGCTCTTCGCCGCGTCCTTGGCGCGATTTTGCATGTTCACGCTCAAGACGCCGGCCTTGTAAACGTTCTGCTCCACATAGGCAGCGGCCGAGCTACACATCATCAGGCCGTCCTTATGAAGCAGGACCACGTCGCCCGCCGTCACAATATCGTCATGAGCAGCGGACCCCTTGCTCAGCTTGATCTGAGACACCAACTTCTCTTTGATCAGCGTTGCCGGATCGCCCACCTGCGCCTGCAACCCCAGAGAGAGGCACACCGCAGCGGCGGCGAACCCGAATGCACGCAACTTCTGCACCTGAGCCATAACCCTCATCCATTTCCAGTGTTATCGGGGGATCTGTTGCTGGACACCCCAGAAACTACACCAGCGCCCCTGCCAAGTCAAGAAAGAAACTCCACGAAACATAGGCGCAATATGCATCGCGATTCTCCCCTGCTGCCTCTAATTGCGCAAAAATGCGAAAGAAGTGCGCAAAGAATTCGCATTACTTTCTGAGAAATGCCTAACTTCTTTTCATCGTGCTTCAAGGTCCTGTCAATCCTGCGCAAAACCGTACCCTTACCCCTCATGCACTGACCGAAGATAGTGGTCGCCGCTTTGATTTCGTGTCAATTTCTTGCTTTCTTTTTTCGGCGAGTGTCGTCCTTTCTCCTGCCGGATCCCATCACGCCGATCGGCTCTATCTTGACGCCGGCCTCAGGGCTCTGGTTTACTGCATATCAACGGCATGCCTTACATCTCCGCAAACCCGCTAATGCCTCGTTTCATTCGAATTACCGGCTCCAACCCGGTATCAGGCATCTACGCGGGATGCGTTGCCTGACGTCACTGCAGATAGAACTTCGGCATGATCACAGCCACCTCCCGCATCCGCGGCAGGTGGTTTTTGCATTTGGCAACAGATAGGAGTATTCCCCTTGGAATCGGTCACTCTGGCAACTATTGAAGCCGCAAGACAGCGCATTGGCGATGCAATTCATCAATCCCCCTGCCAGCTCTCGCATCATCTCTCCGAGCGCATCGGCCTGCCCATCTATCTCAAACTCGAAAACCTCCAGCGCACCGGCTCCTTCAAAGAAAGGGGCGCTCTCAATAAACTCCTCAGCCTCACTGAGGAAGAACGCGGCCGCGGCGTGATCGCAGCCTCTGCCGGCAACCACGCCCAGGGCGTGGCTTTTCACGCCACCAAACTCGGCATTCGCTCACAAATCGTGATGCCCCAGGCCACGCCGCTAGTTAAGGTCGTCTCCACGCGCGGCTTCGGCGCCGAGGTCATCCTTCACGGAGCCAACTACGACGAAGCCTGCGAAGAGGCTCTGATCCGCTGCGAACAGCAGGGACTTACCTTTATTCATCCATTCGATGATCCGGAAGTCATCTCCGGCCAGGGTACTATCGCCCTTGAACTGCTCGATCAGGTTCCCGATCTCGAAGCAGTCGTCGTGCCCATCGGCGGCGGCGGGCTCATCAGCGGCATCGCCTGCGCCCTCAAGGAGCGCAACCCGAAGATCCGCGTCGTTGGCGTCGAGCCGGAAAAGCTTCCGTCCATGCTGCGCGCCCGCGAAGCCGGCACGCCCATCACCCTCGCCCCGCAGGCCACCATCGCCGACGGCATAGCCGTCCGGCGCGCCGGAGACGTCACCCTCCCTCTCGTCTCACGCTACGTTGATGAGATCGTCACCGTCGACGATGAAGAGATCGCCAGCGCCATCCTCATGCTCCTGGAACAGGAAAAGACTCTCGCCGAAGGCGCTGGAGCCGCCGCCCTCGCCGCCCTGCTCCAGTCCAAAACTAACCTGCGCCACCGACGCACGGCAGTTCTAGTCTGTGGCGGCAACATCGACGTCACTCTCCTCGCCAAAATCATCGAACGCGGCCTCGTCAAAGACGGGCGTCAGCTGCGCGTCCGCGTTTACCTGCTCGACCGCCCCGGCGCATTGCTGCACCTCACAGAAATCCTCGCCCGCGAGCGTGCCAACATCGTCGAAACCATCCACAATCGCTCCTATTACGGCGTCAGCCTCGCCGAAACCGTTATCGACGTCACACTCGAAACACGCGGCGCCACGCACATTACCGCCATCAGCCACGCCCTAAACGAAGCCGGCTTCCGCTTCGAGCGCATTCTGTAATCTTTGAGTCCATTCTGGAATCAAAGTATGGAAGCCAAACGGAATCGGAGGAAACCAGGATGATCGCCCGCATCTGGCACGGATACGCCACTCCTGACCGCGCAGACGCCTACGAACGAATGCTCAAACCCGAACTATTACCTGGTATCAGCAAGGTCCCAGGCTATCGCGGCAGTTATCTTCTCCGCCGCCCGCTCGGTGAAGAAGTGGAATTCATCACCATCCTGCTCTTTGAATCCTTGGACCATATCCGCGCCGTCGCTGGTCCTGACTACGAAACCGCAGTCGTTCCGGACGAACGCCGAAAACTCCTCACCCGCTGGGACCAGAAAGCTTCGCACTACCAGGTTGCGTCCACGAACGGCATCGCAGGATTAGCTCTTTGAACTCCAAACCGAGGCTATAAGAGCAGAACGGCTGACCCATGTATGTTCCCGGCTTCAATCGCATCGACGACCGCGCGCTCCTCATCGAAGCCATGCGCGCCTGGTCCTTCGCCGTTCTCTTGAATCACGACGAGCACGGATCACCCATAGCAACGCACTTGCCGCTCGTGATCCAAGATGAAGGCGAGCACGGGGTCATCGAAGGCCATTTCGCCCGAGCCAACCCACATTGGAAGTCCCTGCTGGGTCGTGAAACATTGGTCGTCTTCTCCGGCCCGCATAGCTACGTCTCGCCGTCCCTCTACACCCATCCTCAGTCCGTCCCCACCTGGAATTACATCGCCGTCCACGCAACCGGTATGGCGCAGATAGTAGAAGAGGACGCCGGCAAAGAGTCTCTTCTACGCAATCTGATCGCAGTCCATGAGCCTGCCTACGCACAGCAGTGGGAAAGCCTGCCCGGGAGCTATCGCGCCTCCATGCTCAAAAACATCGTCGGCTTCCGCATCCCCATCACCCGCATCGACGGAAAATTCAAGCTCAGCCAAAATCGTCCCGACGCCGATCGCGAAAACGTGCGCCGCGCCCACGCCGCCGGCTCACCCGACGAACAGGCCCTCGCTGCATGGATGCAGCGTCTGCAAATCTGACGCCACGGCGTCTGATTCCTTTGCATCTCGCAATTCATCCAATGCAAGACCGCCATGCACACTTCCGAGACACTGCTCGACAACCCCATCTGGAACGCCTTATCGACGCGCCAAAGTCACTTCGCCCACGGCGGAATCTGCGCAAAACGCTTCGACTCCGCCATCGGCCCGCTCTCCGGTCTCAACGAACAGAGTGAGGAAGCCTACGCCGAGCTGGCCCAGATCCTCGCGCCTGGCGAAATCGCCATTCTCTTCCTCACCGAAGAACCAAAGATCCCGCAAGGCTGGAAGACCCTGCGAACCGGGCTGCTGACCCAGATGATCTGCCGTGGCGAACCGGTACCACCCTCCCGGGCCAGCAAAGACGGCGACTCATCTACGATCGAGTCCCTCACCGCACGCGACGTTCCGGAGATGCTCGAGCTGGTCCAGCTCACCGAGCCAGGACCCTTCGCTGAACGCACCATCGAGCTCGGCGGCTATCTGGGAATTCGCCAGAACAGACGCCTCGCCGCCATGGCCGGACAGCGCCTTGCACCTCATGGATTCACCGAGATCAGCGCCGTCTGCACCCATCCCGACTTTCGCGGCCGCCGCTACGCCCAGTTGCTCGTCGCCACGGTAGCGCAGCGCATCCGCGAACGCGGAGAAACACCATTCCTCACCTTGATGGCCAGCAACACCAGCGCCTTTCGCGTCTACGAGGCTGCCGGCTTTGAAGCTCGCAGAACCCTGGAACTGGCTGTCATCACACCAGTTCACCCGCCATCTTAGGCAATTCACACCAAAAAGCATGCGCTCTGAAGCTTCTATGCGCCAAAAGAAATGGGAGACACGACCATCAGGCCGTGTCTCCCATGCTTTACCAGCTGCTGCTATGGGACTTGGTTCACCGCCTTAAGGGCGTCAATGAGACCATGCCCGTCGTAGATGGAATATCCGCGCTTGGAGTCAACCGCAATGGTCCCACTGGCTGTGGAGCCATCGCTGAAGGTAGCGGTGTAAGCCGTTCCGTTCATGCGATCGGCCGTATCGTCGAAGTAGCCCGGTCCGTTATCGATCCGGTCAAGGCCGAACGAATAGTAATCTCCTGACTTAAATCCGGAGAAGTTGAGCTGGAAGCTGCTGGAAAAGACCAAGGCGTTGATGTCGGAGGGAACCGTGGAGGTCAGTGTGACTCCGGGGCTCTCGGATCCCTGGACGAGAGGATTGTAGAAACCGGCCGGTATGTCCTGAGGTCGACTGTCGAGATAGAAGAGCGCGTCATCCTGCGTAGCCAGCGTCATGGTGAAGCTCGTCAGTTTGAGGCCTGGGCGATTGAAGGTGAGATAGAACTGGTTCGGCGCCTGAACAGTTTCGTAGCTGGCGCCCGTAACGACAACTTCCATACCATGTTCGTTCCATCCCGGGCCGGAAACGATTTGGAACGGATTGAGCGGACGCGCGGCGCCAGCCTCTTCCAGATCGCGGCGCATCTCGTGAGAGGAGAGCGTATCGCGGCCGCCGTGACGCTCCACCTTATCGAGCATCAAAGCACCGATACCGGCCGCACATGGGGCTGCAGCGCTGGTGCCGAAGAAGCGCGGGAAGGTGTCGGTGGGCAAAAAAGGCCCTCCGAAAAAGGTAGTGAAAACGCCATCCACGCAGGCGACATCCGGCTTTTCGCGTATCTCCAGATCATGCAGCCTTCTCCCCCTGGCATCAAACGCGATCTGGGCCGGTCCAACCGAGGAAAAAAATTCGTTCTGCGGGGTGTAGGGAGGATCGGCGCTGTAGGGAGCGCGGTTTACATCATACGCAGCGACGGTGATGGCGTGCTCGGCTGCCGCGTGGCCAACAATGATCGGAGTATCCGGGCCGCCGACAAACGTACCGATCATACTCCCGCCGCCATCGTTGAAGTTGAGATACTTGAGGCGTTTTGCCTCTCCGGAACCGCCCGCAGTTCTGGCGATGACCAGATAGTACTTAGTAGCGGAGTTATTTTCGAAGTCGACAAACTGGACCGGCTCATCCACCGTGAAGCTATCATTTGTCGAAGAAAGGTTTGCATCGTAATTGCCATTGCTGTCGAAAACGAGCAGGTTGTAGTCGGTTGTGACAGCGTTTTGATCAAAAAGATCGTCCCACTGCAGGAGGATTGGATTGCTTCCATCGACTTCAAGCTGTTGATAAATGACAGGAGCGCCACCCGACGCGAAATTGAAGTTGTGGAAACCTCCGGAGACATCGACTGAGCTTGGGATGGAAGAGAGATTGATCGGAAGCCCCTTAAGCTTGGCTGCTGCTGACGGCTTGACCGGAGTAAATTCGCCGACATAACTGCCAGCGAACGCATCGTTGCCGGCGGCGGTGAAATATTTCACCGGTTTGCCGGGCAAAGATTTGCTGGTTGACACCAGATCGACCGCTTGAGCGATGACGCCGTCCGAGAAAAAGGGCTCATCAAAATAAAATTCGTCGTCGACGAGGATGTCCGCGGCGCAACCGGGATTGGTGCGAAGAGTGACAATCGACTCCGCGTAGTTCAGTTCGCCGAAAGAGGCGGACGCAAAACAGAGACTCGCGCCTGGCGCCATATCGTGAACGATCTGTGCCATGGCGCGCCCTTCATCCGAGCCGACAAAGTTGGCATCCATGGCAAACTTTAAACCCTCTTCGTGAGGAATCGCCTTAGTATCCGGCAGATCTCCGGAAAGCACGTCGTCGAGGGCAGTATCCGTGCTGCCGGAGGTGTTGTAACTGTCGGAGAAAATACCGACAGTAATGCCTTTCCCGTTGTAGCCAAGATTGAAGACATCGTTCACATTGAGCGCGGCGACACCTTGTGAAGTAACCGCACCTACTCTTAATTGCGGTGCGCCCTCCAACATCACTGCTCTGACGCCAGACGTAGATGCCGATGACCGAATCTGGCCGATTGGCAGATAGGCAGAGATCAGGCCGGGATGAACCTGTTGATCTGTAGCGACCGTCTTGCCGCCGAGAGCGCCAATCTGCTTTCCGACGTCTGTGGCGCTCTCCGGCCCATTGAGGACGAGGCGGACCATCACCCTGTTCTGAGCGTCCACAAGGAGATTGCGCTTGCCGGTTGTCAGCACATACCCATGAGAAACCGCATTGTATGCGAGACGGGAATGCGCAGCATCGGGAAGAACACCCCGTGCTTCCGTAGCTTGTAAGAGATGTTGAAGACGTATGTCGATGTTCTTTTCGGCTGCTGATTGTGCTTGAGATACGGCACACATGCCGATTGCCAGGGCCACTGCATTCCACGCGCGAAAGTAGCTGCCAATCATGGATCTCTTCACCTCAGATTGAATTTCGGGGACGAGCGAGTATAGAGCCGCAATCGTCCAACAAGGAACAAGATTTTCCGGAATCTTGGTCACATTCGTGGTAACTAGCCAAAAGAACTAAATTCCGGTTCGGCTTGACCTTAGGACCGCGGCCAGCGTGGACAGGCGGACCGGAAGAATTCCGCTAAACCTCCGTTCGCAGAATGCGATCGCACTCTCTCAGTCCCGCTTTCGCGTTGGCTTCGCCTTTGATATACTTCATTGGTTGCCCCACTGCGGAAGTGGCGAAATTGGCAGACGCACAAGCTTGAGGTGCTTGCGCCGCAAGGCATAGGGGTTCAAGTCCCCTCTTCCGCACCAAGATTCTCCCGTCTCGGCGGTGATTTCTCCCGCATCCGAAGACGAGGTTCAGGAAAGTAGTTACGAATGAACTTCTTGCTCATAGCAGTAATCGTGATTCACGTCATCGTCTGTTTCTTCCTCATCGGTGTCGTCCTGCTGCAGCAGGGCAAGAGCGCTGATCTTGCCGGTACCTTCGGCGGACAGGGTTCGCAGACCGCATTCGGCCCCCGCGCCGCAGCGAACCTGCTCACCAAGCTCACCACGTGGGCTGCGGCGATCTTCATGATCACCTCCCTTTCGCTCACGGTTCTGTACCTTCGCTCTAACGGTACCAGTTCCTCTGTCTTCTCCGGCATGAAGGCCCCGGTTTCAGCCCCTGCCAAGTCTGGCAAGTAAGTCCGATAAACAGCTACTCTCGATTCCGCAGTCCAAAAGGCAGGCCTTCGGGTCTGCCTTCGTTGTCTCTAAAGCAAGTCCTACAATCTCCTCATGACCGGTAACAGTCTGCGCGAAAAACCCATCCTCGAAACCTTTCCTGTCGGTCCGCTGCAATGCAACTGCACCATCCTAGGCGACCCGGCAACCCACGAAGCCATCGTCATCGATCCCGGAGAAGAGATCAGCCGCATCCATCGCCGCCTCACCGAGCTCGGCCTCAAGCTGACCCAGATCCTCATCACCCACGCCCACATTGACCACATCGGCGGAGCGCTGCGTCTCAAGCGCCTCACCGGCGCGCCCATCCTGCTCAATGAAAATGACCTGCCGCTGCTCGCCATGATGGAACAGCAGGCCTCCTGGCTCGGTACCGCCACTCCCGAGACCGCGCCACCTGACGCCAGCCTCACCGACGGCATGCGCGTCGGCCTCGACAGCTATCCTGCCACAATCCTGCACACGCCCGGCCACACCCAGGGCAGCATTTGCCTCCACTTCGCGCCCATGAAGCTGCTCATCGCCGGCGACACGCTCTTCGCCGGTAGCATCGGACGCACCGACCTGCCCGGCGGTAACGCCCGCCAGATCATCGACTCCATCCACAGTCGCCTGCTCGTTCTCCCCGAAGAGACGCAAGTCATTCCCGGCCACGGCCCAGCCACAACCGTGGGCCACGAAAAAGATCGCAACCCCTTCCTGCAATTCAGATCCTGAGCTTCCCTCGGCCCAAACAAAACGCTGCGAAGTGTCTACCACTTCACAGCGTTTCCTGACTACACAATTACGGATGACGAGAACTACTTCTGTCCCTCAGCCGTTTCCAGCGACTTCAGCTTCTCCGCCGCCGCGTCAATAGCCTTGCTCTCATTCTCCAGAATTTGCCCCACCGTCACCGCCGAGGTATCCGCTACTGGCCATTTTCGCTGTTCGATCGCCTCCCGCACCGCAGGCAGCGTCTTCACGCCATATCCCGTGTAAGCACCCGGCGCATAAATCTGGTGTTTGAACCAAGTCCGCCCCGGCAGTCCGGCATCGCTGAAGAATGCCCGCTCCGTCCGTATCAGCAATTGATTCACTTGGTCGATCGAAGCAGCGTCCAGCATCGCTCCTCCATCCACCTGCGCCGCCTTAGCCGCCTTCTGATACTCGCGCGCACTTCGCGTCAGAGTAGCCGAACCATTCTCCAGTGGAGCAAAATTCAAATACGGCGGAGCCTCTTCCCGCTTCGGCGCTGCCATCGGATTCTTCGGATCGCTCGTAGCCTCAAAGACACCCTCATCGATCTCCTTATTCTTCTCCGCAATCTCATCCTGCTCGCTCTTGAGCAGCTTCTTCACCTCGTCCACATACGTCGAAATCGTGTCCGCAGTATTGGCAAAGTTATACGGCAGCAGCTCCGCATCCGCCATCCGCATCACAGCCGTTCCAGCCGTCTGCGCCAGCGCTTTCCCATACGCAAAGTCGGTATCGGAATAATGCGTGTACCAATAAAAGTCGTCATAGATCGAGTGATACTGGCTCCCTCGATCCTCACCGCCAAAGCCTAGATTGAGCGACGGAATCCCCGCGAAATCCTGGAACGAGACATAATCAGACCCATCGCCCAGCGCACCGATGCGCAGGTCAGGCCGATTGCGCACTTCATTGCGATCGCCGCCGCGTCCGCTTGCAATCTGCCGCTTCCGTGCGCGCTCCAACACAGAGATTCCCTTCTCCGGATCCGTCACATCCGCCGCCACGCCGTTGATAAAGTGCTCCAGCCCATGCGAGCCAGACATGCCCAGATACCCGCGCCCCGATCCATCGCTGTTCAGATACATCACAGCCTTCTTCTGCAACTCCGCAAGATGGGTCTCAACCCACTCCGTCGAGCCCAGCGTTCCCGGCTCTTCGCCATCCCACGCGCAGAAGACAATCGTCCGCCGCGGCTTCCATCCCTGCTGCAGTAACTGTCCAAAGGCATGCGCCTCCTCCAGTTCCGCCGAGATACCCGAAACAGGATCAGAAGCTCCATTCACCCACGCGTCATGATGGTTGCCGCGAATTACCCACTCATCCGGCTCCGCACTGCCCGGAATCTTCGCGATCACATCGTAGAGCTCCTTGATATCCCAGTTCGAATACATCTTCATGTGAACCCTCGCCGCGCCTGGCCCGGTTCCAGGGCCGACGTGATATGTAATCGGCAATTGCCCGCGCCACGCCACGGGAGCAACACGCCCACCAATCGCAGCCAGCAGCGGTATCGCATCCGCATACGAAATCGGCAGCACTGGAATCTTGGTGATAATCGGCGAGTCCTTGCGATCCATCCGCTTGGCATCCTTCGTCGCGCCAACTCCCGGAGTTAACGGATCGCCGGGAAAATCCGTATCGTTCACGCCGCCGCGCTGCACTCCATCCTTGGGCCGTCCAGCGCCCTCCGGATACGAATCCGCCACGCCATACCCGTCATCCGCGGGGTCGGAGTAGATCAGGCACCCCACCGCCCCATGCTCCGCCGCAACCTTGGGCTTAATCCCGCGCCACGCACCACCGTAGCGCGCAATCACCACCGCGCCTTTCACCGAGATACCCAACCGATCCAGCTCTTCGTAGTCTTCGCGCGTTCCGTAGTTCACATAGACCAGCGGCCCCGTCACATCGCCATCCGCCGAGTAAGCGTTATACGTCGGTAACTGCTCCGCTGTTTGATTCGAAGTCGGATCCTGCGAAAGCACAGGCTCCTGTAGCTTGGCCGTAAACTTCGTCGGCTCAATCAGCTCAACCAGGCGCTCTTTCGGTGTAGGAAACAGCACATAGAAGTTCTCGATCTGCGCATCAATACCCCACTCCCTGAACTTCGCCAACATCCACTCCGCGTTGTCCTTGTCATACGGCGAGCCCACATGATGCGGCCGCGCTGAAAGTCGCCGCATATTCTCTCGAATGTTCTCCGGCACAGGCAGCGCACGAAACTTCTCTTCCCATTGCCGCTCCGTATCCGAAGCAGCCCGCGAATAACCATCCAACGGACCGCCGGACTTGGCGCCATCCGGCTTCTGCTGTGCAAGCAGAAATTGCGGAGGAAAGACCAGCGTAGGTAACAGGGCAACGGCAAGCAAACGGCTACGAATCATCGCGTCTCCACGGAAAACTCTGCATTGAATTTTGGGAAAATCCGGAAAGGTCGGACAGGGTGTTCCGGATTTCGACAAGTATAGTTCACTTGCCCAGATGCAGATTCAACACCGCAGCCACCCCCACCGGATGATCCCCATACAGTCCGCGCAACGGCCACGGCGTGTCATAAAAAGTAGCCTGCGCCCCCAGCTCAGCCACCCCATATCGATTCGCATAGAGATGATGCGCATATCCACCCGTGTAAGCCTGCACACGCCCCACCACCGTCTCCTCAGCCGGAGCAGCCGCTCCAAGCAGATCCGTCGTGCGGTCCACATTCTCAATGCGTGTCCAGATCGAATGCCGGTCCCACAGATGAGTCGTCGCCTCGAAGAGATAGCCATTCGCATTCGTCGGCGTACCGATCGTATGATTGCGGCCCCAAAGCAACAGCCCATCCAGAATCACACCATGCTCCCCGGCCCATCCATGGTGATATCCAATCGACGCAGTCTGTCGCAGCACATCTTCCTCCGGATGCAGTTGCTCCGGCGAATGCAGATGCCCAACGGAATACTGCATCGTCCAGTCCTTCCCCGGCGCAGCCGTCAGCCGCGTAGCCCACGAATCCAAAGCCCCCACCTCGATATGCCATCGATTTTCATCCGGCTCGCGCCCATGAAATCCCGAAGCCTCGATCCGCACCTTTCCCAAAGTCAATCCGCCCGTAGCCACGTCGTACGCAATATGCGTTGAGTCCTCCAGATGATGCCCCAGTGGCGCCAGCGGATCTTCCGAAGCAGAAGCGCGATGCGGAAACGCCACGGGCCCCAGCGACGGGTCGCCCACCGGTCCCGCGTACAACGTGAACAACGCGTGCTCGCCAAGCTTCAAGTCATACAGCGTCGCAATCTCCATGAACAGGTTATGCGGATGCTGCCCATCGACGATTGGCTTGCCAAACGCCGTTTCGCCCTGCTGGAAAAGCTCCGGATAGTAGCGCCCTGAGATCGTCGCCGGCTCCAAACTCAGCATCGTACGCAGCGTCAGTTCGCTCCGCGACCAGTTCCGTTGTGCCATCCCCATCGCCCAGTTGACAGAGAAAAGCTTGTCCGCTCCGCGCGGCCCTGTCTGCTGCTGCTCCGCAATCGAAGCCTGCCCATGCAGCATCAGCATCCAGTCCTTGTGCATCTCCATCAGCATTGGCGGATTCGTAGAATCCGGCTCAAGGCTGGTTCCGGAACTGGAGTGCCGCAGCACATTGTCCGTCAATGACCCGGCAGGCCCATCCATCTGCATCGGCATCTGGGCCAGGGCGTGACCCCTACCAGTCAAAAAATAGATGATGAAAAATGTCCACACGATCCCACGCAGCGCAAACGCGCGCGGCCGATTCGGCGCAACAGCCTTAAGGTGCACAATGATTCTCCAATTCCAATGCAGCGGCTCAACAGCAGATGCGCATCACCTTGCCGGAAAGGCAAAGCAACGCGGAGGCACGCGCAGCAAGAATGGAAGATCAGGTTCGAAGAATCGTAGCCGGCAGCAGGATAGGAATCGCAGCCGCATGAACCAACCTGGGGCCCCTCGATACCTTGGAAACGGGCACAATCAACGAAAGCAAAGGACCACGCAGATAGCCAATCTCCGCAGCGGAATTCCATTGATTGAGCATCGCCCGCACGGGAGCTGCGTTGGACGAGCAGCACTGCGTCGTGAGCTGCGTATGAGGCGCACAGCATGCATGATCCAACTGCCGATCGGCCTTGCATGCTTCTGGCGTTGCAATCAAAGAACTGATCGCAAGCACTACCATCAGCATGTGCAGCCAAGCACGCATGCGTTGATTATAGCCCCAGCCCATCAGTCCACCTGTGACTGCTTTACCCACGAAAAGTGCCGCCCAAGAATTCCCTTCACCATCCAATGATCCGTCGATGCCGTTGCGCCCACGCCAACTCCAATGTTGATCTCCCACTTCGGAGAGACATTCAGATCGGTGACCACAAAGAGTTGCTGCTGCTGGTCATGCAACGCCGAGACCGCAGTGATCCTGCCGTAGTCAGCGTAATACTCAAGGCCGCCGCTCACCACCTTCGTAAAGTCGTAACCAACCTTGGCCGCCGGCGAGAATCCTATCCCCTGCACCACGTCGGGCCCATGCCAGGTACGTTCCAGCGCCGGATTTACCGCGAAATACCAACGTCCCGCCGACTTGTCGATAATCGGCCGAATCTCCCACGTCCAGGTATCCTGCGAATATACAGCTCGCTGGTAGCCGACCTCCGTCGAAAGACTCACCCCAACCGGCCAGTGCCACGAATCTGGCACGCGCACACGCGGGCGTATGTGATCACCCACCCACTGCCATCCATGCCCATCCTGCAGGCTCGTAAATACATAAAAACCAATCTCCGACCAGTCATTAATTCCCTGCGTAATCTCCAGCGTCTCGTGCTCCTGATGGTTGGTCGGATACACCCCGTCGAAAAACTTCTTCTGCCCCACCGGAGTGAAGTTCGAATGCAGCTCAACCATGGTACTCTTCGGCGCAATCGTATCCGCCCCATAGACCTGGATCTCGTAGTTACCTTGCGCCATCGCAGGCAGCGCGCAGAGACCAAAAGCCACGAACAGCGCGAAAACACACCATCGAACCGAGTTGCGACGAATCATTCTAGACATAGCGAAAAAGCATCATGAACCCATTATCCATATGATCCTGCTGATGACAGTGGAACAGCGTCATACCAGGATTATCCGCGGTAAACTCCACCGCTGCCTCCGTCTTCGCGTCCACCAGAATCACATCCTTCATCAGGCCCTTTTGAGCGCCACCAACACTGGCATTACGCACCTCAAAGCTGTGTCTGTGCAGATGAACCGGATGATCATCCAAACTTCTGTTCTTGAATCTCAGACGATAGCGCTGCCCGCGCGTGAGCGCAATCGTCTCAGTATCCGGATACGACTTCCCATTGATCATCCAATGATCCGCCGCACCATGCCCTCTGAACTTCGACTCGAAGACAAGAGGAATCTCGACAACCCCACTCTCATCTCTTTTGCCATCGTCCTTCGCCGCAAACTGCTCATAATTCCATATCAGCGACTGTGGCTGCTCCCAACTCGCATTTCCACTGCGATTCGCATACTCCACGTGGATAGCCATTCCAGCGGCTTGAACATGTTTCCGCACCTCACCCAGAATCCAAACGCCGGGGTTCGTCATCTCCACAATCGCACTGACGCGCTCCGCAGGCGCCAGCCGAAGCATCGACACAACTGCAGGACTCGGAACCGCATTGCCATCCAGCGCAACCACGCGAAACACATGTCCAGCAAAGGCCAACCAGTGCACCTCTGTTGGGCTCGCGTTCAAGATGTGAAACAAGACGCGCTGGCCATCCTTCACCCGCAACGGCTCTCCAAATCCCACCATCTTCCCGTTCACCGTCGAATAGCGATAAGACGCATTCATCGATCCGTCATCGCTGGCCAGCATCTGTCCATCCCAATCGTGAAGCGCTAGAAAGATCTCCTGATCGTAAGCCCCTGCATTCTCACGCGGCTCAATCAGCAAAAACCCATGCTGTCCGCTGAACTGCGCCTTCCTGAAGTCGCCATTCGCCGCCGTATGCGTGTGATACCAGCGGAAGCCCGCAGGCTTCGGCACAAAGGTCATCCGTGTCCGAGCACCTGGAGCGATCATCGGAGTTCCCTCCTCCATCGCTCCATCCACCTCAGACCGAAGAAACAGCCCGTGCCAATGCACAACCTCTGCATTCTCCGTCCGATTCGTGACCTCAATCGTCACCGGCTGGCCCTCGCGAAACCGCAACAGCGGTCCCGGAACTTGCCCGTTGTAGGCCACCGTCCTGATCTTCCGTTTTGGTCCAATCTCGACTTCGCAGGGCGCAATTTCGAGCGAATAGTCAGGCGCGGCAAGCTCTCCGGCTCCAAACGCCAATGCACTCGAAACAGTGGAGATACCGCCGAGCTCCAGAAACCGACGCCTGGTAACCACATCCTGAACTTAACAGGCCCTTCAACAGCCGGGCAACCGCCTTTCCATCCCTCGCGCGCCTGAAGGCAGGTGAAGAAACGCCTTCTATGAGAAACTAGAGTTGTAGAAGTTCACGCTGGGCGGCCCAGCAGGCTCGCCCGAACCAACGCAAAATCATGCATCGAATAGGCCGCGCGCCAGCCCCGCGACTCGGCTTCGAATCTCCCGCTGCGAGCGGCGAACGCGGCAGAACAACCAGGCAGGAAACTCAAATCCCAGGAAACTCAAATCCATGATCAGTGTCAGCAGTGTGACCATGCGCTACGGCTCAAAAGTACTTTTTGAAGACGTAAGCGTAGCCTTTACGCCGGGACGGCGTTACGGACTCACCGGCCCCAACGGCGCCGGCAAGTCCACCTTTATGAAGATCCTCACCGGCGAGCTCGAGCCGCAAAAAGGCTCGGTGGTGCGGCCTCGAAAGCTTGGTATTTTGAGACAGGATCAGTTCGCCTTTGACGCCTATCGCGTCATCGATACCGTCATCATGGGCAACGCCCCCTTGTGGAAGGCTCTTGAAGAGCGCGATCGCATTTACGAGAAAGCCGAGCTCACCGATGAAGACGGCATGCGCCTTGGCGAGCTCGAGGGCGTCGTCGGCGATGAAGACGGCTACACCGCCGAAAGCGACGCCGCCGTGCTTCTGCAAGGCCTGGATATTCCCGACGAGCTCCACGAGCGCAAGATGAGCGAGCTGCAAGGCGGCCAGAAGGTCCGCGTTCTGCTCGCACAGGCGCTCTTCGGCAAGCCCGAAGCTCTGATGCTCGACGAGCCCACAAACCATCTCGATCTCGAGTCCATCCACTGGCTGCGCGAGTTCCTCCTCGGCTACCAGGGAACCGTGATCACCATCTCGCATGATCGGCACTTCCTCAACGCCGTCACCACCCACACTGCCGACATCGACTACCAGACCATCATCACCTACACCGGTGGATACGACGACATGGTCGTCGCCAAAACCCAGATTCGCTCTCAGTTGGAAGCGCAGAATGAACAGCGCGAGAAAAAAGTAGCGCAGCTGAACGAGTTCATCGCCCGCTTTGCAGCCGGTACCCGTTCGACTCAGGTGACCAGCCGCAAGAAAGAGGTGGAGCGGCTGCAATCCGCCGAACTCGCACGCTCCAACATTCAACGCCCCTTCATCAAATTCGACCAGATCCGTCCCAGCGGCAAGCACGTACTTGAGTTCGAAGGCATCTCAAAGTCCTACGGCGACCAGAACGTCATTCAGGGCTTCAGCGGCGCCGTCATGCGTGGCGAAAAAATCTGCCTCGTGGGCCGCAACGGCGTCGGCAAAACCACCATGCTCCGCGCCATCCTCTCCTCCATGCCCGACGTTGCCGAAAAAGACTTCAGCCTCGACGCAGGCATCGTCAAATGGGGTCATGAAGCGCAGATCGGCTACTTCCCGCAGGACGTCTCCGGAGAGATAGCGCACGGCCTGACCGTCTCGGACTGGCTGCACCAGTTTGACCCCAAGGTCACGCGCGAAGAGATTCGCGGCATCCTCGGCCAGATGCTCTTCAGCGGTGAAGAAGGGCTCAAGCCAACCAAAGCGCTCTCCGGTGGCGAATCAGCACGCCTGCTCTTCTGTCGCCTCATGCTCACCAAGCCCAACATCCTCGTCCTCGATGAACCCACCAACCACCTCGACCTCGAATCCATCAACGCTCTCAACATCGCGTTGCAGCGTTATGAGGGAACGGTCTTCCTCGTCACGCACGATCAGGACCTGCTTGAAGAAGTGGGCACCCGGCTCTGGAACTTCGAGCACGGCGCCATTGAGGATCACAAAGGCCCCTACGAAGAGTGGGTCGGCGGGCGCAAATAGAGAGGCGTCCTCTAGCGGCCCGATCTTCAGATACGCCAGTGATCGGGTCGCCAGTTCTGGATGCGCTCTTTGATCTGCCTGCGATTTAGCCCCTTATCCAGGGTCAGTTCCACCAGGGATGGAATCTCCTCATCCGGTGCAAATCGCAGCCCGATCAATTGATCTTCGCTCAGCTCCGGAATCCGCTTGCGGAGTGGCTCTGAAAGTAGTGCCTCCAGCCGAATCCGCTCCTCGAGCCGAATAATCCGATCCTGCAACCGCAGCGGATACGCTCTAAGCTTCAGAAAAAGAATCAGGACTACCGCCGAGAGGGCCACAATCCAGATGCCTAGCAGCAACTGCGTATGCAGGCTCATGATCAGCAAAATGATGGCCAGAACAAGGTTGAGCGCGATGATCAACCCACTAGACATATAGAACGGATCAACGCTGGCATGGCTGCGAAAGCTCTGTGGCTTTGATTTCGGCATAACGATGCGTCGTACCTTCCTCTTCGTAGCTTGCTGCAGAACTGCCAGCTACTGGTGATCCACTACGCTTTCAACTTGCGCAGAGGCTGGCATCTCAGTGCTGAATGTATTTCCCTGGATACGCGTGGTGTCAGCTGGATTGTCGGGCCGCGGACCTGCAGGTGTCAACGTCGGAGCCGTCGTCTGTGTCAGCAGATCAAGATGATCCGCATCCGCCACTCCCGGATTCTTCGGAATCAAATGATATCGGCCGCGCAGCAGATAGTCGGCAAACAAACCGCCAGCGATATAGGGATTCAACACCACAACTGGAAGCACATAGCCGTTCACGAACAGGCTCTCCGTAACGCCGTGAACCTTGCGGCTCTGCCGTCGAAAGCCGGGCACCTGCGGAATCTCCAGCACCGTCAGCTGCACCTCCGGATGATGCTTCGCATACTGCGCCAGCGCATAGGTCAGGTGCTTGGGCGTAGTGATCCCGGCATCCGGAAAGATCGTCCTCCCAAACCCGTGAGGAAAGTAATTCTTCAAAACAAAGCGATCGAAGTCCGCGCAGTTGTTATAGAGAAGATTGAAATGCGACGCATTGGGCCGATCATTCAAAACCGTGATCAAAGCGCGGTCCTGCTCTCGGGTGGTCTCAAAACGGAAAGCGTAGGTCGTCCGGTCGTATGCCGTGCCCACCAGCTGAGTCCATCCACCATTGATAAAGTTGCCCGGCGGCAGCGCCTCCCCAAAAGCCCCAAGATGCGCCTCGCGATAATGCGCGCGCAATCGCTCAACCGCATCCTCGTCCACCTGTTGCGGCACCAGTGCCGGATCATCCACCGCGTACAAGTAAGGCACCAGCGGAATCGCAACCCAGTCATAGCCGCCCATGCCCTTGTAGCGGCTGATCACAACACCGTTCTCATCCGGCCGGCATTCCCGCAGCCGAACCGGCGTCTCCGCGCAAACATGCTCAAGATAAAGCGCGGCATGCCCGGTAGGATTCAGCGTTCCAAAAACTCCATAAGGCTGCTCAAGGAGAAGCGCAGCTTGCGCCTCTCCGACTGGAGAGAAATAGAGGAGAGCGCCGCTTGCAAGCGCAACACACAACACAGCCTCAGAGGTTCGCCGGATAAATACTCGTCGAAAAAATACAAAAAAATGCATGCAGTCTCCTGCCCCATAAACAAATTGCAAAACTAACCTACCGCGCATAAACGCGTCGTATCGGCGCACTTCCTTTGAACGCACTCATGGAACCGATGCATGCTTTCATAAAGCCGGTTGCCTCCTAAGAGAAACATCCTGTTCCAACTAGCTAACCCGTTTCAGCGGTGTGAGTTTCGCTCACCACATCCTTTTTGATTTCCACCATCGCAAAAACCGCAACATCCAAGAATTCCGCCACAATGCCGCGCCGCCCCTCTCATCCGCCCTGGCCCCAATCGTTAGCCCGAGCATCGACAAGTCGTATTGGCCCAGACGTATTGGCCCAGAAAAGACAGCTTCCACGAGGCACCAGTAACCTCTTACTGCTCACCCGCAACGAGTGATAAACTGTACCAAGTGGCGTAGGCACGGAGAGTTGGCAGAGCCCGGTTGAATGCACCTGACTCGAAATGTGATTTTGGCAATTTTCCACATAGCTGCATAGGTTCGCACAGCGTGAATAAATAGCATATTTAGAGTTGGTTACGGCCTGTATATGGTTTGCAGCGACCCGCATGGGATCGCATTCAATCAGAAATCGAACGGACACTATAGCGGACACCAGACCACGTCAAAACTGGTCACTCCGTCTTCGGGCGTCAACCGGAGGTTCCGACCCCTCGGTAGCCCGACCGTGCGTGATCGCGTAGTTCAATGCGCGGTCAAGAATATCTTGGAACTGATCTGCGAGGCTGCCACGACCTTGGAAGACATCTGGATGTGCAGGCGACGGCAGAAGATGGCTGGCGTCAGGGGACACCCTACCGATGGGTCATCGAAGGGACGCTCCGCCTCAGCCAACACCGCGAAAAACTTTAGCGTTCCAGACCCCTGCCAGTAAACCACAAGCAAGTGCTGCGTCGACCTCTTGATCTCGCATTACATTTGTGTTAACAGGCACATAAATTCGTTGCGCAAAAAGTGACAAGCGCAGCAGATGCGAGCGTAGAGAAAAGGAAAATATCGACCTCAGCAAGCCTGTCGCCACCGACGACGCTAGCGGGTCGCCGAGGCACTGCGCTCAGCGGCACGGGAAATTGATGCGCAGCTCTCTGAAGTCTTGAACTCTCTCAAGCTGTGATTACCAGCAGAGGATTCAGCTGCCGAGGTTTCGGTGGGAATCCACCGACGGGCCAAGCTGTGGGGTTGAGTGCATACAGAAAGGGTCCCCGTGGGTGACGTTCAAATCCGGGTGGTGGTTCAGTCTGAACTCAGCCAGCTTACAATTTGCGGCTGGACATTCGATCAATCTGAACCCCTAGGTCGTCCAGGCGCAGAGCAAGGCCCACCATGCAGATCGCTGTGAAACCAAAATAAGAGCCAAGCCAGTTGAAGGTCTGCGCCGATGGACTCGGATCGATTTTGATCCAGCGAAGCACGAAAGCGAGAAACACTACGGCAAAACCAAAAGAGGCCAGCCCCGCAGCGCCAAGAAGCCATTCGTCTATGAGATGCCCGCGAAACGTCCGTGCCGTCGTCACTTCATAAAGACCGATGCTCATTGCCATTAAGACAATTACGAGCGCGATTGTACGAAAAGTGATTGGCCTGGTTGCTCCGAGAGTGACTAGAATACCGAGTGAGCTAGTGGCAAGGCCATTCAGCACCAGAAGCAAGGAATTATCTTTTCTTGAACGCCAAACGCTCGCTGCAATCGTGCAAACCCCTGCTGCCAGAGCGAGCAGGCCCAACTGTGTAATCGCATTTCTGCCGTGGATGAATAGGCGCAGATTCGGAGATCCATCCGGGTTCCCCATGAGCACGATCAGGCCGGCAAAAAGTGCGTCGAGAACTCCACACAATGCCAGCAGCCACCAGCGTTTGATCACCGATTGAGCCATAGCGAGCCTCCCAATCACGGCACCGCGCGTCGTACGGAGGGACCGTGCCAGGAATCATAACACCGGGACGCGTCCTTTTCGCGGCGGCAGCCGCAACGTGCTTCGGCAGAACGCCAAGTTCCGGCTAGGTTCATTGTGAAAATGTCTGTTTCAAACTTACTCCCTACCAAAAATCGTCCTCGCCACGAAGGATAAGGGGACCGCTTGACCGCAGCAGTTCCGCGTCTGGGCCCTCGTGCATCATCGCAGGGGGCCTTGCTTCTTGCGTATCAGTAATCGCCGCGGCCAAGCGAAAATAGGAGGCCACCCGGAGCGGGCATCGCGCTCCGCTACAGTCCGGGCTAGACGCAGCCTTCGACTGCTAAAATTATCTTCCCGATACAACCGCTTCATCAAATGCCCGCGTCTGGCGAGCCGTGCACAAGTCGGCTCGGAATTCCATCTCGTTTCAACAGCCGTAGGCCTGTTCTAAAGGAGTCGCAATGATAGCCGGCCCTGGCGGGAGGTGAGGCACCGCGCCTTGATGATCCAATAAGGCGCGTAGATGTTGGTCTTCATGATGGTGTCGAAAAGATCGGACGCAATGTCGGTAATCATTTTCAACTGCGTCTGGCGCGCAGCGTTCGACACGAGAAACGCATTCCTTCGGCACGTTGTGTCACCCGATAAATAGGTCTATTTGTTGAGCAGACTACCACCCAAGGATTCCAGATCCCGTTCGGCGTGCGATTGCCGCAGATAGAGATCCAGTTCGTGATAGCGCTGTGAGATATTGGCGTCCATGGAGAGCGGGAACGGCCCGTAGGCTCGTGCGAATCGGCGAAGGACATCCGTGCATTGCTGCTCCACGATATGGCGAACCGTCAAAGCTCGTACGTGCGCTGCTGCGCGGTTCATAGGTTGGGTATCGATCTCTTGACCAGCGGCGTCGAGGCTTGCCCGCATACTCCAGACGCAGGAATACATGGCTCCAAGATGCGCCAGTGTGTGTGCATCTTTCCTCGGGTTTGCCGTTGCATATTGAACCAGCGCTTCTGCGCCACCGGCCCAACATGCAGCTGGCCCGCAAGCTCCGTGCCAGAAACCCGGACGGTCCAAATACCATCCGGCTTTCCCGAGCACGGCATCCGGGGTGATGAGGTGAGATGCGAAGATCACATTGCCCGTATGCGTTTCACAGAAGGCTGAAGTGCCCCACGCAGAAGTGTCATACCGCACAGAAGTTTGCGTGCCGCGCAGGTCGACTTCTATCAACAGCTTCTCGGGAACCCCAACCGTAACCAGAGCAAACTCCACAAGTCCCGCGCCACTGCAGAACATCTTGCTCCCACTTATCGTTAACTCTTCGCCATCCGCTTCCACGCGCAAGGCTTGACCTGGCAGCTCGGAAGCCCAGACGCCGTAGATTGTTTCTGGCCTCGGCATGCGTCCGCACTCGGCCAAAATCGCGACCGCATCCCAGTGCGCTTCTGCAATTCGGGCAAATGAAAGATCCTCAACCCCCGCGGCCCAGAGCTTGGCGTGTCGCAAAGGTGTTTGCCCATGCCCTGGGAGTGGCAGCGGCTCTTCGAGCTGTGAGCGTAGTTTGTGAACAATTTCCGCACTCGTCAAGAGAGCGCACCGTTGTGTGCGGCCAGTGTTTCCGCAAAGCCATGTGGCGCGCGTCCGAGTTTTCTGCCGCTGGTGGTTACCATAAGCTTCGCCGCAGATAGAGGGTGGTACCCCGTTTGATGGAGCCGACGCCACAAATCATGATCTTCTGCGGTTTCGAGGGCTAGCCAGCCACCTGCCCGCAGGTAGGCGTCGGCTCGCACTCCCATGTTCGCACCATGTACGTGCGGATGACTGCCATCGTCATGGACGTGATAGCTGAGTCGAAAACGCTCCCGCACAAAAGAATTATGTTCCGCAAAGGAATCAACATCCACAATCCCTGCCACGGCATCTGTTCCTTGGCGTGCGATGGCCAAGTGGTTAGTCAGCCAATTGACCGGTACCTCACAATCGGCATCTGTATTCGCCAACCAGCAATATTTTAGAGATCCGTAATAACGTTCCAGAAATACCTTGGCCGCGACTGAGCGCGCTTGCCCCACTGCGCGCGCATCGATCGGTACAACAATACCATTTTCGAGAAGAAGCGTCTCGGCGATCTCCCGCGTACGGTCGGTTGAACTATCCACAACAACGACGATATCGCAGCTGATTCCTTGAGGAAGCTTTTCGCGAGCGGCGAGAATGGAAGCGATACAGCGTGGCAGCAGAGCCTCTTCGTTTCTAGCCGGCACCAGAACACCGATGTGCCACGGAATCGTCCTCATAGCTTTCTCCAGCGATCAAGTCGGAAGCTTATGTTGCGCTCTGAATACTCAAGGGACATGGAATGAACGGAGCGAAGAACCTCATGCACGCTATCTCCGTGTTGCCGATGATCTTTGGATTGGCCAAGCCAGTGAACGGCCAGGATCGTACCAGACGGGGCTACGCTCTTTAGCAGGTGTTCTACCAGAATTCTCCACCGATCACGGTTAAAGTAGTAGCCGATCTCCGACAGTACCAGGAGATCTATATCCTCAACGGAGAAAGAGTCGTCCAGAGATTTACAGTCGATCTCGACATGACGGAACCGCGTGCAACGCTCTGTCGCGATCTTGACTGCACTTGGTGAAATATCCATCGCATCGACCCGATCACAGAGCGGGGCAAGTCGCTCCGTCAGCACTCCGACACTACACCCAGGTTCGAAAGCATGACGATAATGTTTAGTGTTGAGGGCATGCATCATCGCGTTGTATCGGCTCAACTCGTATGGGCTAGAAGCAAAGTTCCATGGATCGGTGCTGTGACGGTACATCTCTTCGAAGAAATCTTGACTGGTCGGATCAAGATTCATACCGCACTCGCGGTGGTTAGGAAGGTTTCAAAGCTGCGTCGCGCAGGCGCCAGTAGCCGCTCGGAAAGAATTGGATCGCCGTCCTCACGAAACAGTTGCGAGTTGTGGCAGGCAAGTGCCTGTTGTTTGAAATCAAGAAGCTGCTCAGTAAGTGATAAGCAAATCAGCGGCAACTCTGAGAGCAACTCGATCGTACCTCGGTGCCAAGTCCAGAAGAAGTAAGAGGTGAACTCGACTTTATGCTCGAGAGCTAGGCTTTTAGCGACCCTGCCACACGCTTCGTGATCCGGATGGAAATCATGCTGCCATGGTGCAACTACGTGCGTGCTTCGCGCTATAAGAGGATCGAGCAAGGCTGCCAAATCTTCTTCTTGAGAGGCAACGTTGCTATCGCATAAGCGAAATCGCAGGATGTCTTTCTCTTGAACTCCGAGACGCGCGAGTGCGGCGGTCTGCTCTCTCGCTCGAACTTCGCCTAGGCCGAAAGAATCTTGGTATGCGTTTTCGCCATCCGTGACGGCGGCAATCAGCACTTCGCTTCCGGAGAACCGAAGATACGCAATAAGGCCTCCGGCTCCGAGAGTCTCATCATCCGGATGCGGTGCGACGATCAACACAGGCCCACGAGCGAGTGATGGCGGCGTGGACCCAAGCGACCAACTCGGAACGTGGGATAGTCGAATACACCACTCCTCTTCGCTGACAAGAGGCACGATCATGGAGTCCCCCTATACATTACCCGCAAAAGCAACAAGACAAAAGCCATTACAATCTGAACAGATCACGGCGCGATTGGCTCTGGACCGCGAGTCGCTTCTCGCGGCGCGGCCAATGATACAGATTTTCCAGTTCTGGCGGATTCATAAATAGCATCGATGATACTCTGGTCCTGAAGGCCCTCCTCGCCTGACGTGTGGGGCTGCACGTTGTTTCTGACGCAAAGAGCCATATGATCCATCTCAACGGCGAACTGATCCGCAGCTTCAATCAACGGCTCGCTGACTACATCATGACCATCCTGCACAGTGCTCGTGCGAAGTTTGAGGCCGGTGTAACCGAACGCTGGATTCAGTTCAGCCCAGCCCCGATCGCCTTCGAGCCGCATCCATTGCGATTTATGCGCCCCGTAACCTGAAGAGCACGCCGCAATCAGTCCACTCGGAAACTTCGCAATGAAAGAGCACGACTCTTCCACCTCTCGAAATCTCGGATCATCCTCGGGCTGGTGCAGCGTACCTCGTACTTCGCTGGGCTCTTCTCCGGAAAGAAAACGAGCGGCATTCAAACAGTAGATGCCTACATCCGGGAGGCAGCCGCCACCGGAAAGAGCAATCTTCTGCCGCCATTGCAATGGATCACCCTGGTTCTGCGCATTGGTGGCGATGATACTGCGGAGTGCGCCAAGCTTTCCATCGTGCACAAGCTTCACGATGGCACGGTTCATCGGCTCGTACTGTTGACGGTACGCAATCATCAGCTTGACGTTTGCCGCTTTACACGCTGCGATCATGCGCTCGCAATCCGCTACGCTGGTCGCCATTGGTTTTTCGCAAAGGATATGTTTGCCAGAGTTCGCGCCACGAATTACATACTCGGCGTGCATGCTGTTCGGCAAAACGATGTAGGTTACCTGCACATCGGGATTGCTTCTAATATCGTCATAGCTCTTGTAGTCGTAGATCGAGGATTCTCTGATTCCGTACTGTGCTGCGATCTTTGCTGCTTTGGCGCTGTCTCCGCTCACCAGCGCCACAGGCCTGCAGTGTTTGGTCTTTCCGAATGCAGGAAGAATCTGTCCCAGCGAGAGATGCCCCAGTCCGACGACCGCAAAGCCGATCCGTTCTGATGGCGCATCGAACGGTCCTGGCGTCTTATCCGGGCTCTCGGTCGAAGCATGGAGCGGCGTAAGGTCAACCGCATCTTGCTGCGCCGAAATCGTCTTCGATACTCCCGATAATTGCGAAGCTTGTGCGTCGGACAAACTTCCCAGTCCGGATGCAGCAACTGCAACTGCGGCCACTCGCAGGAAGTCTCTTCTGTTCGCACTCTGCGCTGCCACATTCCCCGGTCCTAGCCCACTCATTTGCACTCAGATGCGCGCCCGATCGGGAAAAGATGCCCCTCGATTTAGCGGACGGCTTTGCAGTTGTATGCCATCCAAATCGAATCGTTCATTCCTTGATGACCCTTCAATCCGGCGGCGGCTGCGCCTTCAATCATGTATTCCGTCTGTTCAGGATTCAGGATGTTCAGGAGCATAGATCAGAACTATAGCCTGTTTCTTCCTCTGCCAAAGAGAAGAAAGAGAATGATGATCAACAAGAGGACGCTGAGTCCGCCACCGCCGTAGTAGCCGATGCCTGGCCCCATGTAATAGCCGCCTCCGCTGGCCAGCACAAGAAGGATCACGAGAATAAGTATCAGTGGCATAAGCACTCCCTTCCTTCCGCCTGAGGGCTGCGTGGTTTTGGACGGCGTTACTGTTGGAAACAACTCCTGCTCATCAGCTAGATGAGAGCGGGGTTCAAGAAGATGTCCTCCCGTCGAAAGTAGGTTGAGATTTGCGAGGCCATCATCGTGGTCACAAATAAATAGGCGGAGGCAGTCGCTGTGGGCGGCTAATCGGAGTGCGGACACTGGAGGATTGCTCCGAAAGTGTGGCTTGTCGAAATAGACACGAAGACAGCTTTTGTATTGTTTTGATCCCTCCACCGTTAACACGACATTCATAATTGTGGCCGAGGCAGATCAGGTGAAATCTCTCGCCAATCCGACGAAGTTGAAGCCCTTAATAAAGGGTGCCGGACTTGTACAGGTCATTATCGAAACGCCGGCGAACAGTCGGAATAAGTTTGCCTTCGATCCGCAACAAGGCATATTTGCTCTAAAGAAGGTGCTTCCAGCTGGGATGGTCTTTCCCTATGATTTCGGATTCTTGCCACAGACGATAGCGCCGGACGGTGATCCGATCGATGTTTTGCTGCTCATGGATGAACCGGCATTCCCTGGCTGCGCCGTCCACTCCCGGCTGATCGGTGTGATTGAAGGTCAGCAACTCGACGGGAAGAGAAAGGTGAGGAATGACCGTCTGATCGCCGTGGCTGAGGCAAATCACATGTATGCAAATATTCGAACCATGAAAGATCTGCCGGGGAAATGGCTAAGAGAGCTTCAGATATTTTTCGTCAACTACCACAACCTTGAAGGTAAAAAGTACGAATTACTGGGATGTAAGGGGGCTGAAGCAGCTTTCAATTTGATTCGAAAGGCTCAAAAGGCTAAATAGAGGATACTCCCCGTGACAGAATTAGTCGCTCGGTTTGTGATCGGTGGAATCGTAGTTAGCCTATTCTCTCTTCTTGCGGACATTTTTCGTCCCAAGAGTTTCGCGGGCCTGTTCGGAGCTGCTCCATCTGTCGCGCTTGCAACAATGGGACTAACCATCCATCACGAAGGGCGGGCTTACGCTGCCCTCGAGGCACGCTCGATGATCCTGGGCGCAATCGCGTTTCTCACCTATGCAATGTCTGTTAGCTGGGTGCTGAGAAGGTACAAGCCTCCCGCCGTCATCGCCACATTGGTGGCCATGCCCGTGTGGTTCTTCGTGTCATTTGCTCTCCTCGCATTTCTAGTGAGACCAACTCATTGAAGAAAGTGGGACTCAATTTCGCCTCGATCAGAGAGACCAAAGCGCATGAATTCTTAATGCGATTTGCCTTTGGCGGAATCTGCACAGTGTTTGCCGGTCTTATGGCAAAGCGGTACGGACCTGCGGTAGGGGGACTGTTTCTTGCTTTCCCGGCGATCTTTCCCGCGAGCGCCACGATGATAGAGAACCATGAGAAACAGCGCAAAGCTGAACTGGGGATGAAAGGGACCCTACGGGGAAGGATGGCCGCAAGCATTGATGCTTCAGGAACTGCGTTGGGATGTGTTGGTTTGGCAGGATTCGCCTTGGTGTTATGGATCGAGCTGCCGATGCACAATCCGCTTGCTATCGTCATCGTTGCCACGGCGACATGGGCGATTTTGGCTTATTTACTCTGGGCCTTCCGCAAGGGATAATTGCCGTGCTTCGTAGAAAGGATTGGCCCTACGGACCCTCACTGAAAGGGCACTTTGCACAAGCGGAAGGTGCTCTCCCCGCAAGGAGAATCTCCATGTCGGAGAATTGCGATATTCCGCATCTGGCGAATAATTACTCGTTTTATTGGGGCCTCTGGTCGCCAGAATCTTAAGAACAAACTCCTCGGCAAAATAGTTGCAAGAAAGGTGTTCTTTACGACACCACCTCATTTGCAAGGTGTGTATATTCGGCCTCGCCAAGCTGAGGTGAGTCTCGACGTTCTGGACGACTTCAGATGACAAATTGAATACAAAGGAAGTGGCGCATGGAGCAAACGACTTCTCGAAGTTCACTGTCGGGACCCCAGATTCCAATCTCACAATCGCCTCTCGGCAATGAAGCGCACTCTTCAGGGGTTTCTTGGTCCGCGGTCATCGCAGGAGGATTCGTTACAGCAGCACTATCGCTAATTCTTCTCGCCCTTGGGACTGGGTTGGGCCTCTCTTCCTTTTCAGTCTGGTCTTACTCCAGCAGCACAGCCACAAAGCTTGGTGCTGCTGCCATCCTATGGATGATTTGTACACATCTCGCGAGTTCCGCCATAGGTGGCTACCTCGCCGGAAGGCTGCGAACGAAATGGTCGAACATCCACAATGACGAAGTTTACTTCCGGGATACCGCGCATGGATTTCTAGCATGGTCCGTAGCAGTGGTAATCACAGCAGCTTTTCTGGCTTCCGCTGCCGCATCGATGATCGGCTCTTCGAGTGCCGAAGGAGGAATAAAGTCTCCTCCAACTTTTCAGAGCGAGAGCCAGACAACATCAGCCAATATGTATTTCATCGACATGCTCTTCCGTTCGGATCATCCAGCAATCGACTCACCTAATTCGAATGACTGGAGCGAGGCTGCCGTAATCTTCGCCGAATCCTTGAAGAAAGGCGATCTTGCATCGGACGACAAGGGCTATGTGGATCAATTGGTTTCGACACGAACCGGACTGAGCGTGGCCGATGCCGATAAGCGCGTTTCCGATACCTTTAACAAGGCCAGGGAGGCGGCTGAATCAACCCGCAAGACCTTGGCGCACACGCTATTGTGGGCTTTTCTCGCACTCTTGATTGGGGCATTCTGCGCCAGCTTCGCCGCAACCATTGGCGGTCGTCAGCGTGATCATGTTGTGGTCATTTGAAGTTCATGAGGATTCGTCAGAATCATCAAGATCATTTCGGCAAAGCTTCATCACCCATAAGGAGAATTCTCAATGCGCTCAATTCTGCTTTATCTACTCGGAGTCCCCATCCCTATCATCATTTTGATTGCGATTTTCTCCCATTGATCTAGGCCAGCGCCATTGTAGGGAGATGCGCTGCCGGTTGTAGGTTTGAAAGAGGTAAACAAGAGAACTCCAGAAACGTAACGTCGTCAACTAGAAACAGCTGGTAAGCCGAATGAAGCGTGGATCAAGCTTGACGGAGACTGCGCAGCTTCTGCGTATTGTGACCTTTGTTGTCGTCGTGGCCGGTTTGTATTTTGGACGCAGCGTCTTTATTCCCCTCGCACTTGGACTCCTTCTGTCCTTGTTATTGGCCCCCGTCATGGGATTTTTGGGCAGGCTCCATGTACCTCGTCTCTTGAGTATCCTCCTGATCGCAGCCGCTCTCGGTTGCATCGCGTTCGGATTAGTGTGGAAGTTATCCATTGAATTTGTCGACTTGGCTGGCCAATTGCCCGCATACAAAGAGACGTTGGACCAGAAGATTCATTCCTTGAGCGGCTTACGCAATTCTAATGTCACTAAAGCTTCAGAAGTATTCAGCGAACTCGAGACTGAGCTATTGAAAGCGAGCTCCGGTTCCGCCGATCAGGATCATGGCACACGGAAACCTCCACTGGGCTCTTCACCCGCTCGACCAATCGCGGTTCAAGTAGTTGCTGCTTCGAACCGCATCGGGCCTGTCGGGAGCGTAGTTGATTCGATGGGTTGGGTGGGGCTGACTATCATTTTTGCCGTTGTAATCCTGATGGGGCGGGAAGATCTTCGCAATCGTTTTATTCACCTATCGAGCGGAGGCCGCCTCACAGTGGTCACTCAGGCTCTCGATGAAGCCACGAAGCGAATCCAAAAATACCTGTTTTTGCAATCGGCAGTGAACGCAATTTATGGTGTGATCATCGGAACAGGTTTATACTTCATCGGAATTCCCGACGCCTGGCTTTGGGGCCTTCTTGCGGCGATTCTTCGCTTTCTTCCTTATGTCGGTTCTACGGCGTCCGCACTGATTCCCGTATTACTGTCGCTCGCCATTTTTCCTGGTTGGACGCATGCGCTGGGAACGATGGCTTTTTTCTTAGGTCTCGAATTCATTGTTGCAAACCTCTTGGAGCCGTCCCTTTATGGAGCACAAGTAGGCCTATCTACATTGGCCATTTTGGTGGCGGCGGTTTTCTGGACGATTATTTGGGGACTTCCAGGCTTGATTTTGTCGACTCCGCTAACCGTATCCCTGGTAGTGATGGGCCGGTATGTTCCCAGCCTCAGCTTCTTTAGGATTTTATTAGGGGACGAACCCGAGATCTCTCGCAGCAACCTGTATTACCAGCGACTTCTCGCCTCTGATCAAAACGAAGCGAGACAGGTTTTGGAGCAGTATCTCAAGGAAAAGCCCCTGGACGATCTCTATAGCGAGATCCTGATTCCAGCGCTCAGCCTGATCGAGCAAGATCGCCATCGTAATGAACTAGACGAATCGACGCTGAGCTTCATCATGCAGAGTACACGTGAGCTAATCGAAGAACTGACAGACTCTATACCTTTCAACGGAATGAAGGGAGGAGAAGTACCGGGTACCGTAATCTGTGTACCGGCACGAGATGAAGCGGATGAAATTGTTGGTCTACTTCTCTCCGAGTCGCTTCAGCGCACCGGTCTGCGTAGCCGAACTTTGCCAGTAGGGCCGATAGCCGAAATGCTTGAGGTCATCGCTGATCTTGATCCTGATCTCGTTTGTATTTCGGCGCTACCGCCCTTTGCGATCGAACACACAAGAAACCTCTATGAAAAACTGCGATCAAGATTCTCCGCGCTAAATATATTCATTTGTCTATGGCATTACGGGGGAGACATCGAAAAAGCACACCGTCGACTGAAGATCAGTGAGGAACACCCGGTCCACGTCAGTCTTTCCACCGTGGTTCAAAGCGTGAGAGAGTCGCTGCTCTCGCCGTCAGAAGGAGTCACCTCAACAATCTCGGTAGAAGTAGAGGCAGAAGAATTTAAAGAAGAATAGATTTACGGATATCTTGGCCCTTAAAAGGGGAATAGCTTTTCGAGCAGCTATTCCCTAGCTCGGTGCGGTAGCTGCTGCCTGATCGTTGTCAAGTGTCAACTCTCGGCACGCTGAAGGAGAACGATTCGCGATCTCCCTGCATCCAAGGTTTTGAGGCGCGCAATGACCGACAAATCCGTCAAGAACCTATACACACTGCAAGACCCCACCAAACAGTATTCTCAGCCGAAGTTCAAGCGTCAGATCCAAGGGGCACCAGGTTCCGATCAGAAGATGACGCCCAAGGCGGACCACGGCGAGATCAGCTACCGAGGCAGTGGTCGCTTACCAAATCGCAAGGCTCTGGTTACGGGTGGTGACTCGGGCATCGGTCGAGCGGCGGCGATTGCCTTTGCACGCGAGGGTGCGGACGTCGCGATCAACTACTTGCCCAGTGAGGAACAAGACGCGAGAGAAGTGATCGCGTTAATAGAGCAAGAAGGACGCAAAGCGATCGCGCTGCCTGGAGACATCAGTAACGAGAAGTTTTGCCGCAGATTGGTCAAGGAGGCGCATAAGAAACTAGGAGGCCTCGATATCCTGGCGTGCGTAGCGGGCAAGCAACACGCCATCGAAAAGATTGCGAACCTCACAACAAAGCAGCTTGAAGAGACCTATCGCGTGAATGTCTTCGCACTTGTTTGGCTCTGCCAAGAAGCATTGCCGCTGATGCCACCGGGAGGATCTATTATTACAACAGCTTCGATTCAAGCGACGCATCCAGGCCCGAGCCTTCTCGACTATGCCCCTACAAAGGCCGCGATACTGGCCTTCACGAGAGCACTGGCCCGTCAGGTCGCTGGAGACGGCATTCGGGTAAACAGTGTTGCCCCAGGTCCGGTATGGACTCCATTACAACCTAGCGGAGGGCAACCACCAAAGAAAATACCTGCATTTGGATCAGAGACTCCCATGAAACGTGCTGGCCAGCCCGTCGAGATGGCACCTCTTTTCGTTTTGCTTGCTTCACAGGAGTCCAGCTATGTCACAGGCGAAGTCTACGGGGCGACGGGGGGCCTTGAGATCTCCTAATGAAGTCACCATTTTCCGCTGCAAATGAGCGCATCAGACATCACGCTACGAGGGAGTCCGCGTATTCGACCCTCTATTCAAGCGAAAATCTGCGGATAATCCAGACCGTTTACCTACTCGTCAGTTGACATACGATCGGATGTGGCTAAATTGCGAACGCCACATGAGCCGGGAGAAAATTCAGCATCTCCGCATCGTGATGTTCAACTGTTTCTTAAAGGGCTTGGACCAGGTCTGATCACCGGAGCCGCGGACGATGATCCTTCCGGCATCTCGACGTACTCCGTCGCCGGTGCGTCCTATGGGTATGCGACACTTTGGACTGCTCTCCTGTCTTTCCCCTTGATGGCAGCAATTCAATTGATGTGTGCCCGGCTGGGAATGGTTATCTGCCGTGCGCGATAGTGATTAGGAGCCCACAGGCCGGACTTCCCGAAACGCGATTTTCCGAAAACCATGGCATTCCCCCATTTGCTACGTTAGTTGGTGGCAAATCGCCGAGTCACTAAATGAACTCCGATAGGGCACGAAAAGTCGGCTTCTCGGAAGTGATCCTGCCACGCTGAGCGCATTGGCAATTTTGCGCAAACTGAGTCTGCTTTGGTAAGGACTTCAATCAGCAACTGAAGTTCTGCGAATCCGTGTGATTGCCGCTAAGTCGACTTTTCAGAAGGTGCACATCTTCGACTCCTTGCGATGGTTCATGCCAGTAGTCCAGCCCACGAAGCATTCTTCTGACTGTCCGTTAATGAACACTATTTTGCCGGTTACGGACAGTAACGTTACAGGAGATAGCATTAACCCCTTTTCTCTTGCGGGCATTTTTGAAAAAGGAACGGCCTCCCGCGTGCTTGCGTATCTCCCGTAAAGTTTTCCCGGCCGGCAAAGGAGACTCAATGCTCACAGATCTTCGCGACGCGCTGCGTCAGCTACGCAAGGCGCCCGGATTCACCGCGACGGCCATCATCACCCTCGCCCTCGGTATCGGCGCCACCACCGCCATCTTCACCCTTGTACACCAAGTCATGCTCAAGTCGCTGCCTGTCTCGAAGCCCGAAGAGCTTTGGCGAATCGGCGATAAGATCCGTTGCTGCAACTGGGGCGGCTTCGCCCAGGGCGAAGACGGTAACTTTTCCCTCTTCTCGTGGGAGGCCTACAACTACTTCCGCAGCCACACTCCCGAGTTCTCAGATCTCGCCGCCCTCCAGGCCGGTAACGCCCAACTCGGAGTTCGCCGCGCTGGCGCCCAGGCCCCAGTCGAAACCCGCAACGGCCAGTACGTCTCCGGAAATTTCTTCCGCACCTTCGGGGTCCAGCCCTGGATCGGCCGCCTCTTCTCCGATGCTGACGACAAAGTGGGAGCGCCCCTCGTCGCCGTTATGAGCTACCGCGTCTGGCAGCAAAAGTATGGCGCAGATCCTTCCGTCGTAGGCTCCGGCTTCCAGATCGACGGGTATGCCTTCACCATCATCGGCGTCGCTCCGCCCGGCTTCTACGGAGCCAAGCTCGCCGGCTGGGGCATGCCCGACATCTGGATCCCCACTACCTCCGAGAAGACCCTTAATCCCGGTGTTGTCACCCATCTCGATCGCGCCCAGGGCAACTATCTCGACCTCATCGGCCGTGTCCGTCCCGGTACCGACCCCAGACAGCTGGAGGCCAAACTCCGCGTCGAACTTCACGAGTGGCTTGCCAGCCATGTCTCCGATATGGAGCCCGGCGAAAAGGCGCTCTGGCAAAAACAGACCCTCCATATCATCCCCGGCGGTGCCGGCGTCGCTTCCATGCGCGACGAATACCAGGACGGCCTCAAGCTGCTTCTTATTGCCGCCGCTTGTGTCCTCCTTGTTGCATGCGGCAACCTCGCCAATCTCATGCTCGCCCGCGGTCTCAAAGACCGCGCCCAGATCTCCATCCGCGTCGCTATGGGCGCCTCGCGCATGCGTCTCGTCCGCAAGGCCCTCGTCGAAAGCGTGCTGCTCGCCGTCATTGGGGGCGCGCTTGGCATCGCCGTCGCGGTCGCCGGAACCCGCCTCATCCTCTTCCTCGCCGTTCAAGTTGGTGGACACGACAATTACGTCCCTGTAAGCTCTACTCCCTCCTGGCCCGTCCTGCTCTTCACCCTCGGCCTCTCCGTCCTCACCGGCGTCCTCTTCGGCGTCGCGCCTGCCTGGATCACATCCCATGCCGATCCCGCCGAAGCTTTGCGCGGCGCCAACCGCTCGGTCGGCGGAAGCCGCTCCTGGGCCCAGAAGTCCCTGGTCATCGGCCAGGCCGCAATGTCGCTCGTTCTTCTCTCTGCCGCCGCTCTCCTTGCCCAGAGCCTGCGCAATCTCGAGCATCAGAACTTCGGCTTCGAACACGCAGAGCGCTTCGTCGCCTGGATCAATCCCACCCTCTCCACGCTTAAACCCGAGCAGATGGAGCCCCTCTATCGCCAGATCAACGACCGCCTCCTCTCCATCCCCGGCGTCCGCAGCGTCACCGAAGCCACCTATGCGCCAATGACAGGTGATAGTTGGAACGAAGGCATCCGTATCCTCGGCCGCCCCGAGCCCGATCCCAAAGAGGACACCAGTGCCGGCTGGGCCCGCGTCACCCCCGGTTTCTTCGATACCATCGGCGCCAAAGTCGTCCTTGGTCGCGCCATCACTGAAGACGACACCGCCACCACCCGTCACATCGCCGTCGTCAACCAGGCCTTCGTAAACCGCTTCTTCAAAAATCAGAACCCCATCGGACAGCACTTCGGCGAGGACCGGCTCAAGTATGCCGGCACCTTCGAGATCGTCGGGGTCATCCGCGATATTCGCTACATGACCTGGGGCTATAAAGAACCGATCGGCCCCATGTTCTGGGTCCCGGAAGCGCAATCGGTCCAGTACGACGACCCCAACTTCACCGACGGCGACCGCTACTCACACTTCCTCTACAACATCGTCCTGTGGGCCCCGGGTAACCCGCCGGCACTTGAAGAACACGTCCGCAGAGCTCTCTCAAGCGTGAATGCCGACCTTGTTCTCAACAACGTCGATCCCTACACCTCCGTCGTCAATGCCGACTTCCAGCAGCAGGACATGATCGCCACCCTCACCTCGCTCTTCGGCGCGCTCGGTCTCATTCTCTCCGCTGTCGGCCTCTACGGCGTCATGGCCTACACCGTCGAACAGCGCACCAGCGAGATCGGGCTGCGCATGGCGCTCGGCGCCAACCGCTCCGACATGATCCGTATGGTCCTGCGCGGCTCATTCTGGCAGATCGGCCTCGGCCTCGGCATAGGCATCCCCCTCGCCATCCTCGCGGGCAAGCTACTCAAAGACCAGCTCTTCGGTGTCCAGCCCTGGAACCCCATCATGCTTGGCGGCGCATCCGCGCTTCTGCTGCTCGCGGCGGTCGTGGCCTCCGTAGTCCCTGCCCGGCGCGCCGCTGGAATCGAACCCATGGTAGCTCTGCGCAATGGAAGTTAGCCCTCCGGGAGTTCGGGTCATTACCGTCCAGGTTTAGCAATTGCTGGGTCCTCCAGGATCCACCATTGCGTACAGGCCGATACACTCATTGAGGTCTCCGCTCGATCGAGATCCGTCAACAAGACCGTTTTGTTGAGAGCAATCTCGCCATCGCGGTGTCGAGTCGACCCTGTATACGCTCCAAAACGCAAATATTGATGTGCCGCTGAAGCATCAAAAAGTAGAGTTCCATCTGCAATGAAACTTCGTCTCGTAATCGTCGAGATACACCGCCCCTCCTGAAATATATGGAGCATGGTTAGAGGCGAAAATCTTTCGGTCCATCACCTCATCTACATCGCCGAGGTCGAAGTGTTCGAACAAGTTATCTGAGATCATGTCCGGATCGATGCCATTTCGCATCAATCTCTATCGAGGCAGCTTCCAAACCGTCCGCGGCGGCTTGCAACTTGATTTGGCCTGCCTGCCGGGAGGCTCGCACTACG
>Ga0206974_1026_pt1 | contig 35320 bp, 30 predicted proteins | sample Alteio_BWOrgHeat_84_FD_152920 | JGI IMG/M metagenome (GOLD analysis project Ga0206974, IMG submission 152920) | Enriched cells from forest soil in Barre Woods Harvard Forest LTER site, Petersham, Massachusetts, United States -... | ecosystem: Environmental > Terrestrial > Soil > Temperate forest >... | reverse complement strand
GAGAGCGCCGGGATTCGCCGAGTTCCCTTCCCAGGTCTCAAAGGCGAGACCTGGGGCACCCAGCTCGTTGTCGAGTTGACGATGTTATCGAGCTTGAGAAAGGAGGGATTGTGGCGCGGCTGGCGGTGGGATTGATGACGTTATTTGCTTTTGCCGTGCCGTGGGAGTACTCGCTCGATCTGGGCGAGCCGGTGGGAAATATTGCGCGCGTGGTGGGACTGCTTCTGCTGCTGACAGCGGTGACACTGGTGCTGTGGCATGGATCGCTGCGACCGCCGGGGGTAGTGCAGTGGCTGACGCTGGGTTTATATCTCTATTTTGTTCTGAGTTATCTCTGGACGGTGGATCCGACGGCGACGCTGGAAAAGATGCGCGGCTATTTCCAGGTGATGATGGTGGTTTGGCTGATGTGGGAAGTCGGCGAGTCTCCATGGCAGCTGCGGGGCATGATGCGGGCGCTTGTAGCCGGCTGCGCGGTGCTGGCGGTTTTGACGTTGATGAACTATGCGTCGGTGGCGGCGCAGGCGGCGGCACAGGTGCGCTTCGCGGCGGAGGGACAGGACCCCAATGATGTGGCGCGGTTTCTGGATCTGGGCTTTCCGCTGGCGACGCTGCTCTTTGCGACCGAGAGCCGGTGGGGGTATCGGCTGCTAGGCCTGATGTATGTGCCGTGCGGCCTGCTGGCGGTGATGCTGACGGCTTCGCGGGGGGGATTTTTCGGGGCGCTGACGGCCCTGGTGGGCTCAGCGATGTTGCTGCTGGTGTGGCGTCCGCGGGCGGCATCGATGGTGTTTCTGGGATTGGCGACGACGATGGCGGTGCTGTGGCTCTTTGTGCCGTTTGCCTCGCTGGAGCGGCTGGCGACGATTCCTTCGCAGCTGGCAACGGGTGACCTGAACGAACGGCTGAGCTTGTGGACGGCGGGATGGCACGCGTTTACGCGGGCGCCGTGGTTTGGCCATGGGGCGGGGAGTTTCGCGGCAGCGGCGGGCCTGGGAGCTGCGGATACGGCGCATAACACGATGGTCGCGGTGATGGTGACGGGCGGTGTGGCCGGCTTACTGCTGTTTACCGGGATTCTGGCGGCGGTCTGCCGGTGCGTGTCGCGGCTGGATGGGCTGCTGCGCATGGCGCTGGGATCGACGCTGGCGGTGTGGGCGGTGACATCGATGGTGGGTTCGGTGGAAGAGAACCGGATGACCTGGCTGCTCTTTGGAATGATGGCGCTGGCGGCGCGGCTGGCGGATGAGGACGACGTTGGAATGAGGGAGGTCTTTTCGGGCGCGGAGCCGGCACACGAGGGTGGTGGGGGATTTGCGATTCGGCAGCCCAGACCCGGATGATGGAGAGATGGACAGTGTCACGCCGATAGTGCCGAATGCGGATCCCGGCGGATGGAAGACAGGGCCGAGCACGAACCGGAAGATCTTTCGAGCAGCGGCGACGGTCACGGCGGCCGGCGTGCTGGTGAAGGCTGTGGCTACGGTGAAAGAGTTTGTCGTGGCTGGGGTCTTTGGGCGCGGGGACGCGATGGATGCGTTTCTGATCGCGTTCCTGGTGCCGGGGCTGCTGGTGAATCTGTTTTCAGAGTCGATGAACCAGGCGCTGATTCCGACGCTGATCCGCGTGCGCGAGACGGAAGGCCAGAGGCCGGCGCATGCACTGCAGTCCTCCGCAATGGCGTGGACGGTGCTGTTGCTGAGTGCAGGCGCTTTGGCGATGGCGCTGGGAGCGAGGCTCTTTTTCCCGCTGGTGGCAGGCCATTTTTCAGCGGAGAAGCTGGTGCTGACCGAGAACCTCTTTTACGGTCTGTTGCCGGTGGTGGTGATTGCGGGTATCGCTTCGAACTGCACAGCGGTGCTGAATACCTTTGAGCGCTTTGCATGGCCGGCGCTGGCTCCGATGGCGACACCACTGGTGGTGATCGCAGCAGCCTGGCTGGCGGCGGGCCCGGTGGGAGCGCGGTGGGGCATCTGGACGATGGTGTGGGGGAATGTGGCCGGCTCGGCGGCCTATGCAGGGCTGGTGATGTGGATGATGCAGACGCACGGGTATCCGTTTTCGATGCGGTGGAGCGGCATGACTCCCGCGGTGCGCGAGGTTGCGGGGCAGTATGGGCCGGTGCTATTGAGCGGGCTGGTGGCTTCCAGCGGCTTGTTGGTGGATCAGGGGATGGCGGCAGCACTGCCATCGGGCAGCGTATCGACGCTGGTCTACGCGAACCGTTTTGTGAGCGTGGTGTTGAATCTGCTGGCAGGGGCCATTGCGACGGCGGTGACGCCGTACTTCTCGCAGATGGTGGCGCGGCGGGATTGGGCGGGCTGCCGGCATACGATGAACACCTACGTGAAGCTGACGGCGCTGGTTTCGGTGCCGGTAGCGGCGGCGATGATCCTGGGTTCGCGGCTGCTGATCCAGTTGACGTTTCAGCACGGTGCGTTCGGGCCGCGGGACACGGCGGCAGTGGCTCCGGTGCAGGCCATGTATGCGCTGCAGCTGCCGTTCTATGTGGTGAGCCGGGTGTATTACCGGTACCTGGTGGCGATTCGGCGGACGGGATTGATTCTGTGGTGCGGGGCGATCAACCTGGTGTTGGATGTGGTGTTGAACCTGATCCTGATGCGGTGGATGGGCGTGGCGGGCATCGCGCTGGCGACGTCGCTGTGGATGGTGAGCACCTTTGTCTTTCTGGCGTGGTGGAGCTACCGTCTGCTGCCTCCGCCGGGCGAGACGGAGACGGTGTGAGCGCACAGTATCTGCTGCGCTTCGACGATCTGTGTCCGACGATGGACCGACGGCGCTGGGAGCGGTTTGTGCCGCTGCTGGAGCGGTATGGGGTGAGGCCGATTCTGGCGGTGGTGCCGGAGAACCGCGATCCTGGCCTGTGCCTGGCGCCTGAGGATGCCGGGTTCTGGGCAGAGATGAGGAGTTGGCAGGGCCGGGGGGCGACGATTGGGCTGCACGGGTATCGGCATCTCTGTTTGAGTGAGGGCGGGAGCCTGGTGCCGCTGCATCGGCGGACGGAATTTGCCGGGCTATCCCTGGAGACGCAGCGGGCATGGATTGCGGCTGGGCTAAGAATCCTGAAGAGCAACGGGCTCGAAGCTCGAGTTTGGGTGGGGCCGCGGCATGGGACGGATCGTCGGACGGTCGAGGCGCTCCTGGAGGCAGGGATCTCGGTGATTTCGGATGGGTTGGGTTCGCGGCCGGTTCGCTGGCACGGGGCGGTGTGGGTTCCGCAGCAGCTTTGGGGGCCGGCGGAGAAGACGGACGGGATATGGACGATCTGTCTGCATGCGAATACGGCGACGGATGCTGCGGTGGGGGAGCTGGAGCGATTTCTGGAGCAGTTTGCGGGCCAATTCACGACGGTGGAGCGGCTGCTGGCGGAATGGCCGGTGCAAGAGCGGACGGTGCGAGATGGGTGGAATGCTTCGGTGGCGCTCGGACGGTTGCGGATCCGGCAATGGAGACGGGGCTAATCGACGGCTATCGTCCTAGGGACGGGAAAGATGATCGCGGTAGAGTTGTTCCCATCGGGTAGCTATCGCTTCCAGGGCAAAGTTGGCTTGAACGAAGGTGCGGCCGGCGTAGCCTATTGCTTTGCGTTCGGTGGGCGAGAGTCGCTGAATGGCGATCATGGCGCCGGCCAGGGCTTGTGGATCGCCGACGGGGACGAGGAAGCCGGTTTTGCCGGGAATGAGCGCTTCGCGGGTGCCTGCACCGTCGGTAGCGACGACGGGGAGCGCGGCGGCAGAGGCTTCGAGGACGGAGATGGGCAGGCCTTCCCAGAGGGAGCTGAGGACGAAGGCGTCCGCCTGGGCGAAGAGCGGCTGAATCTCTGGCTGAAAACCGGCGAAGTGGATGCGCTGGTCTATATGGAGGCCGGCGGCGAGAGCGCGGAGTTCGGGCTCGGCGGGGCCGGAGCCGGCGATGGTGAGGGTGGATTCGTTGGGGAGCTGAGCGAAGGCACGCAGGAGGGTAGGGTAGTCCTTGACGGGGGCAAGACGGCCAACGGCGAGCCAGCGGAAGGGGGGGATGAAGGCTGGTCCTGTCTGAGTTAGGGAGTTGCTCTCCCACGTCTCAGACGCGAGATGTGGGGCACCCATGTCTGTGCTGGGGTTTGGGGAAGCTGCCTGGAAAGATGGGATAGCGATGCCGTTGGAGATGACCAGCGGATTGGGGGCGGTTCCGGATTTGCGTACGGAGACGGCTACGGCCTGGCTAACACAGGTGACCTGGCTGGAAAGCATGTGAGTAAGGCGATAGGCGAGACGACGGCTGAGCGGGCCGGCGGCGCTGGTGTGGATGGTGTCGACCAGAACGGAGACCGGTGCGATAAGACGCGAGAGGCGCGCGAAGAAACTTGCGTGGGGAAGGTGGGCGTGAAGGATGTCGGGGCGTTGGCGCCGATGCCAGGCGAGGTAGCGGAGCCAGCCTTGGGGATCGACCCAGGCTTTGCGCATCTTGAGCGAGAAGTAAGCGATGTTGGGCTGCTGCAGCCTGGCTGCAAGGACGCTGGACGGAGTTGCGTCGCCGGATAGGGTGATGACGGTGACGCGCCATTGGCCGCGTTGCGCGAGCTCGTGGCTGAGATCGAGAAGCTGGCGCTCGGCTCCTCCAATCTGGTCGAGGGTGGGAATGAGGAACGCGAGGTGCGGCCGGCATGCTCGTTCGATCGTTTCGGCGTAGGCGGGGATGGCGCGATCGAGATGGAACGGGGCGAGGAAGCTGTGCTGGATAGGTTGGCGTGCCGATGCGAGAGTTGCCAAGGCTGAGAGGATGGCTTCCGCCAGGCTTTCCGAAGTGATGGCGGCGGCCAGCCAGCAGTATGGCTGACTCTGAAGGAGTTCAACGATTCCGCCGCTGGCGGGCGTGGCGACGATGGGCAGGCCTGCGGAGGCGGCTTCGAGGAGGGCGTTGGGAATGCCTTCATAGCGTGAGGGGAGGACGAAGAGAGTGGCGGCTGCATAGTAGGGTGCGGGGTTTGCGTGGCCGGCGAAGTGGACGGCGCGAGCGATGTTGAGTTCGGCAGCCAGGGTGCTAAGGGTTGCTTCTTCGGGGCCGATGCCGAGGAGGGTGAGCGTGGCCAGTGGATGGGTTCGCTGGACGATCTGGAAGGCGTGAAGCAGTAAGTCGGCACCTTTTTCAGGGGAGAGACGGCCTATGAACAAAAGGTTGATGGTTTCGCTGGAGGTCGCAGGATGCGGACGAGTTATATGCAGCCGAGTTATGGGGTTGCGGAGGATTGTGAGCTGTTTCGGGTTGAGGTTGAAGTTACGTACGAGGTCCTCGGCCATGGACTGCGATTGGCAGAGGATGCGATCGGCGCGGGGGTAGAGGTGGCGATAGGCGAGGCGGGTGAGCCAATGAGACGCGGCTGCTGAGGCTGTGGTGTTCTGGCGGACGAGAATGCGAATGGGAATCCGGTTGCGGCGGGGAAAGAATGGCTTGAGCAGGAGGACCAGGAAGCTGAGGTGAGCGATGCCGGAGAGGACTGCGTCCGGGCGCAGAGCGCGGATGAGGCGCAGAAGCGGCAGCCATGCGTTGCGCACGCGGGCCTGGTTGAGGCGGTGGACGTTGACGTGCGCCGGTGGTGGCTCGGAGCCGGGGGCATCGGTGGTCACGAGAACGAGATGGATTTCAAATCGTGTTGGGTCGAGGTGCTCGGCGAGCAGGGCGATGACGCGTTCGGCGCCACCTCCGCCGAGGTGCGGGATGGCGAGCAGGAATCGAATGCGCTGCTGCGGTTGAGCCATGAAGTGAGTGGTGCGGTAAGAGTAGCTGAAGGGCAGGGAATAGGGAATGGGGTTCGTGCTTTCCCACCTCAGATACGGCTTTGCCGGGCCAAAGATGGGGCACCCATGGTCAAGGCCAGGAGAAAAAGAGCTGATTGCCTGCATGAATGACGCAGAAAGGGACAGGACTAGAAGAGTTTATAAAGAAGTAGACCCGCGGTTCCCGATTCGGTACTATGGCGTCACTCAAAACCAGATAAGTTACTAACTCAGGTCCTTAAGAAGTTTTTCCCTTTTGCTGCGCGTGTTGAGCGTTCTTAATGGGACTTTCGTGCCCAAATTACTTCCGCGATTGCAGCTATGACGGTATCGATTCAGCAAGAGATTTGGAAAGAGAAAGCTGCGTCCGCGAGGCGTTTGCGCGTCGAAGACGAGCGCCCACGCATGGTGGTGGGGGTGACCAGCGCGCAGACTTGCCTGGTGCTTGCCGGGAGATTGAAGGCGCTGCGCGAGGCGGGGTTTGCTGTGACGCTGGTGGCCTCGCCCGGGGAGTGGTTGAGGGAGCGGGCAGCGGCTGAGGGCGTGGCGGTGGCGCCGATTGCGATGCGTCGGCAGATGGCGCCAATGATGGATCTCTGGTCCCTGATGCGACTGATCGTGTTGCTGGTGCGGTTGCGCCCGATGATTACGGATTTTTCGACGCCCAAGGCGGGGTTGTTGGGCAATGTGGCGGCGTGGGTGCTTGGAGTGCCGCGCCGGGTCTACACACTGCGTGGGCTCAAACTCGAATCTTCGCGGGGTTGGAAGCGGAAAGTGCTGCTGTGGAGCGAGCGGCTGGCCGCGAGGCTGGCGCATGTGGTGCTGTGCAACAGCGAGAGCCTACGGAGGGAAGCGCTTCGGCACGGGATTGCGCCGGAGAGGAAGCTTCGCCTACTGGGCCACGGAAGCAGCAACGGTGTGGATGTTGCTCGCTTTGCGCCGACAGCGCAGGTGGGAGGGAATGCGGTCCGGCTGCGGCTGGGGATCGGCGAGAGCGAACGGGTGGTGGGATTCGTTGGGCGGTTGACGAGGGACAAAGGTATTCCTGAGCTGATGCAGGCCTACGACGAGGTGCTCGGGCGATATCCGGATTGCTGGCTGCTGCTGGTGGGGTGGTTTGACGAAGCGGAGGATGCGCTGGACCTGGAATGGCAGGCGCGGATTGCGCAGCATCCCCGGATCTGTTGTACCGGCTATGTGCATGACGTAGCCGAGTATTACCGGGCGATGGACCTGTTGGTGCTGCCGACGCATCGCGAAGGGTTTCCTAATGCGGTGCTGGAGGCATCGGCTTGCGGGCTGCCGGTGATTACGACGGAGTCGACGGGGGCGCGGGACGCGGTGGTGGCGGAGGTGACAGGGCTACTGGTCCCGCCGGGGTATCCGGAAGCCTTGACCGAGGCGATGCTGCGGTTGCTGGGCGACGCGGCACTGCGCAAGGCGATGGGTGCGGCGGGACGTCGGTGGGTGGTGGAGCGGTTTTCGCAGGAGCGGGTGTTGGGGTTAGCCGTGGAGTTTTATCGAGGGATGGTGGAAGGACTAGGGACTAGGGACTAGGATTCGTGCTGCGCACGAATTGGTTTCGGAACTCAGTCCGATGGAGGTCTGTGCTCTCCCACCTTAAGACACGGCTTTGCCGTGCCAAAGATGGGGCACCCAGGTTTTTTGGCGGATTGAGACGCGGCAGGGGTTACTTTAGGCCGGAGGTGAAGGTGGTGGCGGCGGACTGGGCCGCGGTCAGGATGCGGCCGGGGGCGATGCCGAGCAGGAGGGTGGCCAGGGCGGCGACGGCGACGGCGGCTCCGGCAGCGGCTCCGATGGTGATGCGAGGGGCTGTGGGGGCGCTGGCTGCGGGCGGCTGCGCAACGGTGACAGCCAGCCTGAGGTAGTAGGCGGCGGCTACGCCGGAGTTGAGCAGGCCGATGAGGACGAGCCAGGCGGCTCCTCCCTGCATGGCGGTGGTGAAGGCGTAGAACTTGGCGAAGAAGCCGCCGGTGAAGGGGATTCCGATGAGCGAGATGAGGAAGAAGATGAGCACGCTGGCGAGGAAGGGCGCGCGGTAGAGGAGACCGCGGAAGTCGGAGATGGAGGAGAACTTTTCGTCGTAACCGGCGACGAGCGTGACGACGGCGAAGATGCCGACGTTCATGGCGGCGTAGGCGGCGAAGTAGAAGCTGGCGGCGGCGATGCCGGTGAGGCCGAGTCCAGCGAAGGCCGCGAGCAGATAGCCGGCGTGGGCGATCGACGAGTAGGCGAGCATGCGTTTGACGTTGTTTTGCCGCAAGGCCGCGAAGTTGCCGATGGTCATGGAGGCTACGGCGACGATCCAGAGCAGGGGAACCCACATGGGCTTGAGGAGTGGGAAGGCTCCATAGAGGACGCGGATGAGGAGCGCGAAGGCAGCGGCCTTGGGCGCAGTGGAGAGGAGGGCGACGACAGGCGATGGCGCGCCCTGGTAGACGTCAGGCGTCCAGACGTGGAACGGCGCGGCGGAGACCTTGAAGAGGATTCCGACGAGCATGAGTACGAGCGCGATGAGTACGAGCGAGTGCGACTGGACGGCGGGCAGGAGGCTCGCGATTTCGTTGATCTGCGTGGTGCCGGTGGCGCCGAAGATGAGAGCTACGCCGTAGAGCAGAAATCCGGTGGCGAAGGAGCCAAGCAGGAAGTACTTGATGGCGGCTTCAGGACCGGTGCCGGTGTGTTTGCGGTAGCCGGCGAGGATATAGGTGGAGATGGAGGAGATCTCGAGGGCGATGAAGACGACGAGCAGCTCAGTGGCGGAGGTCATCAAACACATGCCTACCGCACCGAAGACCATAAGGGCAAAGTATTCGCCGCGATGGTGTTGATCGGCGGGCAGGGCATCGAGGGAGAGCAGCAGCGAGACGATGACGATGCCGCAGATGAGGACGTGGAAGAAGACGGAGAAGGCGTCGGTTTGAATGGTGCCGGAGAATGCAGTGCCGGCGGGCAGCGATAGCTGCCAGAGGCTGGCCCAAAGCGCTGCGGTGACGCCGAAGGCGGCGACCCAGCCGAGCGGGCGGCGCGAGGATGCGGGCGGCAGGAAGGCGTCGATGAGCATGACTAGGACGCCGGTGAGGGTGAGAACGACTTCAGGAAGGATGCGGTCGATGCCGGGGGTCATTGCTGGTCTCCCGCAGAAGGAAGGTGATCGGTTGGGACGACGCCGAGAGAGAACCGCACCTCGCACTTGTGGTGGATGCAGTCGGGGGCGACCCAGGGTTTGAGATTGGCCCAGCCGACGATGTCGCGGGTTTCGGTTTCGATGATGCCGAGCCACACGTTGGGGCAGACGCCCATGACGAGCATGAGCGTGGCCAGCGTGTAGGTGATGAGCTTTTCGCCGAGGGTGAGGTCGAGGAGCGCGTTGGGCTCGGGATTGGCGGTGACTTGTCCTGAGGGCGGTCCGAAGAAGATGCGCTGGACGAGCGTGAGCATGTAGGCGGCGGAGAGGATGACGCCCAGAGTGCCGATGGCGGCCCAGGAACGGCTGACGCCGGTAAAGGTGCTGGAGAGGACGAGGAACTCACCGACGAAGCCATTCAGGAGCGGCAGGCCGATCAGAGCAAGCGAGGTGATGACAAAGAGGGTGGCGAGGACCGGCGTGCGCAGGGCGAGGCCGCCGAAGATGCTGATCTGGCTGGAACCGAAGCGATCGTACAGCACGCCGAAGAGCACAAAGAGGGCGGCGCCGATGATGCCTTCATTGAGGGTCTGGAAGACGCTGCCGTCGAGGCCGGCAAGGGTGAATCCGTAGATGCCGAGGGTGCAGATGCTCAGGCTGGAGAGGGTGGCGTAGGCGAAGAGTCTCCAGAAGTCTTTCTGAACCAGTGCGAGCAGGGCTCCATAGAGGATGCCGATGACGGCCAGGGCGATGAGCCAGGGGGCGGCGGCGCGGGCCTGGACAGGGAAGAGGCCGACGTGGAAACGGATGAGCGAGTAGAGGCCGAGCTTGCCGGCAACGACCATGCCCATGGCGACGGGAGCTTCGGCGAAGACGTCCGGGAGCCAGCCGTGCAGGCCGAGGACGGGAACCTTGACGGCGAACGCCACCAGGAAGGCGAGAGCGACCCAGCCGAGGGCTTCCGGCGGAAGGCTGCGGTAGTAGATGGAGGCGCGCAGGACCTCGAAATCAAAGCTGCCAGTCTTGGCGTAGAGCCAGAGGATGCCGACGAGCAGGGGCGCCGAGGGGATGAAGGTGTAGAGGAAGAAGCGCGTGGCTGCGGCGGGTCCGCCGGGACCGGCGTCGGTCTGGCCAGGCGAATTTCGAGAAGCCTGGGTGCGGCCGTACATGGCGAGGAGGATGGCCATGGGGACGAGGGAGAGCTCCCAGAAGCCGTAGTAGAGCATGAGGTCCAGCGCAACGAAGACGCCGAACATGGCGGTCTGCTGGATGAGGAAGAAGCTGTAGTAGACCTTGGGACGGCCCTTGATGGTGCGCCAGCTGGCGAGGACGCCGATGGGGGCGAGCAGACCGGTGAGGACGACGAGCCAGAGCGAGAGGCCGTCGACGCCGAGGTGGTAGCGGATGGCGGGAATGCCGGGCGCGGTGGGGAAAAGCGGGATGTTCTGGACGAACTGGAAGCCAGTCTGGCCGTAGGCGAAGTGCGCGGGCAGGTGGAGCGTCATCAGGAAGGTGACGACGGCGGTGATGAGGGCGATGGCCTGCGGGAGCTTGCCGCGCTCGGGCAGCAGAGCGACGAGAAGCGCGCCGACAAGCGGTGTGGCGAGAATGAGGCTGAGAATGATTGCGTCCATGATTATTGCCCCATCCAGTTGAAGTGAATCGCGAGGCCGGCCGTTCCGAAGTAGGTGCAGGCGGCGAAGATCAGGAAGACCGCAGCGCCGGCGGCGATCCAGGCGGAGTAGCTGCGGATGTTGCCGGATTGCCAGCGGCGGAGGAGTTCGCCGCAGAGAGTGGCGATGCCGGCGAGCAGCCAGGCTGAGCCGCGAATGATGGCGCCTTCGCCGACCCAGCCGAGGATGTAGCGGGCGAAGAGGGTGAGCGGGGCGACGATGACGGCGGCGTAGAGCTCGTCGATGCCGTATTTCTTGACGAGGATGGTGTGAAGCGCGGGCATGGACGCTGCGAGCTTCTCGGCTTTCTCGGTACCCTTGCTGTAGAGCGTGTGCGCGAGGAACCAGCCGAGTGCGGCAACGACGACGGCGACGACGCTGAGCGTGATGTCGAGGGCTTTGCCGCCGGGGAGGGCCGCGGGATCGGCGACGGGGCCGATGACAGGAGCGAGGAAGCCGCCAAAGCGCTCGATACCGATCCAGCCGCCGCAGACGGAGAGGATGGCCAGGATCACGAGCGGAGTGAGCATGGACCAGGGGCTCTCGTGCGCGTGGTGTTCGTGGTTGTCTGACCGGGATTCGCCGAAGAAGGTCAGGTACCAGAGGCGGAACATGTAGAAGCTGGTGAGGAAGGCGGTAAAGAGGCCAACGGCGTAGAGAAGCTTGCCGAGCGAGCCAGCCTGGAAGGCTTCGTAGAGGATGGCGTCCTTGGAGAAGAAGCCGGCGAAGGGGAAAAAGCCGGCGATGGCGAAGACGCCGGCGGTCATCGTCCAGAAGGTGACGGGCATCTGCTTGCGCAGGCCGCCCATCTTGCGCATGTCTTGTTGATCACTCATGCCGTGGATGACGGAGCCGGCGGCGAGGAAGAGCAGTGCTTTGAAGAAGGCGTGGGTGACGAGGTGGAAGACGCTGGCGGAGTAGGCCGCGACGCCGCAGCCCAAGAACATGTAGCCGAGCTGGGAGATGGTGGAGTAGGCGAGGACGCGCTTGATGTCGGTCTGGACGAGGCCGACAGTAGCGGCGAAGAAGGCGGTGGCCGCTCCGATGATGGCGATGACAGCGAGCGCGAAGGGCGAGCGGTCGAAGAGGAAGTGCGTCCGCGAGATCATGTAGACGCCGGCGGTGACCATGGTGGCGGCGTGGATGAGCGCGGAGACGGGCGTGGGGCCTTCCATGGCGTCGGGAAGCCAGATGTAGAGGGGGATCTGGGCGGATTTGCCGCAGGCGCCGACGACGAGGCAGAGGGCGATGGCGGTGAGGATGCCGCCCTGCTCAGTGGAGTTGGCAAGAGCTCCGCTGATGGTGTGGAAGCTAAGCGAGCCGAAGTGGGCCAGGAAGAGGAAGATTCCCAGAAGGAAACCAAAATCGCCGATGCGATTGACGACGAAGGCTTTTCGGCCGGCCGTGGCGGCGGAGTCGCGATTGAGATAGAAGCCGATGAGCAGGTAGGAGACGAGGCCGACGCCTTCCCAGCCGACGAACATGAGCAGGACATTCTCGGCGAGGACGAGAACGAGCATGAAGAAAAGGAAGAGGTTCAGGTAGGCGAAGAAGCGCCAGTAGCCCTCTTCATGGGCCATATAGCCGACCGAGTAGATGTGGATGAGGAAGCCGACGCCGGTGATGATGAGCAGCATGACCAGGGTGAGCTGGTCGAGGGCGAAGGTGAAGTCAATGTGGATCGGCCCGGCGGTGATCCAGGCGGGGGCGTTGGTCTCGATGATGGGGAAGGTGATGGCGCCCGACCAGTAGAGGAAGGCGTCGCGGGCGACGATGCCGAAGGAGAGCAGCGGAAAGAGCAGCGCGATCGTCGAGACGAGGGCCTTGGGCAGGCGGCGGCCGATTAGTCCGTTAAGCAGGAAGCCAAGGAAGGGCAGCAGCGGAATCAAAGGCAGGAAGAGCGCTGGCTGATTCATAGGTTCCCCCGCAAGCGTACGTCTGCTAACAGCAGGTCCTTCGCTGCGCTCAGGATGACAACGTATTGGTTTAGATGAGTCGGCATATTTGCTTGCTAGGTTTACAGCTTCATCAGGTCGATCTGATCGACGTTCAGGGTGGCGCGGGCGCGATAGATGGCGATGATGATGGCGAGGCCCACGGCGGCTTCAGCAGCGGCGACCATCATGACGAAGAAGACGAAGATCTGTCCTTTGACCGCGTGCCACTGGTGGGCGAAGGTCACGAAGGAGAGATTGACGGCGTTGAGCATGAGCTCAATGGACATGAAGACGGTGACGAGATTGCGCTTGATGAGAAAGCCGATGACGCCGAGGATGAAGAGCGTGGCGCTGAGGATGAGATACCAGCTATTCGGGATCTGATCGAAGATGGGATTGGGGGCGATCATCAGGAGTGTCCCTCCTTGCGGGCCAGGGCGACGGCGCCGAGGATGGCGATGAGGATGAGCACCGACGTCACTTCAAAAGGCAAGAGCATGTCGGTGAAGAGGACGCGGCTGAGGTCCTGCGTAGTGGTGAGGCTGTCGCCGAGGGCAACCTGGGCGGCGGGCGCGGAGCCGAGAGCTTTCTGTGTTTCGAGTGCGATGGTGGCGAGGACGCCGAGGATGACAACGGCGGCAGGGAAGCCGAGGGTCTTGGCGATCTTGCTGCCGTGGGTCTTCTCTTCTTCGCCGACGTTGAGGAGCATGACGACGAAGGTGAAGAGGACCATGACGGCTCCGGCGTAGACGATGATCTGCGCGGCGGCGAGGAATTCAGCGCCGAGCAGCAGGTAGAGCACGGCCAGCGAGCTCATGACGACGATGAGCGAGAGCGCGGAATTGATGGGATGCGTTTGCAGGAGCAGGTTGATGGCTCCGGCGAGGCAGAATCCCGCGAAAAGGATGAAGAGGACTAGATGCATTCGTTTCTTTTCGACTCTCGGCTTTTTCGTCGTTGGCTGGTGGAGGTTTGTGATCTCCCACATCTCGTCGAGATATGGGGCACCCAGTTTCGTGCTACGCGATGCTTAAGAAGCAGATCCTTCGCTTTGCTCAGGATGACAATGTCGTGTCGTGCTCAGGATCTCAAGCTCTGGCGAACGGCCAAAGGCGATTGTAAAGCAGTAAGGGTTACGGGAAGGCCAGGACGAGGCTGGTTCCCACGATGTTGAGCATGGCTACGGGGACGAGGTACTTCCAGCCGTAGCCCATGAGCTGGTCATACCGGAAGCGGGGCAGCGTGCCGCGCACCCAGACGTAGAGAAAGAGGAAGCTGAAGACTTTGGCCACGAACCACAGGATGGGAATGATGGCTTGAAAGAGGATATTGTCCGGCGTCGGGAAGAGGGTGCCGAAGGGGCTGCTCCAGCCGCCGAGGAAGAGCAGGGTGGCGACGCAGCCGACGGTGATCATGTTGCCGTATTCAGCCATGAAAAACATAGCGAACTTCATGGAGCTGTACTCGGTGTGGTAGCCGCCGGTGAGCTCGGTTTCCGCTTCGGGAAGATCGAAGGGGGCACGGTTGGTCTCGGCGTAGGCGGCGGTGAGGTAGATGAAGAAGGCTACGATCTGGCCGCCGCCGAAGACGTTCCAGGAAAGGATGCCGTGGACGGACTGGACCTTGACGATATCCGCCAGGGAGAGCGAGCCGGTGCGCAGGACGATGCCGACCAGCGACAGGCCGAGGGCGAGCTCATAGCTGACCATCTGAGCTGAGGAGCGAAGTGAACCCAGGAGGGAGTATTTGTTGTTCGAAGACCAGCCAGCGAGCGCGATGCCGTAGACGGAGACCGAGGTAACGCAGAGGATAACGAGCAGGCCGACGTTGAGGTCGGCGATCTCAAAGAACTTGACGCCGTGCCAGGTTATATTCTGCGGCCCGAAGGGGATGACGGCGATCGAGAGCAGCGCGCAACCGAGGGCGATGAGCGGCGCCGCAAGATAGAGGGGCCGGTAGACGCCGGCGGGAATCATGTCCTCTTTGAGGAAGAGCTTGAGGCCGTCACACATGGGCTGCCACAGGCCGAAGGGGCCGACGCGGCTGGGTCCCCAGCGGTTCTGGATGCGGCCGACGAGTTTGCGCTCAAGCAGCACCGTGTAGGCCACGCTCATGAGGAAGAGGACCAACACCACGATGACCTTGAGAATGCTGAAGAGGATGAACTGCCAGAGTGCCAAGGGTGAAACCTCAGGGGCGAAAGCCCCGGTGCGTTTTGTCTGATCTGTGGCCGGAGCTGAAGTCCCGGCCTACCGCAAAGGCATCGATACAGCGTTGCTTAATCGGCTGCGACTTCGGCCGCGGGTTCCTGTTGATACGCGTTCAATTCAACGAGCGCGGCGGTGTGAGCGCCGAGGACGCCGGAGGTGAAGAGGCCGTCGTGGGCCGGGAGAATGATGTCACGGGCACTGGCCGGAGCGATGTTGCTAACGGGGACGAAGCCAGGCTGCGTGGCGACATCATTGCCGGTGAAGAGGTTGAGGCGATCGAGCTTGTAGGACGGGATGAGGCGCTCGATCTCATCGAGGACAGCAAGCGGATCGAAGGGGCTGAGCTTGGGCTCAAGGCCCTGCGCGGTAAGCCAGACGGCGTGGCGGTCGGCTTCTCCGGACTGCGCGCCGCGGGACTGGCCGAGATCGGCGGAGACGCCGTTTGTGTTGCCAAAGGGAACAAGCTTCTTCACGTCGTGACCGAGGGCGCCGGCGAGACGGACGAGGATTTCGAAGTCGGGCTTGATGCCGGCCTTGTCGGCGGCTTTCTTGGCGAGCAGGACGTCGCCGTAGCTGTTGGTGACGGTGCCCGTCTTTTCGTAAAGCGAAGCGGAGGGAAGGACAACGTCGGCGAGTTTTGCGGTGTCGGTGAGGAAGAGGTCCTGGACGACGAGGAAGGTGTTCTTGAAGGAGGCGGGATCGACGCCATAGGCTTCGACGGGGTCGGAGCCGACGACGTAGAGCGCCGAGAGGGAACCTGTGCCCGCGGCTTCGAGCATGGCGAGGGAATCCAGGCCGGGCTGGGCGGGAAGGTTGGGATACTCTTCGGCGAAAGCGCCTGGGGCAGCGACGGGAATGTAGCCGGGAAGCAGGTCAGGGTAGAGACCCATGTCGGCTGCACCGCGGGAGTTGGCGTAGTCGCCGAGGTAGGCGAAGGTGACGCCGGGCTTCTTGAGTCCCCACTGCACGAGAGCCTGGACGGCGTTGCTGCGGTACTCTTCGCCGAAGATAACGAGGAGGGACTCTTCGGCGTCGATGGCGGCTTTGAAGGCGTCGGTTTCGGCGGTCTTTTCGAGGGCTTTTTCGTCCCCGTTCAGGAAGCCGGCAAAAGCTTCGTAACCTTCAAGAGGCAACAGAAGCGCCTGGCGGGCCTGACGCTCGAGTTTGATGGGGCTGTCGGTAGCGATATAGATGCGGACAGCGTTGTGGCGGAAGTTGGTGCGCAGGTTCCAGGCGAGGAGCGGATGCTCTTCGGTGGGATTGCCGCCGATGATCAGCACGGCTTTCGCCGTCTGTGTATCGCGGAGGCTGGCGGCGCGGTGCTCATTACCGGCCATGGCGCGGGCGAAGGCGGCGTAGTCGGTGGAGCGGATGTGGTCGATGTTGTTGGTGCCGAGCACGGTGCGCGCGAATTTCTGAAGGAGATAGTTCTCTTCGTTGGTGGTGGTGTTGGAGCCGATGACGCCAATCGAGATTCCGCCCTTGCTGTCGCGGATCTCTTTGAAGTTCTTCGCCACCGTGCGGATGGCGTGTTCCCAGGTGGCGGGCTCGAGCTTGCCGGCGGCATTGCGGACGAGGGGCTTGGCGATGCGGTCTTTGGACTCGACGAAGTCGAAGCCGAAGCGGCCTTTGGCGCAGAGGAAATCGCCGTTGATGCCGGACTTGTCGCGGTTGTCGGCGCGGATGATCTCGGATCCGTCGTTGGCCTGGCGTATGCCGAGCGTGACTTTGCAGCCGTCGCCGCAGTGGGTGCAGACGGTGGAGACATGATTCATCTCCCAGGGGCGGGTCTTGTAGCGATACGTGCCGGAGGTGAGCGCGCCGACGGGGCAGGCGTCGATGCACATGCCGCACTGCTCGCAATCGAGATGATCGCCACCGTTGGGGGCGATGATGGCGGAGGCGCCACGATTCTGGATGCCGAGCGCCCAGACATCCATACCTTCGCCGCACATGCGGACGCAGCGGTAGCAGAGGATGCAGCGGGGACGGTCGAAGAAGACGGCGGGGGACCATTGCTGCTCTTCGCGATGCTGCTTGGCTTCGACGTAGAGGCTCTCGCCGGCGCCGTACTTGAAGGTCATGTCCTGCAGCTCGCACTCGCCGCCGGCATCGCAGACGGGGCAGTCGAGGGGGTGGTTGCCAAGGAGGAGCTCGATGGTGGCTTTGCGGGCCTGGGCTATCTCGGGCGACTCGGTAACGAAGACCTGGCCTTCAGCGACAGTGGTGGTGCAGGCGGTTTGCAGCTTGGGCACCTTTTCCTGACGAACGACGCACATGCGGCAGGCCGCCTGAAGCGAGAGGCCGGGATAGTAACAGAAGGCGGGAATCTCGATGCCGGCCTGGCGGCACGCTTCGATAAGCAGCGTGCCCGCGGGGGCGGTGAGTTTCTTTCCATCGACGGTGAAGGTTACGTCTGGCATTCCTGTCCTTATGCGGCCTGATGCGTGTTTGCGTTGATCGACGATTCCACGACCGGCACGTTGACCTCAAGTGGTTGAACGACAAAATACTCCACGTCGTCGAAATCATCACTGGCGAAGTCGACTGTCTTTGTTACCGCGTCAGGAACAGTCTCACCACTCTCAACCATGGTTTCGAGGTGAAATTCGAGGGCTTCTCGCATCATCGCATTCATCTCTTCGAGCGTATCGCCAACGGAGACGCAGCCCAGAACATCTGGCGCGTGACCGGAGAAGTTGCTGCCCTTGCATTTGGCATAGACGACAAGATAAGTTTTGGTCATTTCAACCCCGCTTGCCTGAGGATACTTGCCACATCGCCTTTCGACAGGTCTTTGCTGCCGTGAAAGGGCACGGTAGTCAGGCCCGGTTTGGTCGGATGCTCGAACTGCATATGACTGCCTCTCTGCCGCGCCAGTGTCCAGCCGTCTTTCTCGAGGATGCGGATAATCTCTCTGGCTTTCATCGTGATCCTTGCAAAGGGATCACAGATCATAGGAATCGAATCGTTTTGCCATGCTCCTCTGCGGGAGCTTCTCTCTACACCAGTGCGACTTCTACGTGCTTGGCGTAGGGGCAGGGTTTGCCGTCGAGGTGATCTTCGAACTCTTTGCGGAACTTTTTGACGAAGCCGATGGTGGGCATCGCCGCTGCGTCGCCGAGTGGGCAAAAGGTGCGGCCCATCATGTTCTCGGCAAGGTATTGGATGTTATCGATGTCTTTACTGGTGCCGAAACCTGCATGGAAGCGAGTCAGCGACTTATGCAGCCAGTCCGTGCCTTCACGGCAGGGAATGCACCAGCCGCAGCTCTCGTGCGCATAGAACTTGATGGTGCGGAGGGCGAACTCGACGATGCAGGTCTGGTCGTCGATGACGACGACGCCGCCGGAGCCGAGCATGGAGCCGGCTTTGCCGACCTGGTCGAAGTCCATGCCCAGGGTTTCGATCTCGTGAGGCAAGAGGACGGGGGTTGACGATCCGCCGGGGACTACGGCCTTCAGGGTGCGTCCGCCGCGGATACCGCCGGCTACCTCGTAGATCATTTTCTTCAGGTTGTAGCCCATGGGCAGCTCGTAGATGCCGGGCTTGTTGACGTGGCCGGAGATGCCGAAGAGGCGCGTGCCGCCGTTGCGCTCGCTGCCGACGGCTGCGTAGGCTGCGCCGCCCATGGCGAGGATATGAGGGACAGCGGCGATGGTCTCTGCATTGTTGATGACGGTAGGGCCGCCGTAGAGGCCGACAACGGCAGGGAAGGGCGGCTTGATGCGAGGAACGCCGCGCTTGCCTTCGAGGGACTCCATGAGGGCGGACTCTTCGCCGACTTCGTAGGCTCCTGCGCCGGTTTGGGTGATGATCTGGAATTCCGTCTCGCTGCCGAAGATGTTCTTGCCCAGGAAGCCTTTGGCGTAGGCGTCGGCCACGGCCTTTTCGACGATCTCCAGAAGGTAGCGATACTCGCCGCGCAGATAGATGAAGCCCATCTTGGCGCCAATGGCGAGGCCGGCGATGATGGTGCCTTCAATGACGGAGTGGGGATCGTGCAGGAAGATGAGGTGGTCTTTGCAGGTGCCGGGCTCGGACTCGTCGCCGTTGACCAGAACATACTTGGGCTTGGCGGACTGCTTGGGCACGAAAGACCATTTGAGGCCGGTGGGAAAGCCTGCTCCGCCGCGACCTCGGAGACCGCTGGCTTTCATCTCGTTGATGATCCATTCCGGACCTTCGGCGAGGGCTTTGCGCGTGGACTCATAGCCGCCGAGTTCGAGGTAGCGATCGATCTCGGCCGCGCCCATTCCGAAACGGCGGGAGATGATCTTGACTTCGTCGGGGTGGGAGACGAGCTTAGGCATTCGTTGCTTCTCCCTTGGCTTTGGCTCGATAGCTATTGAGGACGGCGTCGACCTTGTCGTTGGTGAGGTCGTCGTGGAAGTCGTAGTTTACCTGAATGGCGGGGGCCCAGCAGCAGACGCCGATGCACTCGACCTCTTCGAGCGAGAAGAGGCCGTCGGCGGTGGTGCCTTTGTGACCGATGCCAAGCTTGTCTTCCAGATGCTCGAAGAGATCGTAGGCGCCGCGCAGCATGCAGCTGATGTTGGTGCAGACCTGTACGTTGTATTTGCCTACGGGCTTGAAGCGCAGCATGGAGTAGTAGCTGGCGACGTTGCGAACATCGAGCGCGGTGAGGCCGAGGCGGTGGGCGATCTCGTCGATGACGGCGTCGGAGAGATAGCCGACTTCATCCTGTGCGTAGAGAAGCATAGGGATGAGGGCGGAGCGCGGGACGGGATACTTGGCGACAAGCGCGTCGAAACGCGAAGACAATTGCGGGGAGAAGACGGACATCGTTTCGGGACTCATCGCATCAGCTCCCTTGCCCAGGCTTCGGCTTGCAGGTCCATCTCTTCCTCCCGGTCCTCGTGCTCTTCAAGGCCGACGTGCGTGTTGATCCTGCCTTCGATGGTAAAACGCATCAGTCCCCGGCTCAAATCTTCGCGGCTCCAGACGATCTCGGCTTCGTGGCGATCGAGCTTGAGCCAGCGCTCACCGGCGCGGACGATGATCTGATTTTCGCCGAGCTCCACGGTTGCCTGCTCCTTGCGGTTAAGCCCGTGCGCCGCGGTGTAACTGCGCAGCAGGGACGCTAACGAGACCCAGAGCTCGGGCCAAAGACGATCCGAAGTATCGATGCTGACAGCAGCGGTAGCCATTAGCGGTCGATCTCCCCGAGGACAACATCGATGGAGCCGATGACGGCAACGACGTCCGAGATGGAGCGGCCGCGGCACATGGTTTCAAGGGCCTGCAGCGAGGCGAAACTGGGGTTGCGCATGTGTACGCGCCAGGGCTTAGCGGTGCCGTCGGAGACGACGTAGTAGCCCATCTGGCCGCGCGAGGATTCGATGCCCTGGTAGACTTCGCCGGCGGGTACGGAGAAGCCTTCGGTCACGATTTTGAAGTGATGGATCAACGACTCCATCTGGGTCTTCATCTTCTCGCGGTCGGGAAGGACAATCTTGGGCGCATCGGCTTTGACTGGGCCTTCCGGCATGCCGTCGAGCGCCTGGTTAATAATCTTGATGGACTCGCGCATCTCCTCGAGGCGGACGAGGTAGCGGCCCCAGACATCGCAACGTTGGGAGACGGGCACCTTGAACTGGAAATTTTCGTATCCCGAGTAGGGCATGTCGCGGCGCAGGTCAAAGTCGACGCCTGACGCACGGAGCGGTGGACCGGTGACGCCGAGCGCGATGGCATCCGCGGCGGAGAGATGGCCGACGTTTTGCAGGCGATTGACGAAGATGGGGTTGCCGGTGAGCAGGTTCGAATATTCGTCGACCTTCTCGGGGAAGGTCTTCATGAAGGCGCGGACGCGATCGAAGAAGTCGAGCGGCGGCTCCATCGAGAGGCCGCCGACGCGGAAGTAGCTGGTCATCATCCGCTGACCGGAGACCATCTCGAAGATGCGGAGAATATCTTCACGCTCGCGGAAGGTGTAGAGGAAGACAGTGAGCGCGCCGATATCCATGGCGTGGGTGCCGAGCCAGACCAGGTGGGAGTTGAGACGCGTCAACTCGCTGAGGAGGACGCGGATCCACTGGGCTTTCTCGGGGATGGGGAGTTCGAGAAGCTTCTCGACCGCGAGGCAGTAACAGAGGTTGTTGTGCATCGGGCTGAGGTAGTCGATGCGATCTGTGAGGGGGACGACTTGCTGGTAGAACTTGGCTTCGCAGGTCTTTTCGATGCCGGTGTGCAGATAGCCGATCTCGGGGTACATGCGGACAACGATCTCGCCATCGATCTCAAGCACCAGGCGGAGGACGCCGTGGGTGGAGGGATGCTGCGGCCCCATGTTGAGGACCATGGTCTGATCCGCGGAGCCCTCGGCTAAGGGTGCTTCGAGGATCGGTATTTCTGTGAACTGGGCCATCGAAGCCTGTCTCCCGGTGCGAATACTGCGTTCATGGTTGGGACGGATTCCGTGCTTGGCTTACTTATCAGAATACAACGTTGAGGCGAGTGGCTCGGGATCCGTGGCGTGGGATTACCGATAGCCTTCTACGGGATAATCCTTGCGCAGCGGATGGCCTTGCCACTCTTCCGGCATCATGATGCGGCGCAGGTTGGGATGCTGGTCGAAGCGAATGCCGAAGAGGTCGAAGACTTCGCGCTCGTAGTAGTTGGCGGAGGGCCAGACGGAGGTAATGGTCTCGACCGCGGGGCTGGCCTCGTCGAGGAGGACGCGGAGGCGGATGCGCTCTTTCAGTGTGTGCGAGACGATGTGATAGCTGACCTGAAAGCGCGGAACGGCGGGAAGCCAATCGACGGCGGTGACGTCTTCAAGGAAGTTATAGCCGGCTGCCTGAATGGCGCGGGCTGCGCCGACGAGTTCTTCGCGCGGAATGGTCAGCGTCATCTCGTCGCGATCCCAGCGGGCGTCGGCAAAGGCTTCGGGATTCCAGGCAACGAGGGCGGCGACGGCGGGGTGGCTGGACTTTTCGGCGAGGACGGCGGCTTTGTCGGCGAGGGTTACGCTCATGATCTGCCCTTCTCTGGTCGGGGTTTGTGCTTTCCCGCATCTAGTATCGAGATGCGGAGCACGCTGATGTCGCCTGGTCTGGTTCTGCAGGTTCAGGTTCGTGCCTTCCGCTCTTAGCCACGAAAAAACTGTGGTGAAGACGGGGCACCCACTTCGTGTTGATCTTTAGTTGCTTGAAGCGGGTTTTTCGGTTCGTTCAGGATGACAATTCTTTTGGTTCGTCTGCTTCGATTGGCATGCTCTATCGCAGTGGTTACAAGTCGGCCTTGTCCCGGGACCAATCGAGGACGCCTTTCTTAACAATGTAGATGAGGCCGACGGCGACGAAGCCGAGATACACGAGCATCTCCCAGAAGCCGAAGAGGCGGGAGCCGGTGATGGCGCCCAGCTGGCGGTAGATGACGGCCCAGGGCATCATGAAGACGACTTCAACGTCGAAGAGGATGAAGAGCATGGCGACCATGTAGAAGCGGACGCTGAAGCGGCCGCGGGCATCGCCAACGGCCTCGATGCCGCACTCGTAGGTGGCGAGCTTGGTCTTGGTGTTGCGATGGCGGCCGATGAGCCATGAGGCGGTGGCCATGCCGATGCCCAGGCCGAAAGCAGCCAGCACCTGGAGCAGCAGCGGAATGTATTGCCAGAAATAGGGAGTCATAGGCGGTTGCGACCTCGGTTGCAGGCTGCGAAGACGTTGGGATGAAAGGGTTAATCCGCTTTCATGCTGGTGGCGCTCCGGGCGGCGCTCCGGCGATTGCCCCTGCCGGCCTTCGTCGCGTTGGCACTGCCTTGAGCTTAGGTTTTTGATCTCGTTGCGTCAAGTTGAGTGGCGCCCGCGTTTTGCGGCGGGTGCCGATGCGGGACTGGGCGTGCTGCAGAGAGCGCGATGGGCGATGGTACTTTCGTTCTCTGAAGATGCTTATCAAAATCTGAAGATCTTCAATAGCGAGCCGATAGGAGGGTTGAGGTTTTTTCATTATGTCTTCCTTCGCCATGTCTGCCTTCGCTGTCCGCTTGGATTCTGGTTCGCCTGTCGAAGTTTCGAATGGAAGTGCCGCTTCGGTTTCCGTGGCTTCCGTTTCCTCGAGGGATCGCTTGCCAAGGGCCGGTTGCATGCCGGCGGCATCCAGAGGCAGGCAGACAGTTGAGCTGCGGCGACGAATTTCACCTGTGGCAGGACGGGCGATCGGAATGCTAGGGCACGCGATCGAGTACCTGGCGGATGAGTTCGCGCTGGAGTGCCGGACGCGGGATGCGTCAAGTGCGCGGAAGCATGGGTGTGTGCAGGCGATTGAGTTGCTGATGGCGCGGAACCGGGAGATTTATCTGAGTTGCCCGGTGGTGCCGTCGATGGCAGAGCGGCTGCGGGCGTTTCTGCATCTGCAGAGGGCATAGAGCTTTTTCAATATCGGCCAGTACCCATCGAATGGTTTAGCGATCGGGCTTACCTATGCTACTGTTTCCGCATTCTTTCTCCAGGAGCTGAGAATGAGGAATCTATGGGTGGCTAGCGTTCTTTTTGCGGTTTGCCGTGTCGTCCATGCCCAGGAAGCCGAAGAACATTACGTGATCGGGGTGGATATTCTTCATTCCTCGAAGGCGGGCTGCCCGGTCTTCATCGGCCATGTAACTCAGAATTCTCCTGCCGCGCAAGCCGGAATCCAAGCGGGTGATCTTCTATTAGCCGTGGATGGCTATGCCGTCTCGAGCCTCGAAGATGCAGCGAAGCATCTGACATCCAATACTGGCGGTTCCGTGACGATAAAGCTAAGGAGGAATGACAAGCTTTCTAACCTAGTCGTGGGACGAGAGGGGTACGCGGCGATATTAAGGCAAGAGGGCCTGAAACTGACTGCTGACAGGAATTGGGTTGACTTGAATTCAACCGATGCCGAGACTCAACAGAATCTGGCTATTCTGCTGGAGCTGAAAGATGCAAAGGATAGAACAACGATCTTTCCCGGCCACTATCCCACGGATAAACAGCTTTATTATCCAGGCTTTGAAGTCTTTGTTTGGGATCAGGGAAAGCGAGTGACGGTCGGAGGGATCGAAGACGGGCCGGCCAAGCGCGACGGTGTTCGCTGGGGTGATCCTATTCTTGAGGTCAACGGTGTTGACCCGCACGGGAAGTCGGTTGCGGAGCTGGAAGAGCTTTTCAGCAGCCGGAAACCCGCCCCCATGGCGCTGATCGTGGACCGCGCCGGAACTCCAAAGAGGTTTTCGTTTGAACTTGAGCGGGCTGCGACGGTGCTCCATGAGAACCAAATGCAAATGGTGGACGGCTGGATGGTTCCTCTATGGGCCCCCGCGAAATACCTCTACTGTTTCGAGGAGTGACCAATAGTATTTCTTAAACAAGGGTTTAGCTGCCCATTGCGAGCAGGCCGAAGAGGGCTATCCAGAGAACGCCCATGGTGTGCCAGTACCAGCTGAGGCTGTCGACGGCGATCTGGCGGTATTCGACTTTGCGCAGAGCCGCCAGGCCGGCGAGACAGGCGATGAGCAAGAGCATGCCGAGGGCGAGATGGACGGCATGGATGCCGGTGATGATGTAGAAGAAGTAGATTGCCGGGGTAGCCCACTTGTCGAAGGCGAAGCCCTGGGCTGAGAGCTGCTGCCAGGCGGTCCACTGGCCGGCGACGAAGAGGCCGCCGAGGACCAGGGTGGCCGCGAGCCAGGGAATGGTGCGGCGGAGCGCGGGGCGGCCGAGGCCCAGCCACTCTTCCACGACGTCCAGCTCATGAAAGATGCGGCGACGGGCGATTTCCATGGTGAGGCTACTCAAGATCAGGACCGCTGTGTTCAGGAAGAGGATCGGCGGGAGCTGGACGGGATGCCAGTCGCCGATGAACTCCTGCGAGCGCGCATCGATGTGGCCGACGCCCTGGTGGGCGAAAAAGAGGACGGCGAGCGGCAGGAAGAACATGAGGTCGCCGGCGAGGATAAAGAGCACCATGCGGCGGTAGCGCTGAAGGAGTTCGCGGGGACCGGAACGGCCCAGTCGCTTCCATTCATCGTCGTCGCCGCTGCCGCCGCCGCCGGTGGGACGGCGATCGAGTGGGGGTTTTCCGCCGATTCCGGGATCTTTCCGCTCGGTGTCGACCGGGTATCGGGTGAAGGTGGTGGGCATGGCGCGGCCTCTAGATGCTCAGATTACACCGACTTCAGAACGGATGCATCGGATCCCGAGAGAAGTTGCTTTTCTTGCGGTGGAAGCCGGGGCGATCGCGCCGAAAGAGGCTTAGGCCGAAAAGGGCTCGTGCCGGAAAGATCTGTGCCGAAAGAGGCCGGTCCCGACGTTTGCCCTCTAGTTCGACGTTAGCCCTTTAACTGTTTGGACGCGCAGATTTGGGAAACGAAGTACTGATGGACGCGGCGATCAGTGGAGAGCTCGGGGTGGAAGGTAGCGGCGAAGATGTGTCCCTGACGAACGAGGACCGGGAAGGCGTCGCGGGTGGCGAGGACTTCCACTTCGGCCCCGGCGAAGACGATGCGCGGGGCGCGGATAAAGACGGTTTCGAGCGCAATGGGCTCGGGAGCCGGGGGCAGCTTGGTGTCAAGGGTGAGGATGGCGGAGTCGCGCTGGTCGCCGTAGGCGTTGCGCTCGACGATGATGTCGAGGACGGCGAGGCTCTCCTGGGAGGGGTGGCGGACCTCACGGGCGAGGAGGATGGCGCCGGCGCAGGTGCCGAAGATTGGCTTCCGGGCGGCGAAGGACTTGAGCTCTTCCAGCAGGCCGCCGCGGTGGAAGAACTTGAGCATGGTGGTGGATTCGCCGCCGGGCATGATGAGGCCGTCGAGGTCTTGGAGGCCTTTGGCGTCTCGAACCAGCGTTGGGACGGCTCCGGCTTCTTGGAGCGCGGCGGCGTGCCGTTCAAAATCACCCTGAATGGCGAGGACCCCAATGCGTGGGGCTGGGATTTGGGGTTCCAGATTGTTCACGTTCTTTCAGAATAATGGATGATCCGGCCCCTCAATCGGACGCTTATTTAGACGGCACTGCGCAACTGAAGCTGGACTCGTCATCGGGATCGCCGGAGCCTTTGTAGTGCGGGAGCTGCGGATACGGGCAGAGCGGGCGCGTCATGACCTGGTGACGGCTGGCGCCTTGGCCGGCGTACTTGGTGGCGATAATCTTGCCTGGGGCGGCGCCTTTTTCTACCCATTGTTCGAGGGCGGAATAAAGACTGTGCTGGGGATCGTCGGTCGAGTCGTCGGGATCCCAGCCGTATTGGCCGAAGGCATCCGCGCCCGGGCCGAGGAAGCAATGCTGGACGCCGGGAGCCATGTAGAGACGAACGGAGGACTCGATCTGCGACTGGCCGGTGGCGACGATGGCGTTCTGGTAGTAGTCGATGGTGTTGAGGGCGGAGATCGCTGGGTCGTTCCAGCCGTGATAAAGGATGAGCTTGCCGCCGCGGCTGAGAAATGGCTTCAAGTTGGGATCGGTGGAATCGAGCGCCTGAGCGGTCTTTTGCAGAGCGTCTTTGAGGCCCTGGTCTACGTGAAAGGACTTTAAGTCCCATTTGGGGTCGGCGTAGACCATCTCGGAGAAGAAGTTGGTGCCGAAGGCGGTCATGAGGCTCTTGCCCGGAGCCATGCCGGTGATCCAGGAGACCCAGCCGTTGGGACCGACTTCAGAGCCGGGGAGATAGCCGGGGAAGACGAGCTTGCCGGAGGCGTCATGCGCGCCGGCGTAGAGGGACTTCATGGCGGTGACCTGCGGTGCGGTGAGGCAGCTGTCGGCGTCTCCTTGTTTGCAGAGCAGGACGGAGGGATCGAAGCGGCATTGACGCGGGTCGTTGAGGATGCCGTCTTTGACGCCGTCTGCGGCGTCGCAAGCAGATACTACGGCAGCGGCGATGGCCGGGAGCTTGGCAGGTGGAATGAATGCTGCCGGGTCGAGAGCGAAGGTTTGCGCGTTGTGCGCGGCGTTGGTGAGGAGGCGGGACCAGTTGTTGGCGGGTGCACCGGCGAGGATGCCGTCGTAGTCGGAAGGGAAGCGCTGGGCTTCCATGAGAGCTTCGCGGCCGCCGTCGGAACAGCTGGCGAAGTAGGAGCGCTGGGGCGCGGCGTGGTAGTAGGCGGAGGTAATGGCTTTGGAGGCCAGCGTCATCTCGTGGACGGCGCGGTTGCCGAAGTCGACGACCTTCTCAGGATGACCGAGAGCCCAGGAGGCGTCGGTACCGCCGCCGGTGTGGCCGGTGTCTGTGCCTCCGGTGGCGTACCCCTGAGCGACGGCCCAGGCGAGGTGGTCGTAGTCGATTTCGCCGGCGAAGCCGCCGTTGCCCTGGCCGCGGAATTTGCCGTTCCAGCCGGTGACGGGAAGCCAGGCTTCGATCTTGATGTCGGAGTCGGCGGAGGGGGTGAGCGTGGCGGTGACGCGGCAGAAGGCAGGCACGCGCTTGTAGCCTTCCGGGTCGGGGCCGGTGCGGCCTGGAAGCATGTGGAGCGAGAATGCGCCGGCGGCGATGATGGCTACTGAGTCAATCCTGGTGTGCGGCAGGGAGAGCTTTGCCAGAGCGGCGCATGCGGCAGAACTCACGGATGCTGGGCTCGAAGATGCTGGGGCTGAGACTGCCGGTGTGCCTGGTTGCTGCGCTGATGCGGTTGAGGCGAGTAGTACGGCGCTTACGACGCACAGGAAGGCACAGCAGCCTAGTGATTTCATCCGGTTTCTCCGCGAGGCGAGCAATGGTTACGGCGCGTTAGCCATCGTACATGACGCGAGTCCTACGGGTGGGTTCTATTCGCACTCACTCATTGTCGGTCTTTATCAATCCTTGTCTGGGACGAGGCCTATTGCCTGTTGCATCGGCCGAATCTCTGGGCTGGACATGAAGGTTTTCCAGATGAGGCCGGTGCGGCCGTTTTCGATCATGACAGTTTGCGGGGCCTGGTTGAGACCCATAGTGATGGGCGAGTACCAGTTCTGCTGCTCGTTGAAAGAGTCGCGGAAGCCGTAGATGCTCCAGAGCTGTGCGCCGAGGTCGCGGTACCAATGCTTGATGGCGGCGAGTGATTGCTCAGGGGTGTAGGCGTAGGCGCTGACGGCGCCGGTGGGAGCGAGGGTGCCATCATCCTCTACGAAGGGCTTGTACTCGTGATAGCGGTCGTCGGGGCCGTCGACGGCGGTGAGTCCCCAGCTATCTGCGCCATAGCCTTTGAAGTGGCCGGGATTCGCGACGGAATAGGCCTGGCTGACGAGCGATTCGTTGCGGTTGTTGCGGAAGTAGTTGGTGAATTTATCGCGGACACCACGGGGATCGTAACCGAGGAAGGAATACTGCGTGAAGAAGAGCGGGCCGGGCGAGCCTTTGACGTATCCCTGTTCAAGAGGAATGCCGAAGTAGGTGTGCTTGATGCCATAGACGGCTCCGGAGTCATCGGTGAGGCCGGAGTTGGCGGGACCTGCGCGTTCATGGGTGTATCCAGTGGCATAGAGGCCGGGTGGAACGCCGTGCGTGGGCGAGGCGACGGCGAGCAGGTAGGTGATCATCGTCTCGTTCCAGCCTTCGAGACGAAAGGCGATGTGGAAGGCGTAGTCGGGTGACCAGTGCCAGTAGAGGGCGTCGCGTTTGGGCGTGGCGCGGAACCAGTCCCACTCGACGCCGCGCCAAAGGGTGTTGATGCGGTCGTGGAGCTCGCGCTCTTTTGTGTCCTCGTGCGAGAAGTACTGGCGTGCGGTGAGCAGGCCCTGCATAAGGAAGGACGTTTCGACGATGTCGGCGCCGTTGTCATAGATGCCAAAGAGGGCTATGGTGTGGCCGGTCTGGCCGCTGATGAAGTGGGACCAGGCTCCGTGGAAACGGTCGGCGCGAGCGAGGAAGCCAGTGATGCGGAGCATGCGGTCGACGGCTTCTTCGCGGGTGATGAAGCCGCGGTTCGTGCCGGTGACGATGGCCATGATGCCGAAGCCGCTGGCGCCGGTGGCGATGAGGTCGTCGACGCCGGGCTGCGACTCGCGAGCCATGCCTGAGACGGGCTCGGCAGCTTCCCAGTAGTAGCGGAAGTTTGCTTCCTGGACCATGGTGAGCAACTCGTCGTCGGTCATTGTGTGGGTGCTGGCGGTGACGGGCGTGGTCTTGGCCGATTCGGCGAGTGCGGAGGTGCGGGCTGAGATTTGATAGCTGGCGGTGGCGTTGGGATCGCCGAGATAGTCGGAGTAGCGATCGACGCCGTAGCGCTGCACGCCGATGGCTTTGTAAGGGCTGCCGTTCATGGAGCGGTAGATGACGTATTGGGCGATGCTGGCGGCTGAGCTTGAGTCAGCCGGAGGCTTCCAATGGAGGTCGATGTGGCGCTCGTAGGCTTTGGCTTCGAGTGCGGTTGGTGCGGCTGGCGGCTGAGTCGTTTGCTGGTCGGCTTCGAGGCGGATGTCGTCGATGTAGAGAGAGTGGGGTTTGGCGTCTGCTGTGCTCTGGGTAAGGATGATGGAGGTGAGGCGAGTTGGGGTGAACGGTGTGACGGTGGTGCTTTTGAACTCGGCGAGCGGAATCCTCATGCGCGTCCAGTGTTGGGCTTTGAGAGGGCTGGTGAAGCTGCCGAGGGGCAGTGGCGCGGTGTGGCTGTCGTTGTGATCGGCGAAGGCGACTCTAGGCAGATCGGCGGCGGCGATTTCTTCGCTGCTCCAGAGCCAGAGGTAGAGGGTCTGGCCGGCCCACTCGATGGTGCGGTTGCGCCACTGGGGGACGTCAATCTGCGCATCCCAGCCACCGTTGGGCTGCGATTGCCAGGAGAGCTCGAGGGCGTTGGGGCCGCTGATGTATTCGGCGGTTTCGACGGGAAGGTGGCCGTCGATGAGCTTGAGCGTGCTGGGCGCGGATTGCGTGCCGTGCGCGTAGGTGTAGTAGCCGGGCGAGAGGCTGGTGTCGAAGAAGACTTCCTGCGAGTAGTGCTGGTCGGCGTGAGCGGTGACTGAAATTGCTGCCAGAAGAAGGGGAAGAGCGCTCGTACGCATGGGGAACTCCAAGGCGATTCTAAAGCCTTGGATGTCCGCGTTGAGAGGATGGGTGCTATTGGTTTGGGGTAGATCCTGCTACAGGCATTATGATGGGGCATCTATGAAACGAATGTCTATGAGAAGAACGTGGTTTGCCCTCGTCGCTTTTGCGCTCTTGTCTGTCTCCACTTATGGGCAGGAGTCGAGAGATATCGATGTGATCTCGGTGGATGCTGCGCATCCGGGGGCGGCGATTTCTTCGCAGATGTTTGGCATTTTCTTCGAGGACATTAACTTTGCCGCGGATGGCGGGCTCTATCCGGAGCTGGTAAAGAACCGCTCCTTCGAGTTTCAGGAGCCGTTGACGGGCTGGCACGAGATTCTGGCGTACAGCTTGCCGAAAGGGCTCGAGCCGCCGAAGGGCGAGCTGGATATTCGCACGGATGCGCCGTTGAATGCGACTAATCCTCACTATCTAAGAGCGCGCGCGTATGCCTCCGGATATGGGTTTTACAACACAGGGTTTCGCGGGATCGGAGTGAAGAACGGCGCGGAATATCGCTTTTCAGCGTACGTGCGTGGTGGTGGGGCAACGACCCTGCGGGCGACGCTGACCGATGCGCAGGGGCATGTGGTCGGGAGCGGGAAGTTGGAGGGGTTTGGCAACGGATGGAAGCGGTATGAGACGGTGATCCGCGCGGATGCGACGGTGGATAAAGCCCGCATCAACTTCTATGTGGATGGGACTGGCTATCTGGATCTGGATATGGTTTCGCTCTATCCGGTGGACACGTGGAAAGGACGTCCGAACGGGTTGCGCAAGGACCTGGTGCAATTGCTCTACGATATGCATCCGGGCTTTGTACGATTTCCAGGAGGGTGCATCGTGGAGGGCCGCAGGCTGCTGACACGTTATCGCTGGAAGACGACGGTTGGAGATATCGCGTCGCGCACGACGATCGTCAATCGCTGGAACGATGAGTTTGACCAGCGGCCTGCACCGGACTATTTTCAGTCGTTTGGGCTGGGATTTTATGAGTACTTTCAACTGGCGGAAGATATCGGGGCGCGTCCGCTGCCGATTCTGAATTGCGGCATGGCATGCCAGTTCAATTCAAGCGAGACGGCGCAGTTGAATCAACTGGATGAGTATGTGCAGGACGCGCTGGATCTGATTGATTTTGCGAATGGCCCGGTAACTTCGCCGTGGGGCAAGCTACGCGCGCAGATGGGGCATCCTGCGTCCTTTCATATGGAGATGCTCGGGATTGGCAACGAGCAGTGGGGGCCGCGCTATGTGGAGCGGTACAAGGTCTTTGCTGCGGCATTGAAGGCGCAGCATCCGGAGATCAAGCTGGTGGTAGCGGCGGGGCCTGCGCCTGCGGGCGAGCCTTTCGACAGCATGTGGACGACATGGCGCGAGCTGCATGCGGATATTGTGGACGAGCACTACTACATGAGTCCGGATTGGTTTTTGAAGAACAGCGGACGCTATGACCACTACGATCGCAAGGGGCCGAAGGTCTTCGCCGGGGAGTATGCCGCGCAGAGCTCGGGACAGACGAGCCCAGAGAACCGCAACAACTGGAAGACGGCGATTGCGGAGGCTGCGTTCATGACGGGCCTGGAGCGCAATGGGGACGTGGTGCGGATGGCTTCGTATGCTCCGCTGCTGGCGAATGTGGATGCGTGGCAGTGGAAGCCGGATGCAATCTGGTTCGACAATTTGCGCTCGTATGGGACGCCGGATTACTACGTGCAGAAGCTCTATGCAAACAATGCAGGGACGCGGGTGATGCCGATAACTCCGCTGACGAAGGATGGGCTGTATACCAGCGCGGTGCTGGATGAGCGGACGCACGAATTGATTGTGAAGGCGATCAATACGACGGCGCAGGAGCAGGCGGCGGAGATTCGAGTGCAGGGCGTGAGTGCGTCCAGGACGGTGAAGGTGACGACGCTGGGCAGTGCGGATCTGGCGGCTGAGAACAGCTTTGAGCATCCGACGGCAGTGGCTCCGGTTGCGTCTACGGTGGAGATGGATTCGGGAAAGATTGCCGGGCGGCTGGGGGCCTATTCGGTGACGGTGTTTCGCGTGCCGGTGCCGCAGGCGTCCGGGGTCGTGGCACCGTAGGCATCGGGGATCTTTGATAGACTTGCTCGGCTATGAAGACCTTCCATCTTTGCCTTCTCTGTCTCGTGCTGTCGTGTGCCTCTCTTCTGGGGACGGCTGCTGCTGTTGCGCAGGATGTCATTCCGCTTTATCCCGGCGCGGTGCCCGGCTCTTCGCCTCAGGATGACTATCCGGAGAAGCAGTACTTCTCGAAGGCATGGAACACGGATGCGGTCACCAATGTGACCAAGCCTGCGCTGATGGTCTTCAAGCCCGCTGTGGAGTTGAAGATCAACACGGCTGTGGTGATCTGCCCGGGTGGGGGATTCATGGCATTGTCGATCGCGAGCGAAGGTACGGATGTAGCCAAGTACCTGGCAGCCAGAGGGGTGACAGCCTTTGTGCTGAAGTATCGGCTGGCGCATACAGGCGAGGATGGGACCACCGAGTTCGGCGCGTTGTACGCAGACAAGCCGAAGTTCGCAGCGATGATGAAGGAGGAGGAGCCGAAGGCTGTGGCGGATGGTCTGGCCGCGGTTGAGTATGTGCGGCAGCACGCGGCGGAGTATGGGATTTCTCCGGATCGCGTGGGGATCATGGGATTTTCGGCCGGCGGGTTCATTACGGCTGAGGTTGCGCTGCACTATAAGCCGGAGGGGCGGCCGGCGTTTGTCGCTCCGATCTATGGTGGTGCGTTAGGACAGGATGCCGCTGTGCCCGCGGATGCGCCGCCGATGTTTGTGGCGGCGGCTACGGACGATACGCTGGGGCTTGCGCCGGGAAGTATTGCCCTTTGGCAGAAGTGGAGTGCTGCACATAAGTCGGTTGAGTTACATATGTATGCGAAGGGTGGGCATGGGTTTGGAATGCACCCACAGGGTATTCCTACGGATCACTGGATCGACCGGTTTGCGGATTGGCTGCAGTTAGAAGGTTTTTTGAATAAGTAAGGGTGTTTGTACCTCGGTTTTGTTAAAGAAAGAGTCAGGATCACGGGGTATCATCCTGGGCTTGCACTTATGCTTTAACTCGTGAGAGCATTGCGGGCATGAAATCCATGAGAGTTAGATTCTTATTGCCAGTCGTTGTAGCTGCGGCCTGTTCTGCCAGCTATGTTGTCGCATTCGCTGAAACTCAGAATTCACCGATTTCTAACAGTGGGCCGGCGGCACAGGCGGACGGATCTCACGATTTCGACTTTCTGATCGGCGACTGGAAACCACATGTTCGCCGGCTGCCTGAACGTCTGAAGGGTTCGAATGTATGGGTCGAGTACGACGGCATCTCGAACCACAAGAAGCTTCTCGACAGCAACGCTAATTTTGAAGAGTTCGACGTCTCTACTACCGATAAAAAACTTCGTATCAAGGCGCAAACACTCCGGCTCTATAATCCCGAATCGCACCAGTGGAGTATCTACCTGGTTGATCTCGACAAAGGCACGCTCGAACTTCCTCCTGTGATAGGTCAGTTTCACGGGAAGCGTGGAGAGTTCTACAATCAGCAAATTTGGGAAGGCCGCGCCGTTCTTGTGCGCTATGAGTGGCTTGATATTTCGCCGAAATCATCGCGCATGGAGCAGGCTTTTTCCGGAGACGGCGGAAAGACGTGGGAAGTGAACTGGATATGTGAGCTGTCGCGGTAGTTGGCGCTGCTGTTTGTGCCGCGGTTCCAATGAATTGAATACGGCTTCTGCTGCGTGCGAAGTGGATCCCAGGTCTCAGAGGCGAGACCTGGGGCACCCGCCAAGCACGAGATTCAACCAAGATAACCTTCTTCGATCGCCCAGATGCCGGTCGAGTGGGAGAGCTTGCGAATCTGTTGCAACGAATCCGGATCTCAACTGATCTGAAGACAAAGGAGGGAATCACGATGGCAAATGCAACCGATGAAGTGCATAGCAACGAAGCGAGCAGCGGCGCGAGTGCCGTGAGTGTGGACACGAAGTTTGAGATCGTTGTCATCCCGGTCTCGGATATCGACCGCGCAAAGGCGTTCTACGCGAAGCTCGGGTGGCGGCTCGACGCTGATTACGACAACGGCAGCGACTTTCGCGTGATCCAGTTCACGCCGACGGGTTCAGGATGCTCGGTCATCTTCGGTAGAAACGTCACCGCGGCAGCACCCGGTTCCGCTCAGGGCCTTTACCTGATCGTTGCCGACATTGCGGCCGCGCGTGCCGAGTATCTTCGCCGCGGCGTCGAGGTCAGTGAGGTCTTTCATGGCGAGGGCGTGTACTCCGGACCAGATGAGCCGTACCTGTTTGGGCGGGTTCGGGTCAGTGGTGCTGATCCGGAGCATCGCAGCTATCGCTCGTTCGCTTCGTTCAAAGATCCGGACGGCAATGGCTGGCTGTTTCAGGAGATCACGACGCGGCTGCCCGGACGTGTTGCCGGCGAGACTACGTATGCGTCGGCGAGCGACCTGGCACAGGCGCTGCGGCGTGCCGGAGCAGCGCACGGGGAACACGAGAAGCGCACGGGTGGGCAACGGGATGAGAACTGGCCCGATTGGTACGCGGAGTACCTGGTGCGCGAGCAGTCTGGCGAAGAGCTACCGCTGTGAACGGTTACGACGGGATCGATGACGGCGGGTCTGGCGAAGATGGTATCGGTGCTTGTCCCAGGTCTCGAGGGCGAGACCTGGGACGCAATGTAAATCTTGACAGTAGCTGTATACCGGAGCTACTCTCGGCGCGCTTGTGGTAAAGCTCTTCGTGGAGTCCTCTCATGCAAGGTGCTTCCCCCTCTCCCTGCATCCTGCGCAATGCATCTTGCGTAGCGGCCATGCTGCTGATCTCATTCGCTGCGGCACACGCACAGACCAGAACCCTTCCGGCGCAGAGCCGTTTCTTTGTCCCGTTGCCGCCTCAGGGCGCGGTGCAACAGGTCGAGGGCCTAATCCGGCAGCATGACCTGAGGGATGCTCTGTTGATCACGGCGATGGAGACGGTTCCGCAGGCTGTGTGGCTGACCAGCGGTACCCCTTCTGAGGTGAGCTCAACGGTCGAGACCACGCTGCGGCAGGCGCGTTTTCAGAGAGCTATTCCGGTGCTGGTTCTCTACAACATTCCCGGCCGCGACTGCGGTAGTTATTCCGCTGGCGGCGCAGAGAATACTGCAGACTACGAGGCCTGGATCGATGCCATTGCAGCCACGATCGGCGATGAGAAGGCGGTGATTCTGGTTGAGCCGGATTCGCTGGCGGACCTGCCAAGCGATTGCGGATACGATCCAACGCAGGTGGATATTCCACAGGCGACCGCGAATCGATACACGCAGATTTCGTATGCCATCTCGGCGCTTGAGACGCGTCCCCAGACGATCGTCTACATCGATGGCGGCAACAGTCACTGGCAGGCGGTTCCGAACATGGCTGTTCGCCTGGTACAAGCTGGCGTTCAGTCTGCACAGGGATTCTTTACCAACGTTTCGAACTTCAATCTGAATGACTACGAGTCCGAAGTCCTCACCCCCGCCGACGAAGTCCATCACATCGACAAGCACGCCTTCACCATCCC
>Ga0206974_1004_pt2 | contig 35626 bp, 28 predicted proteins | sample Alteio_BWOrgHeat_84_FD_152920 | JGI IMG/M metagenome (GOLD analysis project Ga0206974, IMG submission 152920) | Enriched cells from forest soil in Barre Woods Harvard Forest LTER site, Petersham, Massachusetts, United States -... | ecosystem: Environmental > Terrestrial > Soil > Temperate forest >... | reverse complement strand
TTTTCATTATATTTGGAATGGCTTGAAGAATAGGCTGGTCATATCTGTTTTATTATTTTTTGCGGTATTTACCGCGAACGCAACTCATATTGTTGGTGGCGGAATAAATATTACATGGCTTCATGACAGCACCTATCAGTTGCAGTTAAGAATGCTGAGAGATTGTTATAATGGAATTCCGTATTATGATGATCCGATATATCTTGGAATATTTGATAAATCTACAAATACAAAAATTCAAACAGTGACGATGAATTTGGGGGCGGATTCACAATATGTCAATTTCATTGCAACAAAATGCTTAAGTGTGCCAACTGGTCTCTGCGTGGAAATAGGTGACTATGTAAAGAACATTTATTTACCTTCCAGGATTTATAATAACAATGCAGGATACTATATTTCATGGGAAAGATGTTGTAGAAATAAAATTATTCAAAATATTAATTTCCCGGAAAATGCCGGTATGACTTTTTATATGGAAATACCACCTCCAAAATTATTAAAAAACTCAAGTCCGAAATGGAATAATAATCCGCGAACATTGCTGTGTAAAGGAAATCCCTTTTCATATAATTTTGATTTTAAAGATCCTGACGGAGACTCATTGTATTATTCTCTGGTGACTCCATACAATGGAAATTTAGATAATACAAATCCTGGACCGACTACAAATCCTCTTTCTGGTCCTTATCCTTTAGTTCAGTGGTCAAACGGATTTGACGTAGCTCATCAAATAACGGGCACACCAGAATTGCAAATCAATCACGCTACCGGAGAAATTAATGTTACCCCAAATGTCACCGGCATATTTGTTTCTGCAATAAAGGTTGAAGAATTCAGGTATGGTATCAAATTAGGTGAAGTGCGTTTGGAACTTCAATATACTATAAGTGATTGTATCACCAATAGTTTTCCGGTTATTTCATACACGGATGCTAATGGGGTAAAAATTAATGGTAAAAATATTACAGTTCAGATTCCGGATAAAATTTGTTTTAATATTAATGCCTATGACGCAAATGGCGATTCGTTGTACGGAATTATCAGTGCGAATATTATTGACAGTAATAATCTTACTTTTAAACCCATTGTCGATACAATCACAAATGGGTATATTCGGACTATCACACCTTTTTGTTGGCAAACTGATTGTAAACTTACAGGAATTTCACCTCAAAAATTTGCTGTAAGTGTTACAAATAATGGATGTCCACTACCTAAAACAACATTGGATACTTTTATTGTGACAGTATTGCCAATGCCTCTTATCAATCCAACGTCAATACTATGTATGACATTAATAGATAATAAGGAGACGTTTGTATATTGGGGAGATTCAACAGGGAATAATAAGTACTTTAATAAGTATAATTTGTATAGAGGAATCAATAATTCAGCTTTCACAATTGCTGACTCAATATTTGATAAAACACGTAGGTCTTTTGATGATAAAAATACTCCAAATTATTCTATTTACAATTATACATATTATATGCGGGGCGTTAATTTATGCGGGGTAGAAGGTCCGGCATCAGATACACTCGGAACATTTGACCAGTTAAAATTCCTTCCTGATCAGCAGAAATTAATTACCGTAACTGTGGCAGATAACAATAAAATAAAAGTTCTTTGGCCACCAAGTAAAGAGAAAGATTTCGCACAATATTTTTTGTATAAAACCTCTTCAAGAACTGATACAAATTACACTCAAATTGCAAGCTTTCAAAAAAGATATGATACTGTATTTTATGATAATGATGTTGATGTTCAACACACTTCATATTGCTATCAGTTAATTATGAAAGATACTTGCGGAAATGTTGGCCCACAAGGACAACCTTCCTGCTCAATTGTGCTTAAAGGGCATTCGAATCCGTTTGAACATACACTTTCATGGTTGCCTTACAGTTATTGGGGAGATGGCACCCAATGCTATAATGTTTACCGAATAGATACTGAAACTCCTTATGAATTAAATGCAGTAGTATCTTCTGCAGACATGAAATATCTTGATGAGTTTTTGAATTTCGAAAGCGGGAAGTATAATTACTATGTTGAAGCCAAAGAAAATACGTACTCTGATGCCGCCCAAAGTTTTGACGCATTCAGCCGTTCAAATGAAATCGAATTAATACAGTCACCTATTTTACGTGTACCAAATGCTTTCACACCCAATAATGACGGTATAAATGATGATTGGGGAATTCATCACGTATTTGTAAAAGAATATAACCTGAAAGTATATAACCGTTGGGGACAGTTGGTGTTTCAGACAAATGACAAGCATCAGCAATGGAGAGGAATTGGAATAACGAGTGAAATACAGCAAAGTGATGTGTATGTTTATGTTGTTACTTATACAGGCTGGGATGATAGCTCACATACAGAAACAGGTAACGTTACTTTATTCAGATAAGTAAAATCTCTGACGGACTAATTACATTTTATTACAGATTTATTTTCAATCCTTTTTAACAATTCTGCTTAGTATTGAAAATAAATAGTTTACAGATTTAATTCTTCAACTCATTTCAAATATCACATAAACAATGACAAAATATTAAAGTTATATGCCATTACGGCATTTCACTTTATTTTTATATATTATTGATATACAGTACTATAAAACATATAAACTTCCTTGTTATCAATTCAAAACCCCTTAAATTTGAGGTCTGATGATTAATGAATTCGTTTACTAAAATGATTTCTGATCATACTTCGGAAGGCACAATTTATTTAGATAAGCCTTCCGGAATAAAAAGAAAGCACGAGTAACTTAATTGAGGTTGCCATGTTTTATATAATAATTGATTACACAAAAAGCCCCGTTCTCGGGGCATTTTTGTTTATTAAAATAATGACCAATCGAACATTAATACTTGGTGAGATTTCAGATGAGATCCAAAAGCACAAATCAGATTTGATGAATGTGTTGAAAAGGTATCTTCCTTTAATTGCAGTTGAATATTGCAGTGAACTTATCATACTGTATAAACTGCATTTGCATATTGAAGTTGAGCGTAAAGACCGGTTGGGTGATTACCATCCGCATCTTGGTAAGGGAAATCGTATCTCAATTAATCACAATCTGAATCAGTATGACTTTCTGATTACCTTTATTCATGAACTGGCTCATCATGTTACATATAAGAAATCAGGAAACAAACACCAGCCACATGGCGATGAATGGAAGGAGAATTTTAAAATTTGTATGCGTCCAGTTGTGCGAATGAAATTTTTTCCGCCTGAAATAGAACTTCATTTGATACGGCACATGAGAAGTCCAAAGTATACACACTCGGGAGATATTGAACTGATGAAATCAGTAATGAAATATGATAAAGAGAAAAAATATTTCATACTGGATAATTTGGAAAAAGGTGCTCATTTCAAAATGTCGAACAGATCAAAAATCGTTCTGTCTAAAGGTGAAAAAAAAACGTACATATGTTGAGTGTTTTGCTAAAGATTCACAAAGAAAATATCTTGTTCATGCAATTGCAAAAGTGATCCCTCTATGACATTTATTTTGTTAAAAAGTAATATCAAAAATTTCAATTTTATTATTTCGCAGTACCTGAACTTTTGTTGTCTCACCCTTATTGAACTTCGATAATGCCTTCATGTAAACCTGCATATCTTCAATTTTTATGTCACCAAGTTGTACGATGATGTCACCTCTCTTTATACCGCATTTGGCAGCGGGTCTTCCTTCCGTAACGCCATCAACACTTACACCTTTACCTTCATATAAATAGTCGGGCATAATTCCCAATGTAACCTTAAACGAAACTCTTGAAGAAGTATCTTCCTTTGTTTTGGCAAATGCAAGTTTCGGTTCATTATCAAGTTTTCCGATTACCGCGTAAACAAATTTTATCACATCAAGTTCTCCGTTGTAATTGATTTTATCTTCGTCATCACTTGGTTTATGATAATCGTAATGATTACCGGTGAAAAAATGTAAGACCGGAATTCCCACATTATAAAATGAAGTATGATCGGAAGCTCCTGTTCCTGATTCATCATATTTTACTTTAAGATTATCAATAGAAATAGTTGGCAATACTTTTGCCCAGGTCGGAGAAGTTCCGGTACCATTGATTGCAAAACTCTTCTTCACTGTATCAAGCCTTCCAAGCATATCCATATTGATCATATAAGTCACTTTACCAAGATCAATTGTTGGGTGTTTGCAAAAATAATTTGAACCCAACAAACCCTCTTCTTCACCGCTGAATGCGATGAAGAGATAATTATTTTTTTTGTATTCTCCTTTTGAGAGAAGTTCAGATAATACCAGTAACCCTGCTGTACCGCTTGCATTGTCATCTGCACCATTATGTATTTTAGGTTTCTCATCTTTTTCTCCGCGATATGTTGAGCCTCCGTATTCATTGTATCCGAGATGGTCAAAGTGTGCACCAAGAATAATTATATGTTGAGCTTTGTTATCTATGAAACCGATAACATTATGTCCGGTCATCGGAACAACAACACTATCATTTCCTGCATGCGGATTGAGATTTTTCTTAACAGTAAATTCCTGTAAATATTTTTCTGTTCCGGAAGGGCTCAACTTACTCTTTTTTAAATTCCTTTTCGATATATAAACAGGCTGCTTTTTCACCTTTACTGCCAACAAGTCTTCCTTCAAGTTTATCGTCAGCAAGAAATAAAATATGTTTTTTAAGTGCAGCTTTTATCATCTCATCTTTTTCTGGTAATTGAGCTTTCCCCAAAAATGAAACACTGATAAAAAGTACAAGTACAAAAAAATTATTTAAAGAAAATTTCATATATCGTTTTTATTAATACTACGGAGACAAAAGAAGCAAAAACTAGGCGAATAAGAATAGGCTTGGCCTGATGAGAAATGCGAACACCAAAAGGAGCAAAAAAGAAAGTCGCCAGTATCATTGGCAAAACAACCGGGAAAACAATATATCCAGTCTGCCATTCGCTTATTTTTTTGTTGGGGTAAACTTGAAAGATTATAAATACCGACAGCAATTGCGAATAATGGAATAACCCCATTTGAAATAGAGCTTGCCTTTTTTATATTTTGTTTTAGAACGTCTGTGATCACAGGTGTCATAACAACACCACCACCCAAACCTGTAATTGCAGTAACAAATCCTGCCAAAAAACCCGTAATCATATATTTAAACGGATTTACAATTCCATCAGGATAATTTTCAGTTCTGCGGGATAATACCATTCTTAAAACAATAACCAGTAACATCAATAAAAAGACCATATTGAAAACAGGTTTTGAATACCAGTTACCATTGCGAATAAAATAGGTCACCGCAAGTGCTGTAATAATTCCAGGAAGTGCTGTACTGATGATTTCTTTCGGAAAAAAATTTCCCAATTTATACTGTTTAAAACTAGCAACCGAGCCTGAAAATATAATTGTAAAAAGAGAATTTGCCAGAATACCTTTCACAAGATACTCATCTTTCATCCCCATTTTGGAAAGGAAATAATCCAGTATAGGGATATAAATAATTCCTCCGCCTACCCCAAGAAATCCTGATATAAATCCTCCGAAAGAACCAAGAATGAAAATACTGATATAGTCAAAAAGATCAAGCAACGGATTTTTATTTTAGCTGATATTATTTTTTGATTGCAGGTTTCAACAACGCCTCATAACGTGTCTTGTCGTTAAGAACGTTGATCGCCTCCCGGATATCTTCATCAAAAGAAAAAGAAGATTCATATTTTGCTTTCTGAAAATAATATCTTCTTGATATTTCCTCATCAAGAAGTTGCATGATCTCTTTTTTATTTTTTTCAAGATCAGCTTGTTTGTCGTGTTGCAGATTATGTTTTAACAATTCGTATTGTTCTTTTACAGCAGCAAAATATTTTTCGTCTTCAGCTTTCTTTTTAAAATCTTCAAGTGCTTTTTCACTGCTTGTCATATAATCATATTCTTTACCTGAAATAAATTTTTTGAAGTCTTCGAAATCCGCATTGGTAACATGAAATTCCTTTGCTGAAACAATCTTATCGTGTTTATTTCTGTATGTTGTTGCGTAATCAAAAATCAAAAATTTGGAGGTTAGACTCTCAGCAAGCTTGGATGCAGTATGATGCACAACCTGAATATCCGGATCCACACCGCCACCATCAAAAACTTTTCTTCCGTGTTTTGTTTTGAATTCTTTTTTCAATGAATCAGGAACTGCACCGACACTACCATCTTCGTTGCGGTGCGAATAATCCAACGCCTGAATGCATCTTCCGGATGGTGTATAATATTTTGCTGTTGTAATTTTTACCTGTGTATTATAACTGAGTGGGCGTGTACTTTGAACCAATCCTTTACCGAATGTCTTTAAGCCAACAACCACTCCTCTGTCGAGATCCTGAATGCTTCCCGAGACAATTTCGGATGCAGAAGCAGAAGAACGGTTAGTTAAAACTGCCAAAGGAATAAGCGTATCAACAGGAGGATTAAGTGACTTATACATTTTATTTGATTCACTTACTTTTCCACGCATGCTTACAATGTCGCGTCCCTGAGGCACAAAGACATTTACAATATTTACAGCTTCCTGAAGCAATCCTCCCGGATTATAACGAACATCTAAAATAACAGAATTCAGTCCAGGGTTTTTTTTCAATTCAGTCAATGCATCTTTTACTTCTTTTCCTGCATCGTTTGTAAATGACGCTAGCATTATATAGCCGGTATGGTCATCTATCATTCCTGAGTAAGGAACATTTTTTATATGGATTTCTTCGCGAGTAAGAGTTTTTACAAGTTCACCTTCACCTTCTCTTTTAATAGTGATCTTTACCTTTGTTCCCGGCTGTCCTTTTAATAATTTACTAATATCATTTGTAGATTTTCCTTTTGTAGATTTCCCATCAATATCCAAAAGTACATCTCCTGCTCTTAGATCTTCCTTTTGTGCCGGATACCCTTCATATGGATCAGTAACAATAATATTTTCTCCTTTTGTGCCGATCTGAGAACCCACTCCACCATACTGTCCGGTAACCTGAATACGGAAATCTTCTGTTTCCGATTCGGAGAAGAAATTCGTATACGGATCAAGCGAATTGAGCATTTCATCGATCCCTTTCTTCATGAGCTTTCCGGCATCAACGTCATCTACATAAAATGTATTTACCTCACGGTACACAGAAGCGAAAATGTCAAGATTCTTGGAAATCTCGAAATAATTTTGTCCGGTATTTACACCTACAAATGCAAGTAAAGTAAAGGCAGTCAGTACGGTCAGAAAATGATACCACTTTAATTTTTTAATAAATGATTTCATATTGAATTATTATATCGGTTACAATTAAAAATATTATTCTGATATTATTGATATAGTAACGAATTTATTGTGTATGAATTACGGTACAGGATCATAGCCATGTCCGCCCCATGGATGGCATCTCGATATTCTTTTTATTCCAAGCCAGACACCTTTCAGTACTCCATATTTTCTTATCGCTTCTTCAGCATATGAGGAGCATGTAGGTGTATACCTGCACGACATGGGCAGCATAGGTGAAATAGCATACTTATATGCTTTTATCATTATTATGAACGGAGCTTGTATCCATTTTTTTAAGTTCACTATGCAACCTGTTTAATGATTTAACTAAACTATTTTCAGCCTCTTTCAATGTAAGTTTATCTTTTGCAATATAGGAAATGAGTAAGGCAATATGTAAGTTGTTTTCCTCCAGTACAGAATGCAGAATATGTTTATTTATTCTGAAGCATTCACGCATCTGTCGTTTTATTTTATTCCGTTCTGTTGCTTTTGAGAAATTCTTTTTCGGCACTACAATCATTACCTGTAATGGTACACGGACATCAGAAAAATTACTGGTCCATGAAAAACGAAAAGGAAACTGCGAAAATCCGCTGTTTCCTTTTTTCAAACAGTTTATCAATAATTATTTTACTGCAAAGCCTTTCCGATTTAGAAAATGTAAAGGCCATTTTTTTTAAATTTAAATATGAAATCAATATTCCATTTCATATCCGGAATATGAATTATTTTTTATGCCGCTTTTCACTCGAAACAGTCAGGCTTTTACGACCTCGTGACCTTCTTGCTGCAATAACTTTGCGACCTGCAACAGTACTCATACGCTGGCGAAATCCATGTTTATTTCTTCTCTTTCTGTTCGAAGGTTGGAATGTTCTTTTTGTCATACCTTTATTTTATTAGGACGGCAAATGTAATTTCTTAATTTGAAAAAAAAGAATGTTTTGCCTCAATTTGAAAAATAGGGATAAAAAAAGAGTGCCTAAAAAAAGCACTCTTCGTTTTTTAATCAATACCTGATTACTTTTTTTCTGCAGGTGCAGGAGCAGCTGTTGCAGCAGTAGAATCAACCTTAGTTGTATCCATTTTCATTTGATTTGCAGCAGCAGTAGTCATTGAATCTTGTAAACGTACAGCTTCCAAAGAATCTTTGATTTTTTGCTCAGCAGCTTTCTTTTCTGCAGCAGATGGTCCGCAAGCAATAACTGCCAACATTGAAGCAGCAGCGAATGTTAATAATACTTTTTTCATTTTTTTTTACTTTTTAAAATTCCGCTGCAAATCTAAGAGAATTATTTAAACAACAAAATTATATTATTTCTTACGCATATAAATAACCATCGGAACTCCCTGGAAGTCAAAATTTTCTCTTATTTTATTTTCCAGATATCGCTTGTAACTTTCATTAACATATTGCGGCAGGTTACAAAAGAAAGCGAATTTCGGACTCTTACCGGGTAGCTGAACGATGAATTTGATCTTTACATATTTCCCTTTTATTGCCGGTGGCGGATAATGTTCAATTAACGGAAGCATGATATCATTAAGCTTATGCGTAGGAATTTTTTGTTTACGGTTTTCATAAACGTGTAAAATTACTTCAATACTTTTATGTAAACGTTGTTTTGTTATCGCAGAAGTTAAGATGACAGGAACATCACTAAATGGTTTTAATTTTTCATGAATTATTTTTTCAAATTCAAGTGAAGTTTTGTGGTCTTTCTCTACGAGATCCCATTTATTTACAAGGATAACAAGTCCTTTACCGTTTTTTATCGCCAGATGTACAAGATTCATATCCTGCGAGTCAATTCCAACTGTGGCATCAATAACCAATACGGTTATATCACAATCTTCAACTGCCCGAACTGATCTCATTACCGAATAAAACTCAATATCATCATGGACTTTGGCTTTTCTTCTGATACCTGCCGTATCGATAAGTAAAAATTCCTTATCATATAATTTATACAAAGAATGGATCGTGTCGCGTGTTGTACCGGCAATATCGGTAACAATATTTCTTTCCTCTCCCAACAGTGAATTTATAATGGACGATTTACCTACGTTAGGTCTTCCCACGATCGCAATTTTAGGTAATTCGTTTACAGGAGCATCTTCATCTTCACTAATCTCATTAACGGGTAGTACCGAAACAATATCATCAAGAAGTTCACCGGTTCCGAATCCTGATACAGAAGAAATATTAAACAACCTGTCGAATCCTAATCCATAAAATTCGGCCGATTCATATTGTCTTTCGTTATTGTCAACTTTATTTACAACAACGATAACTGTCTTTTTTGCTCTTCGTAACAGATTGGCAAATGCTACGTCAAGATCTGTGATGCCTGACGTTACATCTACCATAAACAATAACACATCGGATTCTTCAATGGCAATCTCCACCTGGCCCCTAATGGCTGATTCGAATACATCATTTGATTCTGAAACATATCCCCCGGTATCAATTATTGTAAATTTTTTTCCTGTCCATTCAGCTTGTCCATAATGTCTGTCACGTGTTACACCGCTGAAATCATCAACGATAGCCTTACGTGCCTCTACCAAACGATTGAATAAAGTCGATTTTCCGACATTTGGCCTTCCTACTATTGCAACTATATTTCCCATCTTTATTTTCTATTTGAAATAGTATTTAATCATTTTCATATCCAAATGTTTTCAGCATATGGTCATTATCCCGCCAGTCTTCTTTAACTTTAACAAATGTTTTCAAAAACACTTTTTTTCCGAAATACGTTTCAAGATCTCTTCTTGCAGCTGTTCCTGTATTTCTTAAAGCAATCCCTCCTTTACCGATCATTATAATTTTTTTGTGATTCACGCATTACATAAATCTCTGCCATTATTTTTATGATAGCAGGCTCTTCTATAAATTCTGTGATCTCGATCTGAACAGAATAAGGAATTTCCTCCTTGTAACGCATTAATATTTTTTCTCTCAACACCTCAGCTGCTACAAATTTCTCTGACTTATCCGTAATCTGATCTTCAGGATAAAAAGATGGAGCTTCGGGAATCTTGGTGAGTATGGCTTGAATAATACTTTCTGTATTGAATTTATTTAATGCCGATACAGGAATCACTTCAGCGTTTGCTATTTCATTTTGAAAATAGCCTATCAGCTGCATCACTTCTTCACTTTTAAGAGTATCAATTTTATTGAGTACAACTACTAAAGGAGATTTGATAAGTTTTATTTTATCAAGTAATTCCTGATCATGATTTCTTTTATCAGGGTCAGTAATAAATAAAACAACATCCGAGTCTTCGATACTTTCATTCACAAATTTCATCATTGAGCCCTGAAGTTTGTATTTAGGATCAATAATTCCGGGAGTATCAGAAAAAACGATCTGGTATCCGGGCTTGCTCAGAATCCCTTTTATCCTGTGCCTTGTGGTTTGAACCTTTGGTGAAATTATTGAAATCTTTTCACCCAAAATGGCATTCATAAGGGTTGATTTCCCTACGTTTGGTTTACCAATAATACTTACAAATCCGGCTTTATGACTCATTTTTAAATAAAAAAGCCGCTGAAGCGGCTTGATCTTTTGTTGCGGAGGCAGGACTCGAACCTGCGACCTTTGGGTTATGAGCCCAACGAGCTACCACTGCTCCACTCCGCGATATACCTTAAAATAAGATGATTCAGAACAAGTTGTTACCCCCTCAAAAAGGGAGTGCGAATATAGCTCAAGTATTTTGGAACGCCAAATAATAATCGAAAGCTGTTGAAGAAAGCCTGTGAATCCTAATTGTATAAGTTGAATTTTTAAAGAAATTTTTTATAATCATTATTCCAAACTTCATACATTCGCAATCAAATATTTTTTGTTATGAATATTAACCATACTGTTACGGAAAGATTTTTACGATATGTAAAAATTGATACACAATCTGATCCTGAATCAGAAACTTGTCCTTCGACTGAAAAGCAAAAAGACCTTGGGAAGATTCTGGTAAAAGAACTTCTGGAAATCGGTATCACAGATGCACATCTTGATGAACACGGTTATGTATACGCGACACTTTCCTCGAATACAAATAAAAAGGTTCCGGTAATTTGCTGGTGTTCGCATATGGATACTTCTCCGGATTGTTCCGGAAAAAATGTGAATCCGATTATTCATGAAAAATATAATGGAAAAGATATTGTTTTACCAAACGACAAAACACAAATTTTAAAAGTCTCAGAACATCCGGATCTTCAGCACCAGATCGGAAATGATGTGATTACTGCTGATGGGACCACATTGCTTGGAGCTGATAACAAAGCGGGCCTTGCAGAAATTATGGATGCGGTTCATTTTCTTAAAACACATCCTGAAATTAAACACGGGACAATACGTATTTTATTTACACCTGATGAAGAAATAGGAAGAGGTGTAGATAAGCTGGATGTAAAAAAACTTGCTGCCGATTTCGGATATACCGTTGACGGGGAAACGGCAGGCGATATTGAGGATGAAACATTCTCTGCAGATGCTGTAAACATTACATTGCATGGAATCAGCACACATCCGGGTTTTGCAAAAGGAAAGATGGAAAGTGCTATTAAGATCGCAGCTGATATTGTTGCCAATTTACCGCGGGATACACGTTCACCTGAGACTACGGAATTGAACGAAGGCTTTATTCATCCAACTTCTGTTGGAGGTACAATTGAAAAAACAGTACTGAAATTTATTATCCGCTCATTTTCTATTGACGGGTTATCAAGACTTGAAGCATTCTTAAAACATATCATCGAAGAGGTAATGAAATCGTATCCGAAATCAAGATTTGATTTTGATATTATTGAACAATACCGCAACATGAAAATGATTCTTGAAAAACATCCTCATGTTACAAATTTTGCACTTGAGGCGATAAAACGAAGTGGCCTCGAACCAAGGTTATCAAGCATCAGAGGAGGAACAGACGGATCACGGTTATCATATATGGGACTTCCCTGTCCGAATATCTTTGCAGGAGAACATGCATTTCACAGCAAGCTCGAATGGGTTTCAGTTCAGGATATGCATAAAGCAGTTGAAACACTTGTTCATCTTGCGATGGTTTGGGAAGAAAATTCTCCTCAGGCAGTTGTAACAAATTAAATGATTCGTTCCTTTAATCGCAATACTGTTGCCTCTTTTGGAAATGATTCATTTTCCGTACAATTCAATCACGCTGTAGACTTTTGTAAAGACTGGTTAAGCGGAAAAGATCAGTTTGCTTTTCATACTTCAGGTTCAACCGGAACCCCAAAAAAAATTCTGTTAAATAGAACACAGTTGGAAGCAAGTGCGAAGGCAACGATCAACGCTTTGCAACTTGCTCCTGATGAAAATATTTTTGTTTGCCTGAATACGCAACTGATTGCAGGGACCATGATGCTTGTCAGAGGTATGATGCTTGGTTGTGAAATACATATTGATGAGCCAACATCAGACCCTCTCAGAAATATTTCTGAAAATCACGAATATTCTTTTGCCTCTTTTGTGCCGATGCAAATCCATTCAGTATTTTCTGACAACCCTGAAAATTTAAGTAAACTCAATCGTTTCAGGAATATCCTTATTGGCGGAGCGTCTATTAATTCTTTACTTGAAAAAAAATTATCGGCACTTACAACTAATATCTTTCATACTTATGGTATGACTGAAACTGTAAGTCATATTGCATTGCAAAGAATCGGGAAAGAAGATTCGTTTACTATTTTACCCGGAGTGGAAATAAAAACAGATAACAGAAATTGCCTTGAGATAAAGGCAGGTTCAACCGATAACAAATGGATCGTAACCAATGATATTGTTGAGTTGGAAAATGAAAAAAAATTCAGGGTAATGGGAAGAGCAGATGAAATAATCAATAGCGGAGGATTGAAAATACTTCCGCAAAAGATTGAAAAAGCATTGCTTGAAACATTGTCCGGATTGAATATCCATATTGATGATCTCTTTATATCATCAGAGAAAGATGAAATTCTTGGTGAGAGAATCATCGCTGTATTATGCTGCCCTACTATTTCAAAAACAGATAAAATCAGGATCTTTGAAAAAATGACTACAATTGTATCAAAATACGAGGTACCAAAAGAAATTTATTCCCTTCCTTTTTTCGAAAAAACAAGTAGCGGTAAAACGGATAAACTCCGCACCATTGAACTGCTGAAAAAATAATTATTTATAGCGAAAAAGTCCCCGCCAAAAAAGTTTTAAAAATTTAGCTTTTATAAAACCTTCAAAATTTTATATTCGCGTTTGAATTAAAAGCAGAATATTATGTATTGGACACTTGAATTAGCTTCTTATTTAGACGATGCTCCATGGCCGGCAACCAAAGATGAGTTGATTGATTATGCAATCCGTTCGGGCGCGCCACTGGAAGTAATAGAAAATCTTCAGGAGATGGAAGATGACGGGGAACCCTTTGAAAGTATTGAAGAGGTTTGGCCGGATTATCCCACGAACGAGGATTATTTTTATAACGAAGACGAACTTTAAATTAGAAAGAGAAATTTCTTTTGCGAAATCCCTCCGTGAAAACGGTGGGATTTTTTTATTCCGTCATTTCAGGAACAATTTGTTCTTGTTCGGCTTTAATAAAGTCGGCCTGGTATTTTTCCATCACTTCATTCCGGTCTTCATTAAGATTAACAGCATATCTCAAACCGGCTCCCTGACCAATGATACGAACAAGATTGAGATCGGTAAGTGTAACAAAATCGCGTTGAATGGTTTTACGGTTACAGTCAAATTCACTCACAAGTTCTTTTGTCGAAACAAATCCTTTATTCTGGATGATATACATGATAAGCTTCTGACGCTTGTTCAAAACCGAATCGTCAATTTCCTTAAGCTTATACCCCCGTTCAAAAACATAATTCATTATATTTTTTTGCCGTGCATTTACCTTATCAAAATCCACCTGCTTACGGTAATACGTTCTTAAAAGATCTTTAATCCGGAGAATCTGATCCTCATAAAGTTTCATTCCAAATGAAAACTGGGCATTCAGAGCTCCGGATTGCTCATAGGTTTGGTTTGTTTCATCGTCTGAAATAAATGAACGGTAATCATTTCTGTTCAGATAAATATCCTGTTCCAGACATATCAGCCCATAGAGATCATAGCGTTTCTTCTTTAACCAGAAATTCTGAAGTAATGATGCAATTTTACTTTTTGCTTCACTGAATAACGGGATGCTCAATAACCGGAAATGCAATATCCAACTTTGATGTACCGGATGAAAATCGGTGTCATTATTTATGAATTCGAATAATGCCTCAAGATCCATTTCACTTGCCATGCTCAGGCGTTCAGGTATCTTGGCAAAGCCGGCATTGAAAAGATTAATATCTTCACTGTTGTTGTACACTTCGTTAATAAGCAACTTTTGCAAGTGCAGTATCATATTAACATTAAGTGGCTCCTCCATTTGTGAATCAAGCCATGATTCTGCTTTCGAGTATTGTTCAACGGCACGTTCGGAAATTCCTTTTGCACGGATATTCTGGTTGAGAATATATTTCACCGTTCGCATATCAACCAGATTATGGTCAACTGCATTTGCATAATAATTCCTGATGATTTTACTGTTGTTCTGCTCAATGCTCCTGATATTATCAGGAAGGTCGATGAATTCAAGGATCTTTATAAGTTCATCGTGAATACGGACAGTGTCGAAATGTTTGGTTTCGATTGCGAACACCGGTTCGAACTTATGGATGATGATCATTCAATACAATATTACGATGATAAGTGCCGTCAGAAAAGGGCTTGCGAATAAGCAGATAAGTGGATTACTCGATAAACAGAAGAAATAGGCAAATATAATTTGTCTTAGCTGTTGATAGCAAAGAGATTTAGAGATGTTAAAAAAACTCTACAAGAGTTTATATTCTGTTAATAATTGAAGATTCGGTACTATTCTCAAAAGTAAAAAAGTATATTCAAAGAGTTGCGCTGACTCTTTAGAATTTTTCTAAAAATAATTTTAAGAAAATTTTATGTATTCTCTGAAATAGCTTATTTTATGGCATTCTTCAAGGTTCTGTGATTTTATATCTGCTGGTCAATTGAGAGGACTTGTAAAAGAAAGAATTTCATTTTATACATTTGTTATGCAAATGGAAAAAGAAAACAGATCTCATATTTTGTTAGTTGAGGACGAATCAAGTCTGGGTTTTTTATTAAAAGAAAATCTTAAGCTCTCAGGATTTTCCGTTACACTTTGTAAAGATGGTGTTGAAGGATGGGAAGCTTATAAAATGGAAAAATTTGATGCCTGTATTTTAGATGTGAATATGCCAAAGAAAAACGGCTTTGAACTTGCCGGAGATATTCGCAAAAAGAACCAATCCATACCTATTATTTTTCTTACAGCGAATTCGGCAGAAGAAGATAAATTAAAGGGATTCGAAATAGGCGGGGATGAATATATCACAAAACCATTCAGCACACAGGAACTTGTTGCACGTTTGAAAGCTATTTTGAAACGTTCGCAAAGAACTCAGGAAGAAATTTCAGAACCCGTTCAGGTATATATTGCCGGAAGTATCTCCATAGATTTTAATAACCATATTATAAAAGTAAAAGATATTGAATCCCGGATAAGCACAACGGAAGCGGAATTACTGAAACTTTTTATCATCAATAAAAACAGTGTACTTACGCGAAACACATTACTTCTTAATGTTTGGGGACGTGATGATTTTTACACTGCACGCAATCTTGACGTGTATATTAACAAACTCCGCAAAATGCTGAAAGAAGATACTTCACTCGAAATTGTGAATATTCACGGCATTGGCTTTAAATTAGCGGAAAATGTTGATGCCGGATCTTAACATATATGTAAGACAGTTCATTTTTATCTCTTTTATGTTTTGTGTTTCTCTGCTTCATGCACAGCAGATAAATCAGGACAGTATCACCAATATTCTTCATTCAGCAACGGATAAAGAGAAGATCAATATCCTTAATAATTCTGCTAATCAGTTTAAATATAATAATCCTGATATCGCTCTCGAATATGCAAAACAGGCAATTGAATTATCGAAAAAAATAGGTGATCCCGAATTGCAGGCAAGGAATGAAACACTTGCAGCAGGAATACTTTTCAATGGTGGTAACTTTAATAAATCCAAAGATTATTATACTTCGGCATATACTTATTTTTCGAATACCAAAAATGAAAAAACTAAAGTTGAAATACTGAATTCACTTTCATCAATAAATTATGCTCAGGGTAACCTTACTGCAGCAGTTGAAGGGTATTTAAATGTGCTGCGCTACTATGAAGATTTAAATGACAACGCGGGAATGCTTAATGTGCTGGGAAGTCTTGCAACACTTTATACAAAGCAAAATAATTTCAGCAAAGCGATTGAATACAATCTTCGTGCAATCCGTATTTATGAAGAATCATCCGATAAGCTCCGCACTCTTGTGAGTTACGATAATATCGGAAACATATACCTGCATCAGGGCAATTATCCGAAAGCAAAAGAATATTTCAGCAAATCATTGAAGTTATATACTGAAATAAACAATAAAGCAGGAAAAGGATATACTCTCAATCAACTTGGAGACATTGAAATGAAACTCAATAATTATGATGAAGCGCTGAATTTATATAATCGTTCGTTTTCCATTGCCGAAGAGTTGAAAATGCAACCCCTTATTGTTTCCGATCTGAATGATCTGGGGGAAGTGTACTTCAATTTAAGGCGTTACGATGCAGCAATTAAATGCTATACACGTGCAATAAATATTTCAAAAAATGTAGGGATGAAAATTGAATTGGACAATGCTTATAAGGGATTAAGTATCGTGTACAAAATCACAAACGAACTCGATAAATCTAAAACGTATCATGCACTGAGTTCCGAGATCAGGGATTCTCTTTTCAACGACAGCATCATGAAACTGAATGCGGATATTTCTCTTCGTTTTGAAGCAGAAAAAAAACAACACCAGATTGAACTGATGTCGAAAGAACAAACGTTGAAAGATTCAGACCTCTTGCGCGAACGGTTGATAAGGAACATCTCGGTCGTTGCATTTATTATTTTACTCATTGTTATCTTTTTCCTCATTTTCTTTTTTGTACAGAATAAAAAGATCGCTGTAAATCTGGAAAAGCAAAAGAATGAACTGGAAAAAAAGAATAAAGAAATAATGGAACAAACGGAAAAACTGAATCAGTTGAATGCTGTGAAGGACCGCTTTTTTTCCATCATTTCTCATGATCTGAGAAATAACCTGAGTACGATGAAACTTTATTTCGACCTTATCAGTCATCCGGAGTACAGAGAATCCGATTATAAGGAAGTAACCAAAAGTATTTCTCATTCTGTTGAGAACACCATCGATCTGCTTGAAAACTTATTGATATGGGCATCGGCACAGATCAAAGGAGTTCCTATTCATATTCAGAAAATAAATATTCATTCGCTTACACAGGAAAATGTAAACCTTTTACACAATGCTGCATTTGAAAAGGAAATTGAACTTATCAATGAAATTGCCGAAGACATTACGGCATACGGTGATATGGACGTGATCCGGCTTGTGCTGAGGAATCTAATTGCCAACGCGATAAAATTTACACGCAAAAACGGATTGATAAAAATAAGTGCAGGAATTGAAAATGAGGTATGCAAAATAACTGTTTCAGATAATGGTGTAGGTATAAGCAGGGAATCCATCGACAGGCTTTTCAATCAGTTCTTAAATCCCACAACAAAAGGAACAGGGAACGAAAAAGGAACAGGTTTGGGGTTGATATTATGTAAGGATTTTGTGGAGCGCAATAATGGAAAAATATGGGTAGAAAGTGAAGAAGGAGTTGGGAGCAAATTTATCTTCACACTTCCGGCTAAAGGATAAAACCAATCTATTGTTGTGAAAGAGGATTCGTATATCTCATTGCTGACAAAGAAGATTCAGGAATAAAAAAATCCCCTGAAATAAATTGAGGGGATTTTGCCGTAATTAATTTTGAAATTAATTTGTGGCTTCTTTCTTGGTACTGCTTTTATCTTTGCAGCATCCTTTATTTGCTTTAGTTCCACATTTTTTCATATCCTTTCCATTGCAATCATCTTTTTTCTTTTCAACAACTGTTTTGGATTCAGGAGCAGGCTGTACATCGGGCATTGTTTTTTCAAACTGAGGTGCAGTTGTTGTTGCTGATTTTACAGGGTTCTGTGCTTGTGTTGCTGCAAATGCGAAAAACGCAAATACAAAAGCTATTACTGTTTTTTTCATATGTATCAAATTTTTATCAAAGATAAGGTATTTTAAATTTCTGCAAGAATTGTTCTGCCGCCTTTTACAACATCATTCAGCTTTACATTTATTTTAGTGCCAATCGGAACGAATATATCCACTCTGGATCCAAACTTAATAAATCCCATTTCGTCTCCCTGCTCTACCTTTTGACCATCTTTTATGTACCATACAATCCTTCTTGCAAGGGCTCCGGCTATTTGACGGAATAAGATTTCTTTGCTGTTATTTGTCAGAATTACTGTTGTGGTGCGCTCATTTTCTGTTGAGGACTTCGGGTGCCATGCTACAAGATATTTTCCCGGATGGTATTTAAAATATTTTACAATGCCGCCAACCGGGTTCCGGTTTACATGAACATTGAAAGGTGACATAAAAACAGAGATCTGAATTCTCTTCTCTTTATTGAAATACTCAGTTTCTTCAACCTCTTCGATCACAACAACTTTTCCGTCAGCAGGAGAAAGTACATTACATGAATTTTTGCTGATGTTAACTGAAGGATTTCTGAAAAATTGCAGAATGATGATCAGAAAAATAACAGAAATGAAAATGAATATATTTTTTACCAATTCGTTTTCAGGAAACAAAAAGGAAATGCCGGCATTTATCAGGAACAATAAAAGCAAGGTAATCATGATGGTATTTTTTCCTTCGCGGTGAAACATAATTTTTTATAAAAATAAAAAAAGTCAGCACTTTAACCAAAGTACTAACTTTTTTTAAAATGAATGAATATTAAATTCCGAATTTACCTCTTAGTTTTTCAACTTCAGCAACCTTACTGATAGCAACAACATAAGCTGCAATTCGCATACTGATCTTATATTTTTGTGACGCCTGATAAACGGCTTCGAAAGATTGTTTCATTACGCGGTCGGCTCTTCTGTAAACACGTTCTTCTGTCCAGAAATAACCTAACCGGTTTTGAACCCACTCAAAATAAGAAACGGTAACACCACCTGCATTTGCAAGAATATCCGGAATGATCATGATTCCTTTTTTATTCAGGATCTCATCAGCGTTTGCTGATGTTGGTCCGTTTGCACCTTCCACAATAAGTTTTGCTTTTATTTTGTCTGCATTCTCATGTGTGATCTGATCCTCCATTGCCGCAGGAACAAGAACAGTTACATCGAGCTCGAGCAATTCTTCGTTATTTATTTTCTTACCGCCTTTGTATCCTTCAAGGGTTCCGCTGTTGTTATCGCGATAGGCAATTGCTTCCTCCACATTAATTCCGTCAGGATTATAATATCCGCCTGAAACATCAGAAATAGCAAGAACTTTCATTCCCTGCATTTGCAAAAGCTTAGCTGATATTGAACCAACGTTTCCGAATCCCTGAACAGCACATGTTGTTCCAACAGGATTTATTCCAAGTTTTGATAATGCCGAACGTGTGGAAACCATAACTCCTCTTCCTGTAGCTTCAACTCTTCCCAATGAACCGCCAAGAACAAGTGGTTTGCCGGTAACTACAGCCGGTGATGAATGACCAACAAGTTTAGAATATTCGTCCATTATCCATGCCATTTCCTGTTGACCTGTTCCCATATCGGGTGCCGGAATATCTTTATCCGGTCCGAAAACTGTAACCATCAGATCAGTATAAGAACGTGTTAATCTTTCGAGTTCACTTTTTGAGAGTTCACGAGGATTACATTTGATACCACCTTTTGCGCCACCGTAAGGAATTCCTACAACTGCACATTTCCAGGTCATCCAGGCTGCCAGAGCTTTTACCTCATCGAGATTTACATCCATAGAATAACGAATACCTCCTTTTGAAGGTCCGAGGTTCGCATTATGAACTACACGAAATCCTTCGAAAACTCTCACTTTTCCGTCATCCATTGTTACAGGAATATTCACTATTACTGTTTTTTGTGGAGACTTCAGCACATTGTAAGATGCATCATCAAGTCCTATAATTCTTGCAGCTTCATCAAATCTGGACATCATCGATTCGAATGGATTCTCGCTGCTGTGTATTGTTGCATTGTTTGACATAATGTATATTATTTTTTTTAAAAACTTGAGCGAAATTAGTTATACCGTTTACGATTTCAAAAATGAATTATATCATACGGCTGCCAAATTAAATTTTACCAGATTTCTGAAAACATTAATCCGGCTTTGCATTTCATTTTCTTTAAGTTCAACAAGCCTTTCGGTACCGAATTTCTCAACACAGAAAGATGACATAGCTGATCCGTAAATGATCGCATTCTTCATATTCTCAAATGAAATATCTCCGGTTTTTGCTATATAGCCAATAAATCCACCGGCAAATGTATCACCGGCTCCTGTCGGATCAAATACTTCTTCAAGAGGTAATGCAGGAGCAAAGAAAACTTCAGTGCCGTGGAATAATAAAGCACCATTCTCACCCTTTTTAATTATGAGGTACTTCGGTCCCATTTCCTGTATTTTTTTGGCGGCTTTCACTAATGAATATTCTCCTGAAAGAAGTCGTGCCTCTTCATCATTGATTGTCAGTACATCAACCATTTTCAATGTTTCTTTCAGATCATCAAGAGCTATTTCCATCCAAAAATTCATAGTATCCATAACGATCAGTTTAGGACGATTACGCAATCTTTGTATAACTGTTTGCTGAACTTTCGGTGAAAGATTTCCAAGCATCAGGTATTTACAATCCTGATAAGATTCAGGTATAACCGGATCGAAATCAGCAAGTACATTCAATTCTGTAACAAGAGTATCCCGGCTATTCATGTCTGTATGATATTTCCCGCTCCAGAAAAAAGATTTTTCGCCTTTCTTTATCTGTAATCCTGCTGTATCAACGCCTTTTGAATTTAAAAACTGAATGAACTCGTCCGGAAAATCTTCACCAACAACGGCTACCAGTTTTGTATCCTTGGTAAAATTACTTGCTGCAAGAGAAATATATGATGCCGCTCCTCCAATTATTTTATCTGTCTTTCCGAAAGGGGTTTCTATGGCATCAAATGCAACGCTACCTACTATTAATAAACTCATTATATATTTATTTGAAAAAAAACCGTGCAAATATTGTGTAATTAATCGGCATAAACTAATATTGCATCCCTCAATTGACAAAATTCCTCAATAGCTCAGCTGGTTAGAGCGAGTGACTGTTAATCACTAGGTCCCTGGTTCGAGTCCAGGTTGGGGAGCAAAAATATAAGCCATCCTTATTGGGTGGCTTTTTTTGTTAGTTATGTTTTGTGTTTACATCTTATATTCTTCTAAACTAAAGCGGTATTACATCGGTACAACCGACAATATACAAAGAAGATTTATAGAACATAACAATGCAGCCTACCCAGAATCATATTCCACACGAGGAATTCCATGGACAGTATTTTTAATCATTGAAAGGATAAAATTAAAATTCGCTCTGCAATAACATTTCCGGTTCGACCCCGATAGCTATCGGGGCAGGTTGGGGAGCAAAATAAAAAAGCCATTCACGTAGAGTGGCTTTTTTTGTTAGTTATATTCTGAAATACTATAAATTACCAGTATCTGTAAATTTATTCACAGGTTTGTGTAATTCATTTCATGTAATTAATTTCACAAAAAATATTTCATTGAAAATTATAGGTATAACAGGAACATTAGGAGCAGGCAAAGGAACCATTGTAGAGTATCTGACGACTCACTATGGATTCAAACATTTTTCGGTGCGTGGTTACCTCACAAATATTATCAAAGCCAGGGGCAAAGAAGTAAATCGTGATTCGCTCACGCACACCGCTAATGAACTCAGAACACAAAACAGCCCAAGTTTTATAGCAGAAGAATTATTTAAAGAAGCACAGGAAAGCGGCACAAATTGTATCATTGAAAGTATCAGAACTGTTGGAGAAGTAAATGTGCTTAAAGGGAAAGGGAATTTCAATTTATTTTCAGTAGATACCGACAGACGGACCAGATACGAACGGATTTTGAAAAGGGCTTCTGAAACAGATATGATTTCATTCGATACTTTTTCTGAAAATGAAGAAAGGGAAATGAGTTCGACTGACCCAAACAAGCAAAACTTAAGTGCCTGCATGCAACTGGCGGATTATCATTTTACAAACAACGGAACTTTTGAAGAATTATACAGTCAGATTGATCAGGCAATTGAAAAAACATTAACACTAAAACAATGACCACAAAAACAGAAGGGAAATATGTACGTCCCTCATGGGACGAATACTTTATGGAGGTGATGGAAGCGATCAGCAAACGTGCTACCTGTGGTCGTGGACGCAGCGGTTGTGTAATAGCAAGAGAAAATCAATTGCTTGTAACAGGTTATGTAGGTTCACCTGTCGGGTTGCCACATTGCGATGATGTGGGGCATCAAATGAAAAAAGTGATTCACGAAGATGATACTATAACGGAACATTGTGTCCGCACTGTTCATGCCGAACAAAATGCCATTTGCCAGGCTGCTAAAAACGGAGTGGCTATGGATGGAGCAACTCTTTATTGCAGAATGACTCCTTGCCGAGTTTGTGCCATGCTTATTATTAACTGTGGAATAAAAAGAGTGGTATGCGAACGCAAATATCACGCAGGTGGCGAAAGTGAGGAAATGTTAAGTAATGCGGGAGTAAGATTAGAATTTTTTCATGATGAAGTTCAAAAATATGAGGTATCTAAATAGTGCATTTTAAAGCATGAATTCTGATCATCAAAAAGAATATCTTTCATAAATACTTTTATCAGATAATTTATGCTCTCCTTTTAGAATCCATTTTTCCACAGAATAAAATCTATTCTATTCATCTTATCTGTTTTCTTCAATTGACTTTTGAATTGGTTTTGGGACACTTTAATAATGGGAGAAAAGCTATTTTTAAATTATCAGAGTGAACTTTTTATTTTATGACCACGCTCATGTTTATTCTCATTGTATCAAACCTAATTTGCCAGCGATTGTTTACTAATAAATGTTTAAGAAAAAGACCATGCAGCTAACCAATGATATCATCATTAAAGCCTTATCAACAGTTATTGAACCGGATCTGAAGAAAGATCTCGTTTCGTTGAATATGATAAAAGATATTTCGATCGATGGAAAGAACGTAACTTTCAAAGTAGTTCTTACAACTCCTGCATGTCCGTTAAAAGAAAAAATAGAAAACGATTGCAGGGACGCAATTCATAAACTGGCAGGAGAAGATGTAGCAGTATTGGTAGAGATGATCGCAAATGTTACGACCAACAGATCGGATAAAATTGTATTGCCGGGAGTGAAAAATATTATTGCAGTTGCATCCGGAAAAGGTGGAGTCGGAAAATCTACAGTTGCCTGCAATCTTGCTTTGGCGCTTTCGATTAAAGGTGCAAAAGTCGGTTTGCTTGATGCCGATATTTACGGACCTTCAGTTCCAATGATGTTTGGTGAACTCGACAGTCAGCCAATGATGCGTGAAGTGAATGGAAAACAACTGATGGTACCGGTTGAAAAATTCGGGGTGAAATTATTATCAATCGGGTTTTTGATTAAACCCGAGCAGGCTGTGGCATGGCGTGGTCCGATGGTTTCATCTGCACTTACTCAATTTACAAACGACTGCGATTGGGGCGAATTGGATTATCTTATTTTGGATCTTCCTCCCGGAACAGGTGATATCCATTTAACGATGATACAGGTAATTCCTCTTTCGGGAGTAGTGATGGTTACAACTCCGCAGGCAGTTGCACTTGCTGATGCTTACAAAGCTGCAACAATGTTTGGAATGACTCCTGTAAAAGTCCCTATTCTCGGTGTGGTTGAGAACATGGCATATTTTATCCCTGCCGAATTACCGGAAAATAAATATTTCATTTTTGGCAAAGGCGGAGGAGAAAAAATGGCTGAGGAATTAAGTGTTGATCTGCTTGGTCAGGTTCCCATCTATCAAAGCATCCGTGAAGGTGGTGACAATGGAATTCCTGCAGTGCTTAAAGAAGGTTCACCGGAACGAAATGTATTTATGAATATAGCAGAAAGTGTTGCACAGAAAATTGCTATCCAGAATTCGGCAACAAAAGCTGCTGCAAACAATTAAGAGAAAATTTTGTATTACTATTATTATGTCATCTGAGCTCATTGATAAAATTCAAACTGCATTAAATTCCATCAGACCTTTTCTTGTTGCTGATGGTGGAGATGTAGAATTGGTAAATGTTACCGATGATATGGAAGTTCAGATCAAACTACTTGGAAACTGCTGTAACTGCGGAATGAAAATGATGACGATGAAAGCAGGAATTGAAGAAGGTTTGCGCAACGCAATTCCACAGATCAAAAAAGTTACTTCTATAAACTGAGAAGTAGTTCATCCTTCTTTTTTTACATTTCACCCATTTATTAGTAATATTACACCCCACTAATATTTCCCGAAAATATTTCTATGAGCATATTTGCAGCATACTAAATTGATCAATGAAAAATTTATCCGTATTTATTTTTGTTTTGTTGTTTTCCTCTCATACTATTTTTTCTCAAAATCTCAGTCAAACTATCCGCGGAAACGTTGTCGATAAAGAAACAGGTCAACCGCTTATCGGTGCAAACATTATCGTACTGAATTCTGAACCATTGCTCGGAGCAGTTACTGATGAAAAAGGAAATTTCAGAATTGTAAATGTTCCGGTTGGAAGAAAGACAATTAGAATTTCATACATAAGTTACAATGATCTTTTTCTGAATGATATTGTTGTGAACTCAGCAAAAGAAGTTGTACTGAATCTGGAGATGCAGGAAAAAGTGATGAGTGCTAAGGAAGTGATCGTTACAGCAAAATCGAATAAGGCACAAACAAATAATGATCTCGTTTTGATAAGCGGCAGATCATTTACAATAGATCAGACAAACCGGTATGCAGGTTCATTGGCTGACCCATCAAGGATGGCGGCAAATTTTGCAGGCGTAGCAGGCGGAGGAAATGACCAAAGAAATGATATCATCATTCGCGGCAACTCGCCACTTGGTTTATTGTGGAGATTAGAAGGTGCAGATATTCCAAACCCGAATCATTTTTCAAATCAGGGAGCGAACGGTGGGCCGGTAAGTATTTTAAACAATAACACATTGGCAAACTCTGATTTTTTAACGGGAGCATTTCCGGCAGAATATGGAAATGGAAATTCAGGAGTCTTTGATCTGAAAATGCGAAACGGAAATAATGAAAAACATGAATTCTTAGCGCAGTTGGGTTTCAACGGACTTGAACTTTTAGCTGAAGGTCCGATCCAAAAAGATGGAGCATCTTATCTGATCAGTTACCGCTATTCAACACTTGCAATATTTAATGCAATGGGAATTCAGTTTGGCGAATCGGGTATTCCATTTTACCAAGATGTTTCTTTTAAATTTACTTTTCCTAAAACAAAATTCGGTTCATTTTCGGTTTGGGGTTTAGGCGGATTGAGTTCAACACAATTATTGAACAGCAATAAAACTGCTGCTGAAAGAGCCAAGCTTCAATACCCGCAGGATATTGATTTTTCAAGCAAGATGGGTGCTGCCGGAATTACCAATAGTTTTCAAATAAATAAAAAATCATATATCAAAACAGTGTTATCCGTTTCGGGTGAAGGGAACCGAACGCTGGTTGATTCATTAACTCCTTCCGATAATAAATTTTATCTGTATAATTCAAATTCTCTTTACGGGAAAATTGCATTGCATACGTATTACTCTCATAAATTTAATGTGCGAAGTACTTTAAAAATAGGAGTGATAGGAAGTCGTCTTTTCGGCTCGCAATACGACAGTGTATATGTAAATGCATTAAACGTAAACACATCAAGCGGCTACAAACAGCAATTGAATTTTGACGCATCAACTTTTCTTGGGCAGGCTTATGTGAATTGGAATTACAGAATAACAAATGATCTTTCATTCAATACAGGAATTCATTACAACGAATTGTTTTTAAACAATACAAATTCTATCGAACCAAGAGCAAGCATACGCTGGCAAACTGCTGGCGGACATATATTCAGTGCGGGTTACGGACTTCACGGGCAAATGCAGCAGATGTACACGTATTACCAAAAAACATTGGTTGATACATTGAATAACGGTTACATCAACAGCAATAGAAATGTTGGAATGAGTAAGAGCGAACATTTTATTTTAGGCTACGAAAAAATGTTGAGCAACGAAGTGCGATTTAAAGTTGAAGCATACTATCAATATTTATTTGATCTTCCGGTTAATCAAAGTCCGGGTGTGTATTCAAGTGTAAATACAGGTGCTGATTTTGTTACCTCGAAAGTAGACAGTTTGGTAAACAAAGGAATTGGTCACAACTATGGAATTGAATTTACACTGGAAAGGTTTTTCAGCAGGGGATATTATTATTTGCTGACAACTTCAATCTATCAATCGGAGTATAGAGCAAGCGATGGAGTATGGCGCAACACTGCATTCAACGGAAATTATGTGGTGAATGTACTTGGCGGAAAAGAATGGAAAATAAAAAAATCAGGAACATTGATTGCAAGTTTAAAAGTTACTGATGCAGGTGGAAGAAGATACATTCCTATTGATGAGGCGCAGTCGAAAATTTTAGGTTATGCTGTGTATGATTATGCTCACGCATATCAAAACAGGTTGCCCGATTATTTCAGAACGGACATTCGTATCTCTTACAAAATAAATGGTAAGCGTGTAACTCAGGAATGGGCGCTCGATATTCAGAATATTTTTAATACACGAAATATTTTAACACAGCAATTCAATCCGCAAATGGGTGTGATGCAAAATATTTATCAGATAGGAATTTTTCCGGTGCCGTTGTACAGGATTTATTTTTAGTAGAAAATATGTCTGATAGTTAGATTAATCTTTTTTAAAACCGATTTGTTTTCTTGGTGGTGCTTCAGGCTGATTGATCAATTTCTTTAGTGCGTTAAATACTATCAATATTTCTTCTTCATGTCTATTCACCTTATTCTCCTGCATCAGCATCTTCTTTTCCAATTGTTCCAGCTTTAATAAAATATCTTTATGTGTGGACAGAACTTCACGTATTCTGGTAAAGATGCGAATGATCTGTATATTTACATGGATTGCCGTTTCACTATTTAAAACACTTGATAACATTGCTACACCTTGTTCGGTAAATACATTCGGTAATTTTCTAGTCCCTCCCCATCTTGATATCGCATTTTGCGACTTCAAGTTTTTATATTCACCAGTTGTTAACCGAAACATAAAGTCATTGGGGAAACGTTTGTAATTACGGTTAACTTGCTCATTTAATCTTCTTGTTTCTACTCCATACATTTCAGCCAGATCCCTGTCAAGCATTACCTTTTTACCTCTGATAAGATATATTTTATTGATTACCGTTTCGTCTGAAATGGATATAGAATTGTTCATAAGCTGTATTATTTAGAGTATTCAAAAGTAAAATTTATTAAGAAATAATTAAGTCAGAAATTTTAAAGTATAAATTAAATTCGTATACCTAAAAACCAAGTGTATGAAAAAGACTTACACAAGAAAAGTGATTAATACATTTATCATTCTCACTTTTATTTTAACTGCTCAGGCTCAAAATATTTCTAATTATTCTTTCTCACCAACTTCCGGAACCTACACTGCATTAAGCGGATCAACTGCTCCTGCATTAAGTGGCGGCACAACAAACGATGGCTGGTACAATTCCATTTCAATCGGTTTTGAATTCTGGTTTATGGGAGTTCGTTATGATAATGTTGGTGCTTCAACAAACGGATGGCTAACTTTCGGTTTGGGTGCAACATTTATAAGCAGTGCAATTCCCGCGAATTCGTTTTCTTCCAGTTCTGTTCCACGGCCATTTGTTGCACCACTCTGGGATGACCTTGATTTTACGCAATCGCTTGGCGTGTTTTCATATAAAACAACGGGCACAGCACCGAACAGAATTTTCACTGCCGAATGGTTGAATGCCGAGTGGGGATGGGGTGCCAACGATTCGGTTATTTCATTTCAGGTAAAACTATATGAATCGGCAGGCAAAATAGATTTTATTTATCGCCAGGAAAATAGTCCCGTAGCATCGGGAACTGCATCCATTGGAATTCAGGGAGCAAGTACCTTTCAATCGTTGAACGGAACGGGAACTTCTCCAACATCAAGTACAGCAACAAGCACAAATAACCTGAATACAAAACCTGCAAGCGGACAAGTGTATTCGTTTATACCGCCAATTCCTGCAACTCCTACAGGACTTGGTTTTACAAGTGTTACACAAAATTCGATGACACTGAACTGGACCGATAATGCAACGAATGAATTTGGTTATGTAATTTACACATCAACCGACAGTATTAATTATACTTTTCAAACACAACTGGTAGCGAATACAACTACATCAGCCATGCTGAGTCTTTTGCCGGGTACAAGATATTATTATAAAATATACGCGGTTACCGAAGGAGGAATGAGCAATGTTTTAGCGGGAAGTCAGACTACATTAGCCGGAATACTTAGCGGAGTGATCGCCATTCCGGGAGCTTACCCTACAATAACTGCGGCAATTGCTGCGATACAAACAAACGGATTTGCAAACAGTATTATTCTCGAATTGCAATCTTCATATACGTGTTCCGGGGAAACTTTTCCGATAACCCTTCCCAATAACCTTGGAGCAACACCAACAAAAACAATAACTCTGAGACCGGCAAGCGGAGTAAGCAGTGTAACAATTACTACTACTAATTATAACGGAACTATTAATTTTAATGGCTGTAAATATTTTAAGATTGATGGAAGACCGGGAGGAACAGGACTAACACAAGCGCTTACCATAAATAATGACTATGTTAGCCCTCTCTATTATGGGGTAATTAATTTTACGAATGACGCCTGTAATGATACCATAAGATATTGCAATATCACAGGGAGCAATGTGTACTACAATAATAGTGGCCTTATTTATTTTGGCAGCACATCAGGAACTTCAGGAAATGACAATAACAGTATTGAAAATTGTAATATTCATGCCGGCAATATAGCTAATCCACCAGTCTTGATATATTCTTATGGAACACTGGGTAAAGAAAATAATTCCAATACCATTGCCAATAATAATTTGTATGATTTTTCAAGTACAAATTATAATTCTAGTTATGGAATTTTCATCAGTAGTTATAGCACAGACTTCCGTATTACCGGCAACCATATTTATCAAACCCAATCAATCACTTCAACAATTAGTACAAGTATGTCCGGAATTTATTTTGGATATCCAAGTGGAATGGTAACCATAAGTAACAATTATATCGGAGGGTCAGCAAGATACTGTGGAAGTAGTGCGTGGGAGCTGGGTTCCGTTTCAATGGCAAATCAAATTATTCCGATTATGGTATACGGTAGTTCTACTGCAACATCAATAGTCAGTGGAAATATTATATCCAATTTTTTGCTTGGAACAAATAGCTCCGGTATTGATTTTATTGGTATCAATGTATCGGGTTTATGTAATGTCCGTGGTAACATTATTGGTGCAGCAAGTGGTACCGGTAATATCACAATTGTTTCGGAATATGTTGGTACCGCTAATGTTTATGGAATTTCTGCTTCAATTAACGACACCGTTGCAAATAATTTGATTGGCTCATTTAATGTTGGAGGATCATTACCGGCACATGGAATTTCTTTTACCGGAATAGCCGGAGGAGGTGTTATAACAAATAACCTTATCGGCAGCAGAACGACAGCCAATAGTATTATTGCGTCCAATAATTCAACCAATGGACAATTCGTTTATGGGATTAGTTCCAATAGTTCGAGTACCACTATTTCAGGGAATACGATTTCTAACCTAACCAATACGAGTACTTCTGCTAATGCTAATAATTTTATTATAGGGATTTATAAAACGTCAGGTGGAACAGGACCAATAAATATTATTTCCGGTAATATAATTCAAAATCTTTCGTGTGCTTCTTCAGCCTCATCAAATTATGGGGCATTAACAGGTATTGTAACTTCTTCGGGTGTAAATATAAATGTCGTTTCACAGAACATTATAACGAATCTTTACGCTACAAATACTACGTCAGCAGCGGTAGTAAATGGCATTTTTTTACAAAATGGTGCTGGTTCCAATACCGATACTATAAGCAGTAATTTTATTCATAGCTTTTCGATTTCTTCACCTTCTGCAAGTTCAATAATGGTAGGCATTAGCTTAAATGGAAATTGTATGATAAAGAATAATATGATACGATTGGGAATAAAGCCTGATGGTTCAGCGCTTACTAATCCTTGTATTATTTATGGTATCAACAAAATTTCCGGAGCTTGTACATCTATCCACAATAGTATTTATGTTGGTGGTTCAGGTGTTGTTGCCGGGTCAGGAATCTCTGCATGTTTCAATAAGAATGACTCAGGTTTGGATTATATTTATAATAATATTTTTTATAATGAACGGACCAATAGCAGCACTGGTGGTAATCACTTCACAATGAATTTTCCAACAAATGCCGGTGGATGTAATTATAATTTATATTATAGTGGAGTTCCTCTGGCGTGTATGTTATCTGCGAATGGAACAACATATACAAATTTTACATCTTATAAAAGTGCCACAGGATTTGATTCAACCTCAGGAATTGCCGATCCACGTTTTGTAAACAGTTATGGAAACAGTGCTTCCGTTGATCTTCATATCAATAGTGTTTATGCCACACCTATCGAATCGTTTGGCAGCAGCACGTACACCGCCACCGATGATTTTGACGGTCAGATTCGTTCATCACTTACACCTGTGGATGTTGGTGCCGATGCCGGAAATTTTACGCAATTAGTGTTGCCTGTAAAATGGTTATCGTTTGAAGGACAACTTGAAAACAATAAAACCGTTTTGTTGAATTGGTCGACAGCGAGTGAGGTGAATAATGAGTATTTTGAAGTGGAAAAAAATGTCCACGGTCAACAGTCCACAGTCAACGGATGGGAAGTAATTGGACATGTTAAAGGGAACGGAAACTCGAATACAATTAGTCATTATCAATTTGAAGATAATAAACCGTGGACAGTTGTCAGTGGACAGTCAACTATTTATTATCGCTTAAAACAAATAGATGCCGATGGTAACTTTGAATACTCAAACATCATTTCCATTACCTTAAAAGAACTGAAAGATGCGATCATTATTTCTCCGAATCCATTCTCCGATAAATTTGAAATCTTATTACCTGCAAATTTTAGCAGTGAAGTTGTAACACTTGATATCCGTGATGTTCATGGGCGAAGTGTTTTTTCTGAAACGTATCTGGTTCAAAAAGATCAGTCAAAGATTTCTGTTGAAACAAAACAGTTGAGCAGCGGAATTTATTTTGTGAATTTTACAACAAATGATGGTATGATGAAATATCAGAAGTTGGTAAAAGAATAGACAAGAGATTTCTTGCCTGGTTTCGAAATCACAGTTTACTTATGACTTATTTCGTCAACGAAAAGAGATATAATTTTAGCGATTTATTTTTATGAAAAAATTAAGATTTTATTCACTTAGATTTGATCGTAAATGTTTTGGTTATGAAAACAATACTCAAAATTACTTTCACGGTCTTCATTATTCTCTCAATACGATCAACCGGTTTTTCTCAAAATATAAATAATTATGCTTTCTCGTCAAGCTCAGGAACATATACTGCACTTAGCGGATCAACTGCTCCTGCATTAAGTGGCGGCACAACAAACGATGGCTGGTACAATTCTATTCCCATAGGTTTTGATTTCTGGATGATGGGAACACGCTACGACAATGTTGGTGCTTCAACAAATGGATGGCTCACATTTGGTTTGGGTTTAACATCAATAACAAATGCTGTTGCAGCGAATTCACTTTCTTCCAATTCAGTTCCGAAGCCATTTGTTGCTCCACTTTGGGATGATCTTGATTTTACACAATCACTGGGTGTGTTCTCCTACAAAACATCAGGTACTGCGCCAAACAGAATTTTCACTGCTGAGTGGTTGAATGCTGAGTGGGCATGGAGTGCCAACGATTCGGTAATTTCTTTTCAGGTAAAATTATATGAGTCAACAGGTAAAATAGATTTTGTGTACAGGCAGGAAAATAGCCCCGTAGCATCGGGAACTGCATCCATTGGAATTCAGGGAGCAAGTACGTTTCAATCGTTGAACGGAACTGGAACTTCACCAACATCAAGTACAGCAGCAAGCACAAATAACCTGAATACAAAACCTGCAAGCGGACAAGTGTATTCATTTATTCCGCCAATTCCTGCAACGCCAACAGGACTAAGTTTCACAAGTGTTACACAAAATTCGATGACACTGAACTGGACCGATAATGCAACGAATGAATTTGGTTATGTAATTTATGTTTCAACCGACAGCATAACGTTTACATTTCAGGCACAGACTGTCGCAAACGCAACTTCCGTGGCAATGTTAGGTCTTACACCAACTACGAAATATTATTATAAAGTGTATGCCGTTACCGAAGGCGGAATGAGCAGCGCACTTTTAGGAAGCCAGACCACTTTGACCGGAACGCTTAGCGGAGTGATCACCATTCCGGGAACATATGCAACCATAACAGCAGCAATTACCGCATTGCAAACAAGCGGATTTTCGAATAGTGTTGTACTCGAATTGCAAAGTTCGTACACAAGCACAGGAGAAACATTTCCGATAAACATACCGAATAACCTTGGAGCCACATCAACAAAAACAATAACCTTACGACCTGCTGCGGGAGTGAGCAGTGTTTCAATTACTACTAATAATTTCAATGGAACAATAAATTTTAACGGGTGCAGATATTTTAAAATTGATGGAAGACCGGGAGGAATAGGCACTACAAAAGCATTAACAATTAACAATGATATTACAAGCAGCAGCACTGGATACAGTATTAATTTTGTAAATGATGCATGTAATGATACGGTAAGATATTGTAACATTACCGGAAATAATTCTAATAATGGGATTGGTACTATATCTTTTGCTTCAGCCATTTCAACTGGAAATGATAGTAACAGTATTGAGTATTGTAATATTCATGCAGGTGCATATGCTAATCCAGTTTGCTTAATAGGTAGCAATTCTGTAGCCAATCATTCAAATACAATAGCTAATAATAATCTTTATGATTTTGGTGGAAATTCTTATCAAGCTTTTGGAATTTCAATTAATGGTACAGATTTCAGAATAACAGGAAATCATATATATGAAACACAAGCCATCACATCAATTAGTGGATTAACCATGTATGGAATTTATTTTTACAATCCAAACGGGAATATAACCATCAGCAATAATTATATAGGAGGTTCGGCATCATATTGCGGAAGCAGTGGATGGGAACTCGGTTCGGTTTCTACATCAAATATTATTTATGGAATTAGTTCTCAAGGCAGCTCAACGTTACTTTCATCTATTAGTGGAAATACGATTTCTAATTTTTTGCTGGCAACAAAAAATAACGGAATTGATTTCGTAGGAATCAATCCATATGGTTTATGTTCCATAACAGGGAACACAATTGGCTCATCAACCGGAACAGGAAATATTATGGTAGTTTCCGAATATGTTGGGCAGGCTCAGGTTTTTGGTATCTATGGATCAAGTACAGCAGGAGTTTCTAATAATTTTATTGGTTCATTTGATGTAAGCGGAACGCTTTCCACACACAACGTTATGCTTGCCGGAATATGGACTCAATTTGAACAGGTAACGGGAAATACGATTGCAAATTTGTTAAATGAAAGCTCATCAGGCACCACTTATGGAATCTATTCTACCGGTGGTGATAATATTTCACAGAACGCAATCAGCAATCTCTATTCAATAAATACAACTTCGGCAGTTTCTGTTATGGGAATTTATGCAAATGGAGTGTCAGATACGATAAGCCGTAATTTTATTCATAGTTTTTCTATTGCATCCACTTCGGCAAGTGCAAATATGACAGGAATTTATTTGTACGGAGGAGGTCTAACTCCAACTATTGTAAAAAATAATATGATCCATTTAGGAATAAAACCTGATGGTACATCCCTTACAGTTCCATGTATTATTTATGGAATCAATAAGTACTATGGTGCAACTACTTTAATACATAACAGTATTTATATTGGAGGTTCAGGTGTTACTTCAGGTTCAGGTATATCAGCTTGCCTTTACAAATATGCTGGTGGAACTGATATAATTTATAATAATATTTTTTATAATGGTAGAACAAACATCGGTTCAGGTGGCAATCATTTTAGTTTATATAATGGCTCGTCAGGGGGAAGTTTTAATTACAATTTGTTTTATACAGGAGTTCCGTTGGCATGTATGATAAACTACTATAGCACCGTTTACACAAATTTTGCATCGTATAAAACTGCAACAGGCTACGATGCCAATTCAGGAATTGCCGATCCTCGTTTTGTAAACAGTTATGGAAACAGTGCTTCTGTTGATCTGCATATCAACAGTGCGTATGCCACACCTATTGAATCGTTTGGGAGCAGCACGTACACCGCCACCGATGATTTTGACGGACAGATTCGTTCATCACTTACACCTGTGGATGTTGGTGCCGATGCGGGAAATTTTACACAATTGGTATTGCCTGTAAAATGGTTATCGTTTGAAGGAAGATGTGAAAACAACAAAACCGTTTTGTTGAATTGGTCGACAGCGAGTGAGGTGAATAATGAGTATTTTGAAGTGGAAAAAAATGTCCACGGTCAACAGTCCACAGTCAACGGATGGGAAGTAATTGGACATGTTAAAGGGAACGGAAACTCGAATACAATTAGTCATTATCAATTTGAAGATAATAAACCGTGGACAGTTGTCAGTGGACAGTCAACTATTTATTATCGCTTAAAACAAATAGATGCCGATGGTAACTTTGAATACTCAAACATCATTTCCATTACCTTAAAAGAACTGAAAGATGCGATCATTATTTCTCCGAATCCATTCTCCGATAAATTTGAAATCTTATTACCTGCAAATTTTAGCAGTGAAGTTGTAACACTTGATATCCGTGATGTTCA
>Ga0206974_1025_pt1 | contig 36005 bp, 28 predicted proteins | sample Alteio_BWOrgHeat_84_FD_152920 | JGI IMG/M metagenome (GOLD analysis project Ga0206974, IMG submission 152920) | Enriched cells from forest soil in Barre Woods Harvard Forest LTER site, Petersham, Massachusetts, United States -... | ecosystem: Environmental > Terrestrial > Soil > Temperate forest >... | reverse complement strand
GTTACATTCTGGTAAACCGCACAAACAGGCATATTGAAAGCAGTTGAACGAATCGCATCTTCCAGTTCTATTCTTGCCGGTTCCATCAATGGCGAATGAAATGCACCGCCAACCGGAAGCACCAATGCACGTTTTGCTCCTGCGGCTTTCAGTAATTCGCAGGCTTTGTTCACACCGCTGATGCTTCCCGAAATTACAAGCTGTCCCGGACAGTTATAATTTGCAGCAACCACCACATCACCGGTAACCGATGCACAAATTTCTTCCACTTTTGCATCATCCAATCCAAGCACAGCAGCCATAGTTGAAGGTTGCAGTTCACATGCTTTCTGCATTGCCATTGCACGTTTGTAAACCAGCTTCAGTCCGTCTTCGAAATTCAATGCACGGTTTGCAACCAGTGCCGAAAACTCGCCAAGCGAATGTCCTGCCACCATATCAGGTTTAAATTCCCCTGCAAATGTGAGTGCTTTAATTACGGAATGTAAAAATATTGCAGGCTGTGTAACCTTTGTTTGCCGCAGTTCTTCATCAGTTCCGTTAAATAAAATATCAGTAATTCGGAATCCTAAAATCTCGTTTGCTTTTTCAAACAGCTCTTTTGCCTGAGTATTATTGTCGTAAAGGTCTTTGCCCATTCCCACAAATTGAGAGCCCTGTCCCGGAAAAATATATGCTTTCATAAATGATTAATCAGTTCTGCAAAAAAAGGATTTTAATTGAGAAAAGGATAATGCAAAAAAGGAAAAAGTAAAAATTAAAAAGTAGAAAGTAAAATGGATTCGGACTAAAAGAATTTCAGGGATTGGTGAAGAAAATTCATAAAGAAGCGATGACTGCTGCGATGTAGGGTGTTTTTTTTCTAAAACTTCTTTGTCCATATTTCCTTATTAGCATCTATAAACCGCAAAATGCCATAATTATAATTGTAAAGCACATTTGAAGAATCGCATAAATTTATTCCTTTATATACATATCCATTTATGGTGACCGAATCAGTATAATCTGCAATATTGTTTGCGTAAATTGTAAATGTCCCACATGAGATAAATACTCCTATCCCTGAACTAAACTCAAATCCTAATCCATTACTTTGTCTAACAGGAGTTGGAGGAGATCCACTTACGTAATCATAGCTCAAAGAATAAACAAATTTATTTAATTTAATGCTGGTTCCAGTGAATGTCATTACAATGCGTTCAAAATTCCAATAACTTACATTTCCGCAATCAGGATTAAGAGTTGATTGTTCAGAAAAGGTTTTTATTAAAGTTTGCTTCCCTGTGCCATATAAGGTAGTTATGTCGCCTGAATCGCTCACAAAAACTAATGTGTCGGTACCAGTATATGGTATCTTGCTTTTATTGCTATCACTTACATAATAATTATATGTTTGTGATGGATGTCCTTCACAAGGATCGTATTTAGTGCAACGGTTTATCAAAATAAGTATTGAAATACCAATGGCAAAAATTAATATGAAGTAGAATCTTGTTTTCATCATTTCATTCAATTGCTATTGAATGCTGATCTTCCTTACTTCTGTTCGTTCTCCTGAAACTGTTCTTATAAAATACATTCCTGCTTTCAAAGCAAGTTCAGTTGTATTTATTTCTACCTTATTTTTATTCGGATAAGAAGTATACAAGCGTTTTCCCTGCATATCGGTAATACTCCATTCTGTTATCATATCATTTTGTTTAATAGTAAAATGATCTGTGGCAGGATTCGGGAAAATATCAGGTATCGCATTTCCATTTTTAATGCTGTTCACTCCAAGCTTATTTGTGTAAGAAATATTAAACGTGAGCATTGCATTATCGGAATCGGGATGACTGATATTTGAAACAATATATTTGATAATCGTACTTCCGGTTAATCCATTTGTATTTACATGAAACCGGATAAAACCTGTGGTATCATTATATCCCAGCTCTTTCTGAAAAATGCCATGATCAGCAACTCCGCCCATGCACATTCCGTTCATGCACGAATAAATGAACCAATTCGTATCCACCAGATACGAAAAGGTAACCATATCAAACTGGTAATCGGTAATTAAATATTTCCCGGTATGAAAATGTATCTCTGTTTCAACGTAAGCACTGCTTGTTGCCATGTCGAGGTTCAGATTTTTCCCGTCAGGAAAACTCAATTGCGCAAATAAGGAATAAACACAACAGGACAACGTTAACAGGAGAAACAATTTTTTATTGACCATCACTCAAAAATAATCATTTGCATGAAAATTTATTATGATTCTTTACCTGGTCAATTTTGCATCTCCTATTTTAAAATTTATACAGATATTGCGGACATATTTAACATGTACTTTTTCAGAAAAATTATTTTAGCTTTATTGGTTCTGCCGGTTTCACAATCGCTGAAAGCGCAGGATGAGAAGCCTTACGTGGAACCGACAGGATTGAATAACTGGTATTTTGAGATCGGTGGTTCGGGATTATTTTATTCGTTCAACTATGAGAAAGTTTTATTCAAATCAGAATATACCGCACTTTATGGCCGTGTCGGATTCGGATATAATTTACTTGATTATACGTTTCTCAATAAGGTTACACTTGATCACAATACGGTGATGGTGCCATTTACTTCATCATTTACATTCGGAAAAGGGAAAGAAAAATTTGAAGTAGGAGGAGGATTTACCATGCTTGCAAAAAACATCAGCGACCGTGAGATCGTTCCCACATTTGTTCTTGGTTTCCGCGTGATCGAAACCAACAAGACCTGCTTCCGTATTACTTACACACCGTTTATCCGAGGCGATAAATATGTTGACTGGTTTGGTGTAAGTATCGGAAGAAACTTCAGCCTGAAAAATAAATAATAAAATACCGTTGTGTAGTTTTCACAAAAAATTATTCGGCTGATTTTTAAAGCAAAACTCTTCCTCCGTTATTTCTATCCCAGGATCATGTAAGCCAGCCCCAGCAGAAGTATCAGCGTAAACGCCACATAAAACCCAAACCCGATTTTTGTCATCATTTTCATTTTGTCAGATATTTATTACCTCAAATTGAACGAAAAAAAAAGAATATTCAAATACCGTAAACTACGTAATTAAGCTACGTAAAATACGGATGACACAGAAGAAAATATTCAGGAAAAATAGCGTAAAGCTTCTGCAGGAAGCGGTATTCCGTGAACCTTAATCCAATTGAAACTATCGGAGGGTAAATATGTTTAATTGACAAGATCAGAACGTTTAATGGCTCAAACAACTAATACACAGAAAAACATTGTTGTAATAGGAGGAGGTTTTGCAGGATTGCAGTTCGTTCAGCATATCAACACTTCTGAATTTTCGGTTTTACTTATTGATAAGCTCAATCATCACCAGTTTCAGCCTTTGTTTTACCAGGTTGCCACATCACAACTCGAACCATCGAGCATTTCTTTCCCGTTCCGGAAAATTTTCCAGTATAAAAAAAATGTTCAGATACGGATGGCGGAAGTATTGGAAGTTGATCCTGCTGCCAAAACAGTTATTACCGATATCGGAAATTTTGAATATGATTTTCTTGTCATCGCTTCAGGATGCAAAACCAATTTTTATGGTAATGATGAAGTGAAAAAAAATGCGTTAACACTAAAAACGATTTACGATGCAATAACCATCCGGAATAAGATCCTCGAAAACTTTGAAACAGTTTTATCCGTTCCCGAAAATGAAAAAGAAAGTTTATTGAATATTGTTATAGCCGGTGCTGGTCCTACAGGTATTGAACTGGCAGGATCTTTTGCCGAGATCAAAAAAAATATTTTACCAAAGGATTATCCGGGAATTGATTTTACCAGACTGAATATTATTTTAATCGAAGGCAGTAAATTTCCGTTGAACAGCATGAGTACAACTGCACAAACTGCTTCACGAAAATACCTCGACCAACTCGGGGTTAAATTACTGACTGAAGTATTTGTAAAAAACTATAATGGAGAAGAAGTACTTTTAAGCAACGGGCAGATCATCAAAACAAAAAATCTCATCTGGACTGCGGGTGTTACGGGAAATATTATTAAAGGATTAGCCTCTGAAATCATTACACGGGGTCGTTTCAATGTGAATCGCGTTAACCTCGTAAATGGATATTCCAATATTTATGCAATTGGTGATATTGCATTGATGCAAACGCCAAAATATCCTTCAGGACATCCACAGGTAGCAAATGTTGCGATCAATCAGGCAAAAAATCTTGCAGCGAATTTTAGTGCAATGCTCAAAGAAAAACCGTTGAATGCCTTTGAATATAGCGATCTCGGATCGATGGCAACAATAGGAAAACATAAAGCTGTTGTAGATTTTCCGTTCATCCGTTTGAAAGGTCATCTTGCCTGGTTTATATGGATGTCGCTCCATCTTATGCTTATTCTGAGTGTAAAAAATAAATTGATTATCTTTATCAACTGGTCATGGAATTATTTTACCAAAGACACTTCATTGCGATTGATACTTAAAAAAAATAACTGACTTAATCCTGAAAATATGTCCCCAAAAATTTATTATGAAACCGTTTCCGAAGCAATAAAAAAACTTCGCAGTAATGGATTTACAACTGATTTCAATCTGGAAGAAAATTGTATTGTTTGTAATCTTGAAAAATTCAAAGCGGACGAATTTGAAATTACAGATATTTACAGATATGAAGGTGATACCGATCCTGCCGATGAGGCAACTGTTTACGGAATACAATCGAAGAATGGGTTAAAAGGAATTTTGGTAACAGGTTATGGAATGTCAACTGATATTCTTACAACTAAGATTTTAGCTAAGTTAACATCCAAACAGGCCGATACTCCTTAATAATTATAGCAGCTTTCAAAACTTTTCTATCTTTACAGGTGTTGATTTATACTAGAAATGGAAAAAGTTAATTATCTGAGTGAGGAGGAAAATTCCCGCATAAAAACAATTTACGATCAATACTTTAAAGATCCGGATTCGGTTGAAGATAACTGGAGAATATTTTTTGAAGGCGTTGAGTTCGGACAATTAAAAAATTCTGAAGAGAAAACGATCTCTTCATCAGACCAGGTGAGGCTGGAGTTCAAGGTTATCAACCTTATCAACGGTTACCGCAACCGCGGGCATCTGTTCACCAAAACAAATCCTGTTCGCGAACGCAGAAAATATTTTCCAACGCTTGATATTGAAAATTTTGATCTGCAGGAAACTGATCTCGAAACGGTTTTTCATTCAGGTTCGCTGATCGGAATCGGTAATGCAAAACTGAAAGATATCATTGAACATCTCGAAGCAACCTATTGCGGAAGTGTCGGAGCCGAATACAAATACATCCGGACTCCCGAGGTGGTGGAATGGCTGGAGCAGAAAATGGAAAATTCGCGTAACAGCAAAGATTTTTCAATTGATGAAAAGAAACGCATACTGAAAAAAATTAATGAAGCCGTTGCATTTGAAAATTTCATCCACACAAAATTTATCGGACAAAAAAGATTTTCCATTGAAGGATGTGAAGGGCTGATCCCAGCACTTGACGGTGTTATTGAAACCGGTGCTGAACATGGTATCAGTGAGTTCGTGATTGGAATGTCGCACCGTGGCCGGTTAAATGTATTGGCAAATATTCTTGGAAAATCTTACGAAGAAATCTTTACCGAGTTTGAAGGCCTGGAATATGAAGAACACACGTTTGCAGGTGATGTAAAATATCATCTCGGATATTCCAGTGAGCTCGTTACTGACAAAGGGAGACAAGTGCAATTGAGTGTTGCGCCAAATCCATCGCACCTTGAAGCTGTTGATCCGATCGTGCAGGGAATGGTACGCTCGAAGATCGATGATATTTACGATGGGGATGAGAATAAAATTGTCCCCATCCTGATTCATGGTGATGCTGCAATTGCCGCTCAGGGTGTTGTTTATGAAGTGATACAAATGTCCCAATTACGTGGATTCAAAACAGGAGGAACAATTCACTTCATCATTAATAATCAAATTGGTTTCACCACAAATTATCTGGACGCACGTTCATCAACATATTGCACAGATGTTGCGAAAGTTACACTATCACCGGTGTTTCATGTGAATGCCGATGATGTGGAAGCGTTGGTATATACTATTGAATTAGCATTAGAGTTCAGGCAAAAATTTCACCGCGATGTTTTTATTGATATGCTCGGTTATAGAAAATACGGTCATAACGAAGGCGATGAGCCACGATTTACACAACCGTTACTTTATAAAGCCATTGCATCTCATCCGAATCTCAGAGAAATATACAGCAACAAATTGCTGGAGCAGGGCGAGATCGAATCGAACCTTGTGAAAGAAATGGAAAGTGAATTTAAAACACTTTTGCAAAAAGATCTTGAAACATCAAAGCAGGTTACAAAATTATCATCTGCGAAAATTACAGATAACTTAAGGGATTGGAACAAACTTCGGTTTGCAGAAAAAAGTGATTTTGATTTCTCTCCCGAAACAGGAGTAGACAAAAAAATCTTGCTTGATATTGGTGTAAATATTTCTTCTCTTCCTGAAGGAAAAAAGTTTTTCGACAAAACAGTCAGGCTATTTGCTGATCGCAAAACGATGATTGAAAAAGGAGAAAAAATAAACTGGGCAATGGCCGAACTTCTTGCATACGGAACATTGGTGGAAGAAGGTTTTCCCGTTTGGTTTTCCGGTCAGGATGTTGAACGCGGAACGTTCTCGCACCGTCATGCAGTAATTCCTGTGGAAGACAGTGAAGAACATTTCATTCCTCTGAATAATATCAGCAAATCGCAGGCGAATTTTTACATAGTAAATAGTTTATTGAGTGAATATGCTGTTCTTGGATTTGAATATGGTTATGCATTAACGTCCCCGGAAACATTGGTAATTTGGGAAGCACAGTTCGGTGATTTCACAAACGGAGCCCAGGTTATTATTGATCAATACATGAGCAGTGCAGAAGATAAGTGGAAGCAAATGAATGGTATTGTTTTACTTCTTCCTCATGGTTATGAAGGACAAGGTGCAGAACATTCGAGTGCAAGAATTGAAAGGTTCCTTCAGCTTTGTGCAACAAACAATATGCAAATTGTGAATTGTACAACTCCTGCAAATTTCTTTCATGTGTTGAGAAGGCAATTGAAACGTGATTTTCGCAAACCATTAGTTGTTCTTACTCCAAAAAGTTTGTTGCGTCACCCCCGTTGCATTTCAACTTTGGATGATCTGGCGACAGGAAAATTTAATGAATTGATTGATGATACTACTGCAAAAGTAAGTGAGGTAAAACGGGTGGTACTTTGTTCAGGCAAGATTTTTTATGAGTTGCTTGAACAGAAAGAAAAAGATAAAAAAAATGATGTGGCAATTATTCGTATAGAGCAACTTTATCCTTTTCCTGAGAAACAATTTCAGCAACTTGTTTCTAAATATAAAAAAGTTTCTGACTGGATCTGGGTGCAGGAGGAACCTGAAAATATGGGGGCATGGAGTTACATACTGCAAACAGTTAAAACGGTTTCGTTAAAATTGATTTCAAGACCTGAAAGTGCAAGTCCTGCTACGGGTTCGCATCATGCACACGAACGTGAACAGAAAGTATTGATTGGTAAAGTTTTTGAATAGCTTACCATCTTTTTATAACGGTCTGAGGCGTAATGCGTCTGACCGCTAAAAAAATTCATACCCGATATCCCTTCTGAAATATTTCCCCTCAAAAGAAATTTTCTCCGCATTCTTTAATGATTGCGAAACAGCTTCTTTTATATCATTTCCAAATGAAGTGATCGCCATTACACGGCCACCGTTTGTTACAAGCTCGTTGTTATCATTCAATTTTGTACCCGCATGAAACAATATTGAATTTTCGCATTGGTCTGATCCACTCATCTTTTTCCCTTTTTCATAATCTCCCGGATAACCTTTGGAAACAAGCATTACAGTTGCTGCTGTGCGTTCATCGATTTGCAATTCGCATTCATTTAATTTTCCATCCGCACATTTTTTCATCAGTTCAGCAAAATCAGATTTTATGAGCGGCAAAACAACTTCCGTTTCAGGATCGCCCATACGGCAGTTGTATTCAATAACGATCGGATCATCACCAACTTTCATCAATCCGATAAAAATAAATCCGACATAATGTATTCCTTCATTTTTCAATCCGCTAATTGTTGGTCTGATGATTCGCTCTTCAACCTTTTTTATAAAAATTTTATCTGCAAATGGTACCGGAGAAACAGCGCCCATACCACCGGTATTCAAGCCTGTATCGCCCTCTCCTATCCGTTTGTAATCTTTTGCTGATGGAAGAATTTTATAATTCGTTCCGTCACTCAAAACAAAAACAGACAACTCAATTCCTTTCAAAAATTCTTCTACAACAACTTTGGAACTTGCATCTCCGAATTTCCGTTCACGGATCATTGCTTCAAATTCTTTTGCAGCATCTTCATTTGTTTCGCAAATAAGAACACCTTTTCCTGCAGCCAATCCATCCGCTTTGATAACAACAGGAAGTGAATGCGATTTTATATAACCAATACCGCTTTTGATATTTTTTAAAGTAAATGTTTCATAAGCAGCGGTTGGAATTTCATATTTCTTCATAAAAGCTTTACTGAAATCCTTGCTGCCTTCAAGTTGTGCACCTTTCTTATCAGGACCAACAAAAGATATCTGCTTCAATTTTTCGTCTGCATCGAAATGATTGCGCAATCCTTTTACCAGTGGCTCTTCCGGGCCAACAATTACAAGATCAATTTCAGTATCAATACAAAATTTACCAACTAATAAAAAGTCATTTGGATTTATGGGAACGTTCGTTCCGTGTTGTGCAGTGCCCGGATTTCCCGGCATAATAAAAAGTTTATCACAGTTTTTACTTTCTGAAAGTTTATACGCGAATGCATGTTCACGCCCGCCTGAACCGATCAATAAAATATTCATGCTGCGAATATAAAACGGAATCCTTCTCCTGAAAGAATGATTTTAGAAAAGTTGATTATCGAACAAAATCTCATTCGTTTAAATCCTGATTTTTAGTTTCAAAATCTCGTTCAATAAAAGAGTTACATTTGCCGAAAAATAATTCATTGAAAGAGATAATTAACATGGTGGCCAAAACACAATTTGGCCTTGAAGAAGTTTTAGCAAAAGAACTTATAGAACTTGGTGCATTAAACGTGGAAACGCATAACCGTGCTGTGAGCTTTGAAGGCGACAAAGAAATTTTATACAAAGCAAATCTATATCTTCGAACAGCCCTCAAGATATTAATCCCTATTGCAAAATTCAAAGCACGCGATGAACGCGATCTTTATGAAGAAGTCAGAAGACTGAATTGGGATGATTATATGGACGTTGACGGAACGCTTGCTGTTGACGGAATTTTAAAATCAGAATTTTTCAATCATTCGCAATATATCGGACTCAAAACAAAAGATGCCATTGTTGATTATTTCCGCGATAAATATGGAAGACGTCCGGATGTCGATATTACCCAACCTGACCTGCGATTAAATATTCATATCAATAAAGATGATTGCACATTATCACTCGATAGTTCAAGTGAGTCGTTGCACAGGCGCGGTTATCGTGGTGAAAGTACACTTGCACCGTTGAATGAAGTTACCGCTGCAGGCTTGATTTTGTTGACAGGTTGGAATGGCAAAGGTGTTTTCATGGATCCGATGTGTGGGAGTGGGACCTTATTAATTGAGGCAGCAATGATCGCTAAAAATATTCCTGCAAATCATTTACGCAAACGTTTCGGATTTGAATCGTGGAAAGACTTTGATGCAAAACTTTGGAAGAAAATAAAAGATGAATCGGATGCAAATATCAGAGAAAGTGAAGCCACATTTATTGGCGGTGATGCTGTTTTTAAAGTAATTGATATTGCAAGAGAAAATGTAACACGTGCAGGACTTGAGGACGAAATAAAATTATCAAACAAAAGATTTGAAGAACAGAAAACACCTCCTGAAGGTGGAATTGTGGTAATGAATCCGCCATATGGTGAAAGACTTCCTGTTGAAGAGATCAATACGTTTTATAAAATGATAGGCGATAAACTGAAGAAAGATTTCAAAGGATATAATGCGTGGATATTCTCCGCAAGTAAAGAAGCAATGAAAAAAGTTGGTTTGCAGCCGTCAAAAAAAGTCATGCTTTATAACGGAGCACTGGAGTGCAAATTTCATTGCTATTCTATTTATGAAGGTACAAGAGATCCAAAGAAATTGAAACAACAATCATCTGAAGAATTGGACACGATGGACCAATAACTATACATAACAAAAAGATATTAGATGATTGAAGAGATTAAAGTTTCAGTCATTAACATGAATTAATATCGATTTAATTCTTCCATAAAATTAAGTGTCAAAAAAAAATCATAACTCATTTTTTCTTGCATTTAACAGCATTTTAACCAAACTCTTTTTCTTTTTAATCTTCAGTTCTAAGAGGCATCATTATTGACGTTTTTCAATGGTTCTATTTTAAAACAAAACGACTATGAAAAAGTCCTCAGCTATTTTTCTCGCATTGATTTCATCATTGGTTATGCAACATTGTGACACTCCCGAAGAAGCATTAACAGAACGGAATGAATCCGACAGTACTGCGTATTACAATCATTCGCATTACTATATCGGTCACCGGTATTATCCGTATTACAATTATTATCATCCTCATTATCGCACTTACGAACATCATTATTACGATCACGGAGGTTTCGGATATTACGGTACTCATCATTCCTGTGTTTCATGATACGAAAAAAAATTGAAGCCAGAAGCAACTGGAAAAACAAAGTCGAGGAACTGGGTTTCAGCTACCACTCGCTTGATGATACCATTTACTGGGATGAAAATGTGTGCTATGAATTTAATTACGAACAGATAACTATTCTTGAAAATGCCACGAATGAAATTTACCGGATTTGTATTGAAGCGGTTGATCACATCATAAAATTTAACTTGTATAATGAATTTCTGATTCCTGAAAAGTTTATCCCGTTCATTGAAAAAAGCTGGGAAGATGATCTGCCTTCAATTTATGGAAGATTTGATCTATCATGGAATGGACAATTTGAACAAGATCCGAAATTGCTCGAGTTCAATGCCGATACCCCGACTTCATTATTTGAAGCTGCAGTGGTGCAGTGGTTCTGGTTGGAAGAGTTCAACAAAAATTTTGATCAGTTCAATTCCATCCACGAAAAATTAATTGAAAGCTGGAAATACATTTCACACCGGTTCAAAAATTCAGCCCTGTATTTTAGTTGTATCCAACGTTTTCCTGAAGACTACATCAATACTGCATATTTGCGTGATTGCGCAATGCAGGCTGGCATTGAAACAAATTTTATTGATGTGCAAGATATTGGTTTCAACAAGAATTGTTTCGTTGATAAAACCAGTAAAGAAGTAAAAAATATTTTCAAACTTTATCCCTGGGAATGGATGATGAATGAGCCATTCGGAGAATTTTTACCAAATGCTGAAACATTGTGGATTGAACCGCCATGGAAAATGTTACTCAGCAATAAAGCAATTCTTCCTCTGCTATGGAAACTATTTCCCGGTCATCCAAATCTGCTTGAGACATATTTCAACTCTCCTCATAAAATGAAAGATTTTGTTGAGAAACCATTATTCTCACGTGAAGGTGCGAATGTTTGTCTTGTAGAAAATTTATCTAAAATTTTGCAAACTCCCGGTGAATATGGAGACGAAGGATTTATTTATCAGGAGTTATGCAAACTTCCTGAATTTGATGCAAACTATCCTGTCATCGGTTCGTGGGTAATTGGCGGTGAAGCTGCAGGAATTGGTATCAGGGAAAGCAACACACTGGTTACAGATAATTTCAGCAGATTCGTTCCTCATTATATTTTTAAATAAATATAGAGAATCACATTTTATATTTGACAGGAAACTGAAAAAATAAATGAAAACCATTTCTCTTTTTATTATATCCTTAATTTCATTTTCGTGTACATCAAATTCTAAACACGAAAAAGTAAAAACTGTTGATTCTGTTATATCTCAACAACCCGTTATTGTAAAAGATGATTTCAAAAAAGGTGAAGTTATTTCAAGTGTGAATTTAAGAAATGATACTTCACAAAAGTTTGCGTTATATCTTCCTTCAACTTATTCAGAGGCAGAAAAATTTCCTGTGATCATTTTTTTCGATCCACATGGAGAAGGAACAGTTCCTCTCAATTTATATTTTAAGCTTGCTGAAAAATATCGCTTCATTCTTATCGCTTCAAATTCATCGAAAAATGGATTGGATATGCAAACAACGAATGCCATTGCCGGAAATTTAATTAATGAAGTTTCAACCCGATTCTCTGTCGACAAAACTAAAATATCACTTTGCGGATTCAGTGGAGGAGCCAAAGTTGCATTGCTCACAGGTGCTGAAAACACAAGTATTTCAAACATTATTTATTGTGGCGCTTCAATTGACTTTCATCCAAATCATCCTTTAAATATCCTGGGATTTGCCGGTAAAAGAGACATGAATTATACCGATGTTGTTTCATTCGAATGGAATTTAAAAAATGTTCCATTCAAACATTTTCTTATTGAGTGGAATGGCAAACATGAATTTCCCATTGCTGGTGTTTTCAATAATGCATTTGATCTTTTAACAACAGGAGAAATAAAAAATTATGCAAAAAAACAAATCACGATCACACCTCAAAAAGTAAATGATGAACAAGCCATCAAGCAAAAATATATGGAGGCTTTTAAATCAAAAGATATAAATTGGTGGAAACAGGAAATACAAACATTGAATTCAAAAAAGAAAAATGATCTGATGTATGAACGACTGCTTGGTTTCATTTCTCTTGCCTGTTATTCTTACTCCAATAATGCGTTACAGCAAAATAATCTTGATGCTGCCGAATACATTTTAACCATATACAAACTGGCAGATCCCGAAAATGAAGCAATGAAACAATTTACGGAAGATCTGAATCGCAGAAAAAATCAGCATTAAAAAATTAACTTGCTATTTCAGAATCAGCAATCATACTTTGCATGTCTAACCCAACTAAAAATTATTATGAAACGTTCCATTTTTGATCCTGCTGTAAAAGCAGATTTGCTTGCCAGACTGGATAAATTAAATGAATCAACTTCTCCGAATTGGGGAACAATGAAAGCCAACCAAATGCTTCAGCACCTTCAGATGTCGTTTAAAGTTGGTCCCGGAGAATTGCCTATTAAAGAAGAAAGCACTTTTTTTACACGAACAGTTCTTCGTTATTTTATGCTGAGAGGAATGGTTCCTTCAAAAGAGCGCCTTGAAAAAAGTCCGCCACAAACATTTGATGAGATCAACATTATAAAATCACATATTCCTGTTTCTGATTTTTATACCGAGAAAGAAAATTTCAAAAAATATTTTGAAAAAGTAGCTTCTCATGAATCATTCATTCCCCGCCATCCAAGAATTGGTAATATGACACGCAATGATTGGGGACATCAGATCTATTCGCATATCAATTATCATTTCACCCAGTTTGGTGTGTAAATGTCTGCAATAATTTAATCCTCAATTTCTGTCCTTCTCATTTCTTTGATTGCTGAATTTCGCTTTTTGGCATTCAGGCGTTCTTCAACAGCGTTCCTTGATGGCTTGGTAGGTTTGCGTTTTTTCTTCAGCACAAAACATTTATTCAATGTGTTGTACATTTTTTCGATGGCGATTTCTTTATTACCCAATTGTGATCGCTCTGTTTGAGAAACAATTTGCAGCACGCCTTCTTTGGTGAGTTTTGATTCTAATTTTTCAAGCAATATTTTTTCTCATCATCGGATAAAAGTTGAGAATCACTAATATTAAATTCGAGAAGAACTTTTGTCGAAACCTTATTTACATTTTGCCCACCCTTACCACCGCTGCGGCTGGTCTTAAAAATAAATTTGGAATTTAGAAATGGTGGGGTGAAGTGCATAAGCAAATATAAAATTAAAGCCCACGATTTAAATCATGGCTTTAATCAGTTCTTATTTCCCTTTCTGTTTTTTCTTAGGTTCACTTATTATAGCGGGCTGTTCATCATTCTTAAAAAGAAATGTATGATTTTTTTCATCGAACATGATCAGAATTTTTGAATCTTTTTTCACCGTTCCTCCAAGAATCTCTTTCGACAATTCATTCAGAATTCTTTTCTGAATGACACGTTTCAAAGGTCGTGCACCAAATTGAGGATCGTAACCTAATTGTGCCAGCCAGTCCAATGCATCTTCGGTTGCACTCAGTTCGATATCCTGCTCAGCTAATGTTTTCTGTATTCCTTTAAACTGCAATTCCACGATCTCGCGCACATTCTCACGCGTAAGGGGAGTGAACATAATTACATCATCAATACGGTTTAAAAATTCAGGATGGATAGATTTCTTAAGCAATTCCATCACTTCGTTTTTCGCCTCCGCCATTTTATCTTCCTTATTGTATTCGTTATAATCTTCCAGCTTTTCCTGAATAATATGCGAACCAATATTTGAAGTCATGATCACAATCGTATTTTTGAAATTAGCCGTACGACCTTTGTTATCCGTTAATCTTCCATCATCCAAAACCTGCAATAAAATATTGAACACATCCGGATGCGCTTTTTCAATTTCATCAAGTAACACAACAGAGTATGGTCGTCTGCGAATAGCTTCAGTAAGTTGTCCGCTTTCTTCATAACCTACATATCCCGGAGGTGCACCGATCAAACGTGAAACCGTATGTTTCTCCTGATATTCGCTCATATCAATCCGCACTAATGCATTTTCCTGATTGAATAAAAATTCGGCAAGTGCTTTTGCTAATTCTGTTTTCCCTACTCCGGTTGTTCCTAGAAAAATAAATGAACCGATCGGTTTTTTCGGATCACTCAATCCTGCACGGCTTCTTCGGATCGCATCCGAAATTGCAGTAATTGCTTCTTCCTGTCCAACTACTCTTTTATGTAATTCATCTTCGAGATGCAATAATTTTTCGCGCTCACTTTGCAACATGCGGGTTACAGGAACACCAGTCCAGCGGCTTACTACATCGGCAATATCTTCGCTTGTCACCTCTTCTTTCACCATCACCGAATCTATTTGCGCTTCGGATAGTTTGGTTTTAAAATCTTCTAATTTCTTCTCAGCTTCCTTTATTTTTCCATAACGGATCTCCGCAACTTTTCCGAAATCACCTGCACGTTCAGCAATGTCCGCTTCGTGTTTTAAATTTTCAATTTCCTGTTTTGTACTTTGAATTCCTTCAACGATTGTTTTCTCACTTTGCCATTTTGCCTTTAGTGAATTTCTTTCGTTTTGAAGATTAGCAATTTCTTCGCTCAGATCTTTCACTTTTGCATTATCTCCTTCTCGCTTTATTGCTTCGCGTTCAATTTCAAGTTGCATAATTCTACGTTCGAGCTGATCAAGTTCTTCAGGAACCGAATCAATTTCCAAACGCAACTTCGAAGCCGCTTCATCCATCAGGTCAATAGCTTTATCGGGGAGAAAACGATCAGAAATATATCGTTGAGAAAGTTCGACAGCAGCAATTATTGCTTCATCTTTAATACGCACTTTATGATGCACTTCATAGCGTTCTTTCAATCCGCGTAAAATTGAAATTGCAGATTCGGTATCGGGTTCTTCAACATACACTTTTTGAAAACGTCTTTCGAGTGCTTTATCTTTTTCAATGTACCGTTGATATTCGGCAAGTGTTGTTGCACCAATAGCTCTGAGCTCTCCCCGAGCCAAAGCTGGTTTCAGAATATTTGCCGCATCCATTGCACCTTCTCCTCCACCACCGGCACCAACAAGTGTATGAATTTCGTCAATGAATAAAACAATTTCTCCATTTGCAGAGATCACTTCTTTTATAACCGTTTTCAGCCGCTCTTCAAACTCACCTTTAAATTTTGCACCAGCGATAAGTGAGCCCATATCGAGCGAAAATATTTTCTTTGATTTTAAATTTTCAGGAACATCACCGTTTACAATACGATGTGCCAAACCTTCTGCAATAGCTGTCTTTCCAACACCAGGTTCGCCAATGAGCACTGGATTATTTTTTGTTCTTCGTGAAAGGATTTGCAGCACTCTTCGAATCTCTTCGTCTCTTCCGATAACCGGATCAAGTTTTCCCTGCTGCGCCAATTCGTTTAAATTTTTCGCATATTTATTTAATGAATTGTATTGTGCTTCGGCACTTTGTGAAGTCACCTTGTTTCCACCGCGCAATTCATTTATTGCTTTCTTCAGTTCCTTTTCGTTGATTCCCGAATCCTTCAATAAATTTGAGACCTGATTTTTCGTTTCAACAAAAGCAAGCAGAATATGTTCAACTGAAACAAATTCATCACCGAATTCTTTCAGATATGTTTGTGCCTTAATCAAAACCTGATTGGTATCATTTGATAAATATGGATTACCCCCTGATACTTTTGGAAAACCTTTGATCATTGCATCAAGCGCTGATTCGATCCGTGCCTGATTCACGTTTATTTTTTTGAATAAAAACGAAACGACATTTTCATCAGTCTGAATCAACGCTTTTAAAAGATGTGCGGGTTCAATAGTTTGTTGCCCGTTTTGTAAAGCGAGTTGTACTGCAAGTTCAACTGCTTCCTGAGATTTTATAGTAAAATTATTAAAGTTCATACGATTGATTTATATTATAAAGCCACTAATCAAAATTAACTTAATCGGTGGGGTTTTGTAATATTCCTCAATTCAAAAACCAATGCACGCTTTTGAGCAGAATTGTCAGCAACCGTTTACGAAATAGTCTAATTGACTTTATTTTATTGATTTCTCCTTAGAATGAAATAAATTTTAAGTCAAAACGTCCTGCAAATACTGGTCTGATATTACTTATCCAGAGATGAAATTTATTCAATTAACTATCTTTTATAAGCTTTGCAAACTGTGTTAGTTAGAACGGAATACTAAATGACCCTACCGGAATTGGCCAAATGATCTGATTAGAATGATCAATCGCCATGATTCCAAGATCGATCGGAACATTCCAGGCTAAAATCCTTATTCCGGCTGTGTACAAATTAAAACTGGTTAGATTATCTCTATTGATCGAGAATATCCAGTTCTCCGTAACAAGACCTAAATAATTATTCAGCTTATAAAAACCATTAACAGTATAGATTGGCAATTTGCTCACATCATCTAAATTTCCGCCATAATTAATAGAAATATTTCTTGCCCTTGAACCAATGGTCATTGTGGCATAAACTACATTCACCAATTTCCCACCACCAGACGGGTCGTTGAGTAATAAATATCCAACACCAAAATGAAGATCACCGGTGAACTCAAAAGAAGTTCGTGCTGAAAAATATGCCGGATATAAGAGAAGTGAACCTCCACCTAAACTTACATTATCTGTCAGACCATAATATAAGGACTGGAGAAAAACTTCCGAGCATTGATAATAACCCTCGTGTTTTTTAAGCCCATATCCTGAGGGTGAAAAGAAATACCTGCTGCTGAAATCCTCAAGGGTATAGATCTTTTTTTCCTTTTGTTCTTTCATTGCTGGGTTCCCTCTCTCATTCTTTAAATCCGGATACACTTTGGTATTAGAATCAGGATTTTCGGGAATTGAATCTTTTACCCATTCGTTTTGATACACCGTATCACCTGTTTCGCCAATCACTGCTTTTTTTTCGAGGTGCATTCCTTTTAATTTTAGAACCGATTCCTGTGCGGGAATAAATTGATTAATTAATAGGAATGCACATACGAAACATATTAATTTCAGGGTTTTCATTATAATAAAATTAAGTGTTGTTCCTGATTATTCAGGTTTGATTGAATTGAATCCCACTGATAATCCTACCCGAAATGCATCTTTCTGTGGCATGATCCAAAAATTAACCGGCACATTAAGTGTTCCTGTTCTGAAACTCTTTCCAACAGCAATAACAACTGCAGTCATTAACTGGTTATCCCCACCACTATCGAACCTTCTTGTAGTATTAACAGGTGCAGGTTTTGATGTATTGCCAATATATTCATATGAATTGAGATATGAACGTGGATTCGATTGGTCGTTGCTCATCAAATAATACTTTCCATCATGAGGAGACTGATATGTATCAGCCATTTGGGTTAAGCCCACAGTTACACCAACTCCGATTTCCCATCCGTTTTTATTGTTACGCAATCCATTGATAACAGTGACACTTGGCATGAACTGGCTTTGTTCAATTCCTGTGATCATCGGTACAAATTCAAAAAGTGCCTGATAAGTTCCACCGTTTAGATATTGCTTTTCAAACTGATAACCTATTTGAAACATAGTCGGATTGAGACCAAAACCACCATCATATTTAGCCCTTTGTAATGTAGCTCCATCCTGTCCGAACAAATAGGTCATTCCCATTCTCGGTCCTTGCAAATTTAACTGCGTTACATTTGGCTGATTGATTGGGTTTTCATAATCAAATTTCTTTACAAGGCGATCATTTAATGAAGCGTCATAATTTCTTCCAAACATATTACACATGGTAATGTTCATCATGCTCGAAATTTCAGCAGGGAGATTGTTGAATGTTTTAACTGCTGTTTTTACAACAGCTTTATTTTTAACATCAATCAATTTTAAGTTTACAATAATATTGTTGGAAATAAGTTCAACTGATCCGGTAAGCATATAATCCGCATTAATTAAATTACCAATTCTAACTAAACATTCTTTACCAAAACAATTTGCCGGCTCCAGTCCGTTCTTTTTTACAGCATCCTGTACATCGTACTTATCAAGTATTTCAAACGTGTCGAGTTTTGCAAGTTCTATCCGTACTATATTTCCGTATAATACAGGATCAGCATTAGGTATCAATGCATCAATATTTAAAACGCCTACTTTAGGTCGTGCTGTTTGCGCAAAAACAAAATTTGTGCTGATTACTAAAATCAAAAGTGCTTTGCAAAACGAATTCAATTTGTTGTTTAGAGTTTTCATGATTTTTTTGTTTAAATTTCTGCAACAAATGTAGATGCCAGTAAATGCTGACGAAACGGATGTACGATACCTGATTTAATAAAATTGAAAATTTCGATAATGTCTGTTCTGAATACTTGATTGAATTCCTGAGTTTGCATTTTTTGCAAATGATTACCCTGGAAAATTATAAATTGCCAAAATAGCAATGTTAAAATCATATATAACCCAATACTTATATGGACCAGAAAGCGAAAATAATCCAGGATATTTTTTTTAAACGGGTAAAATCGGCAATGCCTTCTAATATTTCGCTTGTTGATGAGATCGCTGATCTGCTGAAAGTAAGCAATGACAGTGCTTACCGAAGACTGCGATGCGAAACGCCTTTAAACATTGATGAAATTGCTGTAATATGTACTCATTTTAAAGTACCTTTTGAAACAGATGTAAATCCGAATTCTGAAAGTGTTACCTTTAATTTTTTCAAGATTGACGGGAAGCAGGAGAATTTCAAAAAATGGCTTTCTACATTACTCAACAATGTCAGCCATATTCAAAGTGTTGCCGACAGTAATATTATTTATGCCGCAGATGATGTACCGATCTGGCATCATTTCATAAACGAAGAATTCACTTGCTTCAAGATATTCTATTGGTTGAAATGCATTTTAAATGAACCTCAATATGCCGATAAAATATTTGATCCTTCTCTGATTCCTTCCGAATTGACTGATATGGCAAAAGAATTATTAAAAGCATACAACAAAACAAAATCAACTGAGATATGGACTGAAGACACAATGAACAGTACATTGAAACAAGTTGAGTATTTCTGGGAATCAGGCTATTTTAAAGATAAGGAACAGGCTTTGCGCATTTGTTCGCATATAGAAGAAGTTGTAAACGTGCTGCAAAAGAAAACTCAGAAAAGTTCGAAACTCATTAATGAGAATGAAAAGCAAACAGAAAATTTCACTCTTTATCAAAGCGAAGTGATGATTGGAAATAACAGTATTCTTGCAATTATCGGATCAAATAAAATTGCGTATGTAAGCAATAACACATTTAATTTTATGACCACATCCAATATCGATTTTGTGACCGAAAATGAAGAGTGGTTGAAAAATCTGATGCGAAAGTCTATTCTCATATCCGGTGTTTCAGAAAAACAACGAAACCAGTTTTTTAAATTACTGAGAGCTAAAATTGAAGTCGTGAAAAATAAAATCAAATAGATATTTAGTTATTTTTCAAGTTCATTACATACTTCCTAATTCGCTAATTCTTTTATATTCGCACTTTACTTGAAATGAACATGCAGAAATTAGCTCAACGATTAAACCGCATATCGGAATCAAACACGTTGAAAATGGCAAAGCTCAGCCGCGAGTTGGCAGCCACCGGAGTTGATGTAATCAGCCTAAGTCTCGGTGAACCGGATTTTCAAACTCCTCAACATATCAAAGACGCAGCTAAAAAAGCGCTTGATGACGGATATACGTTTTACACTCCTGTAGTTGGCTTTCTGGATTTACGTGAAGCTATTTCCGCAAAATTCAAACGCGATAACGGACTTGATTATTCCCCGAATCAGATAGTGGTTTCAACAGGAGCGAAACAATCGATCATCAATACATTTCTCGCAATTCTCAATCCCGGTGATGAAGTGATCGTTCCAACTCCTTACTGGGTAAGTTATTCGGAGATGATAAAAATAGCGGAAGGAGTTCCTGTATTAGTAAATGCAAATGTAGAATCGGATTATAAAATAAATGCGGCACAGCTCGAAAAAGCCATCACATCTAAATCAAAAGCATTTATATTTTCTTCCCCATGCAATCCTACAGGTTCGGTGTATTCAAAAGATGAATTGTATGCACTTGCAAAAGTTTTCGAAAAGCATCCTGAAATTTTTATTCTGTCCGATGAAATTTACGAGCATATAAATTTTACGGGTAAACATGAAAGTATAGCGCAGTTCGATTTTATTAAAGATCGTGTAATTACCATCAATGGTGTTTCAAAAAGTTTTGCAATGACGGGTTGGAGAATTGGGTATATCGGAGCAACGAAAGAAATTGCCGCTGCCTGTGAAAAGATCCAGGGACAATTTACATCCGGAACAAATTCAATTGCACAGAAAGCTGCTATTGCAGCATTATCCGGTGATATGACACCAACTAAAGAAATGGCAAAAGCATTTTTAAGAAGAAGAGATCTTGTACTTGATTTGCTAAAAAATATTCCCGGAATAAAGACGAATACTCCCGGGGGAGCGTTTTATGTTTTCCCTGATGTGAGTTATTACTTTGGCAAATCAGATGGGAAAATAAAAATAAAAAACGCAGAAGATCTTTGTATGTATTTTCTCAACACGGCTCATGTTGCATTGGTTGATGGTGATTCTTTCGGTGCACCTGAATGCATCCGTATAAGTTACGCAACAAGTGATGAAAAACTTAAAGAAGCAATGAAAAGAATAAAAGTTGCATTGGAAAAATTAGTTTAATTATTCAAAAATTTAAATTTAATAAATGAAGTATAATTCATTTCAAACATCTTCATCACTAAATTTCTTATCTCTTCATCCCTTTAAAATAAGATGAAAACTATCATTGAAAATTTTAAAAATCTAAACGTTCTTGTTGTTGGTGATGTAATGATAGATGCTTACCTCTTCGGTAAAGCAGATCGTATTTCACCTGAAGCTCCTGTTCCGGTCGTGGCGGTTTCAGGAAAAGAAAACAGACTTGGTGGTGCCGCAAATGTGGCGATGAATTTAGCTTCTCTGGGGGCAAAACCTATAATATGTTCAGTGGTTGGTGATGATGATGATGGAAGGGAACTGATCCGATTATTGAAAAAAAATAAGATTGGTACAGAAGGGATCATGCTCTCAAAAAAAAGAGTTACTACAGTTAAAACCCGTGTAATTGCGAACCACCACCACATGATCCGGATTGATAACGAGATCATCGAAAACCTAACCGAAGTTGAAACATCCGGACTTCTAAAGAAAACATATTCGCTTTTAAAAAATGCAGATGTTCTTATTTTCGAAGATTATGACAAAGGCGTTCTGGAAGAAAAAAATATTCAGTCAATCATTTCAAAAGCCAATGAAATGAATGTTCCGGTAGCAGTTGATCCGAAGAAGAGAAATTTCCTCGCATATAAAAATGCAACATTATTTAAGCCCAATCTGAAAGAATTGCGTGAAGGATTTCAAAGAAATTTTGATATCACTAATAAAGCAGAGTTTGAAAAAAACGTGAAAGATCTGATGAAGAAAATGAATCTGAAAAATTTATTTGTAACACTCAGCGAACATGGAGTAATGATCACTGACGGCAAAAAATTTGAATATATTCCTGCGCATATCCGAAAAATTTCAGATGTCAGTGGAGCCGGTGATACGGTAATAAGTGTGGCTGCTCTTTGCCTTGCTTTAAAACAACCGAATAAAATCATTGCACAATTATCGAATCTTGCAGGTGGATTGGTTTGTGAAGAAGTTGGTGTTGTTCCGATTAATAAAGAAAAATTAATTCGCGAATCGAAAACAATTTAAAGCCGAATAAGAATATCTGACTTTTTTGTATATTCGCTCATATAAGGATCTTATATGAAAACGATCTTTACATTCGTCCTTGTTTTATCAGGATTATTCGCATCATCTCAGCAAAGAGAATCAGAATCGGAATTACCATCACGCGAAGCTGATGTTACTTTCAATAAAAGAGTATGGAGAGTGATCGACCTGCGAGACCGTCCAAATAAATCTGCGGCATCAGTATCCAATCCGCTTTCATTAATTTTATTTAATGCTGTAAAGGAAGGCAAATTAATTCCATATCTATCTGATTCGTTAAAAACACGAATTCCTCTTTCTAAATTCCTGAAACAAATTAACGATACGATCATAGAGGAAAATTACAAAGACATTAATGATCCCTCATCCGTAAGTTATGACACGGTGATTTCAGAATTTAATCCGTTAAAAAAAATTCAAAAATATATTGTTATGGAAGAGTGGCTTTTTAATAAAAAGAGCTCGAATATGATGATAAAAATAATTGCAATTGCTCCGCTTTACAGAAAGATCCATTACGATAATGATGTTGGTATCCGCCAGTTGTGCTGGTTGAAATATCAGGATAATAAAGGAGTTGAGACAACATGTAAAGAAATTCTGTCGGAGAATCATTTATATACCTCAAAGAATAAAATAACAGACAGTACGTATTTCGACTGGTTTGAAAAGCGCATGTTCTTTAGTTATATAATTAAAATTTCAAGCTCCCATGATATGAGTCTTTCATCAATAGCCGAATTTAAAGATAACCGATTGGAAGCAATGATGCAGTCAGAAAGATTGAAACAAGAATTACAGGACTATCAGGATGATATGTGGGACAAATAACGCTCTTATTTCTGGCATTATATTTTCAGTTGATTAAGATAAAAACAAGACGATGAAAACACTAATTTTTATAACAGTTTCAATACTTACATTTTCATCCTGCAGCATTAAAATGCCCGGGATTAAAGAAGTGAAAGAACCTTTCAGTGGCAGTAAATATGAAAGTAACAGTAAATGGTTTCGTGCCACGGGAAGCGGTGAGAGCATTAATCTTGAAACGTCAAAAGAAAGAGCCGTATTAATTGCCAAACAACGTCTGGCATCAGGTATTCAGTCTCAGATCAAAACTGTCAGTGAAGATTACAAAGGTGAAAGGCAATCAGATAATACGATCGGTGATTTCAACGACAGGTTTCAATCACTGACACGTGAAGTTTTAAATCAGGTAATTGTAGAAGTTCAGACCATTGACGAAAAAACTTTTCAGAAAAGCGACCATACGTATATTACATATGTGGCGCTTGAAGCACGCAAGAAAACAATCTATAAAAAGTTGAAAGAAATTTCTCTTGCACAAAAATCCTTATCCGAAAAAGATAAAAAGCAAGTTCAGGAAATGATTGATAAAGCTGTTAAAAATCTTGATGATGGTGAATAATCAAAGTAAATGGTAAAAAAAAATCCACTTAAAAAATTAAGCGGATTTTTTTTTACTAAATGCATTTTTTACATCTGCGCCTGCAATTTATTTGCAAGAACATGTTTCGGTACAGCACCAACTTGTTTATCTACAACTTTGCCTCCTTTGAAAAACAACAATGCAGGAATACTCATGATTCCGTATTCGGTTGCCACTTTAGGGTTATGGTCAACGTTTAATTTTCCGATCACTGCTTTTCCGTCATATTCCTTGGCAAGTTCTTCAACTACCGGACCAACCATCCGGCATGGTCCGCACCATTCTGCCCAAAAATCAACCAATACCGGTTTGTCTGAATTCAACACAACTTCCTGGAAGTTTGAATCTGTTATTTCTAATGCCATTTTTTTATTTTAATTATAATGTTAATTAATATGCAATATAAAAACCAAACTGAAATATAATACAATTTGTCAGTTCAGCTTATATTCGATCTCCATTTCCTCTAACTTTTTCACCAACTCATTATCCAGATTGATCTTTATTTTTGTTGCCACAGCTTTAATACCCAACTTCTGCTCTTCATCCTTAATATTTAATTTTAACACTGCAGAACCTTTAAAGTTTTGAAGAATTTTTTGAAACTCATTTAAAAAACCATTTTTCAGCTTTGAGGTGCTTAACGTTAATGTAACCTGATTGAGTAATTTTTCACGGACTTCCGGAAGTAAAATAATCTGATTCACTTTAAATTCAAACTGATCTTCAGAATTATAACGAAGTTTCATTGCACCTTTAATAAAGAGCATCTGCCCCTGTGTGATCAGATGTTTGAAACGAAGGTAATCTTCACTCCACATTGTAATTTTAGTGTTGGATGAATAATCCTCAATCGTAAATGTTGCATAAGCTTTATTATTTTTCCCGATCTTTTCAAAAACATCCGTTACAATACCCGCAATATTGAGTTCTCTGTTTTTGTATTCTTCGATATTACTGATCGGAGTTACATTAAAATTATTGAACTCAATTTTAAAATTATCCAACGGGTGACCAGAGAGATACATTCCGATGACTTCCTTTTCCCTGTGGAGTTTTTCCATGAGCGACCATTGCTCAACACTTGGAATTACAGGTTCTGAAAGAGTTACTGTAGATGTTCCTCCGAATAAAGATTGCTGGTTCGCAGCATCATTATTTTGTGCTGTATTGCCAAAGCGAATTGCTTTTTCAATCAGATTTATCTCATCATTTGAAGACGAAAAATATTGGGCACGATGTGTATTTTCAAAACAGTCAAATGCACCTGCCAAAGCCATCGCTTCAAGTGTTTTTTTACTTACGGTTCGAAGGTTAACACGTTTTGTCAAATCGAAAATACTGTTAAAAATTCCGTTCTCACGTTCTAAAATAATTGCTTCAACTGCTGATGCTCCTACACCTTTTATTGCACCAAGACCGAAACGGATCTCTCCTTTTTTATTTACAGAAAAATCAAGTTGTGATTCGTTAACATCAGGACCGAGTACTTGTATTCCCATCCGCTTACATTCCTCCATGAAGAAGGTAACCTTATCAATATTATCTTTATTGTTGGTAAGAATGGCCGACATGTATTCTCCCGGATAATGTGCCTTGAGATAACCTGTTTGAAATGCCACGAAAGCATAACATGTGGAATGTGATTTATTAAATGCGTATGATGCAAATGCTTCCCAATCTGTCCATATTTTTCAAGAATTTTTTTATCATGTCCTTTTTGAGAAGCACTTTCAATAAACTGTGGCTTCAGTTTATCAAGTGTCTTGCGGTCTTTTTTTCCCATCGCTTTTCTCAGTACATCCGCATCACCTTTAGTAAAACCGGCAAGTTTTTGTGAAAGCAACATTACCTGTTCCTGATAGACAGTGATTCCGTAAGTATCTTTTAAATGTTCCTCCATATCCGGAAGATCGTAAGCTACCGTTTCCTTGCCAAGTTTACGGTTTATAAAATTTGGAATATATGCCAATGGTCCAGGCCGGTACAAGGCATTCATTGCGATAAGATCTTCAAACCTGTCGGGTTTCAGATCTTTAAGATATTTTTGCATACCGGCACTTTCGAACTGAAAAGTTCCGTTTGTTTCACCGTGAGAAAAAATTTCAAGTGTCTTTTTATCATCAAGAGGGATCTCATCAATATTTAATTCAATGCCATGATTTTGCTTAATAAGACGAAGTGCATCACGAATGATGGTCAAATTTTTCAGACCAAGAAAATCCATTTTAATAACACCTGAATCTTCAATTACTTTACCATCATATTGCGTAAGTAAAAGATCAGAATCTTTCGCCATGGCAACCGGAATTAATTCTGTAAGATCACAAGGGGCAATTATGATTGCGGAAGCATGCACACCTGTTCCTCTCACCGATCCTTCAAGTATCAAAGCTTCTTTTAAAACAGTAGAGCGGAGATCGGAGCCTTTAAATATTTCACGTAATTTTTTTACGTTTTCAATATCTTCGTTTTGAAGTGTTTCTTTTTCCTTCAAACTATTTTCACCATCAATAGGCGCATTCAGCACTCTTTCTAATTCAATACCGGGTCTGTCGGGAACAAGCTTAGCAAGAATATTCGAATCCATAAGCGGAAGATCCATCACACGTGCCACATCTTTGATACTCATTTTCGCGGCCATCGAACCATAAGTTACAATTTGCGCAACCTGATTTTTTCCATATTTATGAACAACATAATCGATCACTTTTTGCCTGCCTTCATCATCAAAATCCGTGTCAATATCGGGCATTGTTTTACGATCCGGATTTAAAAAACGTTCGAAGAGCAACTGGTATTTTATCGGATCGATATTCGTAATTCCGATACAATAAGCAACTGCCGATCCTGCTGCAGAACCACGCCCCGGACCGATGAAAACGCCAAGGTCGCGACCTGCTTTTATAAAATCTGAAACGATGAGAAAGTAGCCTGCAAATCCCATTGTTCTTATGGTATGCAATTCAAAATTTATACGCTCTTCAATTTCCGGAGTGAGTTCTTTATATCGCTCTTTCGCGCCAATCATAGTGAGGTGACTGAGAAAATCATCCTGAGAAATAAACTCTGGTGGCACAGGGAAATTAGGCAATAAAATATCACGTTTAAGATCGAGCAGCTGTACTTTACCAACGATCTCATTCGTATTATCAATTGCTTGCGGAAGATCACTGAAAAGCGTGCTCATTTCTTCCGTAGTTTTAAAATAAAACTGATCGTTATAAAATGCGAAACGTCTTCCTTTTACAAACGTTTCATCATCGGCAAATTCCTTCTGTGTGGGTGTGCTCTGCTTTTCACCTGTATTTATGCAAAGTAAAATATCATGGGCATTCGAATCTTTCTGATCAACATAATGAGAATCATTTGAAGCGATTATTTTCACTTTAAATTTTTCAGCAAAACGGAGTAATACTTCATTCACTTTATTTTGCTCCGGAATATTGTGACGCTGCAGTTCGATATAATAATCTTCGCCAAAAATATTCAGCCACCATTTGAATTCTTCTTCGCCTTCTTTTTCTCCTTTTTTCAAAATCGTTTTGGGAACAGAAGCACCAATACAACATGTTGTGGCGATTAATCCTTTATGATATTTCAGAATGAGTTCTTTGTCGATTCTCGGATATTTTCCATATAATCCTTCCATATATCCAAGCGAACAAAGTTTGATCAGGTTTTTATACCCTTCTGCATTTTTTGCAAGCAACAATTGGTGAAACCTTATGTCTTTATCTTCTTTTGTAAACTGCCTTTTCAATCTATCATTAACAACATAGAATTCGCAACCAACAATCGGTTTAACTTTCGGTTTTCCATCTTCATTCTTGTGTTTATATGCTTCGGCAACGAACTTAAATGCACCGAACATATTTCCATGATCAGTAATTGCCAGTGCCGGCATTTTATCGGTTAATGCTTTTTTATAAAGCTTGCCAATATCCGCAGCACCATCAAGCAGCGAAAATTGTGTATGAACATGTAAATGTGAAAATGATGACATTTGATAATTAAAATAAAGCCAAAATTACAGAATGAGAATCATCAAAATCAGATTGTTGATAAAAAGAATTCAAATCAGATGCAACGTCTTTATCGTAAACATTATCTACATACAAATTCGCACGTGGACAATACAATATTTTTAAGCTTGTTAATTTTATATTATCTTATAAATTTGGGAAAAATTACTTAAACTAAACATACATAAAATGAGAAAGATCTACCTCTCTTTACTGATTGCATTTTTTGCCATATCAGTTAATGCACAGGCGCCTAAGACAATTGAAAAACCTGAAAATGTTTCTACAATAAATAGGAATATTTTTGATTATGTTCCTGCATCGCCTGTTATAGCAAGACCGGCAAGTCAGCAACGAATCTATGCAAAGCAAACATATCCACCGGTACTTGTTGGAACTACACTGAATGACCATCAGAGTAATGCTGCTGTTTACAGGAGAATTAAAACATTTTCCGGAAATGAGATAAGTGTTGTATGGATGACTTCTTCTGACGGACCTTTAACCAGTTATGGAGGCCGCGGAACAGGATATAACCATTTTGCTGCAGGAGCATGGGGAGCAGTAGGTTCTTCGCGGATCGAACCCTACCGTGCCGGTTATCCTTGTCTGGATTTTAGTTCGGTGATGAATAAAGAAGTCGTATTCTCTCACAAGATTGATACAAGTGGAAAATCAGGTGGTCTTTTATTTACAAATAATCTGGGCATCGGAGGTTCAATATGGACCAGTCAGGTTGTTCTGGATACACCTTCAATTACTACACATCCAAGTGCTCTTTGGCCGCGCATAGCAATTTCAGGAAATTATATTCATGTTATTGCATCGTATACTCCTCCAACCGGCAGCGGTCCTCAAACCGATACCGTTATCATGAATGGTGTTCGTTCTCCTACAGTATATTCAAGATACAATATCAGTACAAGCACATGGGAAGTTAAAAATTCAACACTTCCCGGATATAACAGCACCAGATGGTATGATGGAAACGCAGACAGTTATTCGATAGATGCAAATGGAACTAATGTTGCAATTTTGATGGGAGGATTATCGAATGATATTTCATTTTGGAAATCAACAGATAATGGTCACACATGGACTAATAAAATAATAGATTCATTTCCTGTACCAGCTTACAAATATGACAATACTGATTTTGATACAACATATGTTTCTGACGGTGCAATGAATGTAATGATGGATGGAACAGGTAAGGCACATTGTTTCTGGGGGCGCGGAAGAGTATTGCACAACTCCGGTACACAGGCCAATTCTATCTCTTATTTCCCATCTCAAAATGCCGTTGATTACTGGTATGAAGGAAGACCTGACAGTATAAAGGGTCAAATTGGATATTCTCCGGATGTTAATGGTGACGGATTATATGACCCGGGTACAATTGATGCAGGCAGCCGTTACGGAAATTTAAGTGCCGTTACCATGCCATATGCAACTGTTGATGGATCAGGAAATATATTTCTCATATACTCCGGATTAACTGAAGGTGATCAGAATGGTCAAAAAGAATGTTATCGGGATGTGTATTGTGTTTACTCTACAAACAATGGTGTAACGTGGAGTACACCGCGTGACCTCACTGCCCAGTTCGGTCTTCAGTCAGAAGAAATGTTTGCTTCAACGCCACAGATTCTTGGTTCGAAATTGCAAATGACATATATGCAAAGTGATCAGGTTGGATTTTACAGCTCATCAAATACAACAGGAAATCCTAACAAGACAGGTACATTCAATATAATGTACGCAGAAATTCCCTTGGCTGATATCATCCAAAACAGTGTTGGTATAAATACAGTTACAGCAAATGATCTTTTCACGATCAATCAGAATTTCCCAAATCCATTCAGAGGATCAACAACAATTCCTGTGAATTTGAAAACGAATTCTGATGTAAACATTTCGGTAATGAATGTTGTTGGACAAACCGTATTTGTTCAGAAGTTTGAGAAAGCCCAACCCGGCATTAATAATTTCTCTATGGATCTTTCGAACTTAAAAGCAGGTGTTTATTTTTACACTGTTGAAGTTCAAGGATACAAATCATCAAGCAGAATGGTAATTGAATAATTGAAATGATATTCATAAAAAATCCCGTTGTGAAATTCACAACGGGATTTTTTATGCGCGCGGCTTTCAGCCGTGCGCATAATTTTATTCTTTACTTCTTCGGAATATTCTTCAATGTTTCTACAAGGTAATTCCAGAAATCTTCAACGGATTTTATATTCACTTTTTCATCAGGTGAATGCGGTGAACGGATTGTTGGTCCGAAAGAAATCATATCCCAGTTTGGATAAACACTTCCCAATAATCCGCATTCCAAACCTGCATGAACAGCCTGTAACTTAGGTTCAGCACCATACATATTTTTGTAAACCGATTTCATCACTTTAAGAATATCAGAATTCACATTTGGTTTCCAACCGGGATACGAACCTGTTCTTTCAATCTCCGCTCCCGCCAGATCAAATGCACTTGTTATCGCATGCGCAACATCTTCTTTTTGCGACTCAACCGAACTGCGTTGCAATGTTTCAACCTGTGCAATTCCATTTTCTACTTTTACAATTGCAACATTGTTTGACGTTTCAACCAATCCGATCATATCTGCACTCATTTCCCAAACACCATTCGGACAAGCATACACGGCATTCACGAATTTTTTCTGAGAAGCAGTATCCATTACTTTTTCAGGTAATGTTGTTGACTCAATAGAAATCGTTAAACCCGGATCTGTCGTTGCCAGCTCTTTCTTAACTATTGCTTCAAAATCTTTGACAAATTTTGCAAATGCATCTCTCTTATCATTTGCAACTGTAACAACTGATTCTGCTTCACGCGGAATGGCATTGCGAAGATTTCCTCCTGAAACTTTTGACACACGTAATCCGAATTCTTTTGATGCTGACCAAAGGATACGATTCATTATTTTATTTGAATTTCCGCGACCGAGATTGATGTCTAATCCCGAATGTCCGCCTTTCAAACCTTTAATATTTATTTTAAAAGCCGCTGAATTTTTATCTGGTGCTTCTTCAGTGTATTTTATTTTTGCAATTGTATTTTCACCACCGGCACATCCGATAAAAATTTCTCCGTGATCTTCTGAATCAAGATTCAATAAAATATCTGCTTTCAAAACTCCTCCTTCCAATTCAAATGCTCCGGTCATTCCGGTCTCTTCGTCAAACGTAATTAAACACTCAAGTGGACCGTGCTCCAAATCTTTCGAGGCCAAAACAGCCATTGAGGCACACATTCCAATTCCATTATCGGAGCCAAGTGTTGTACCTGTTGCATGAACCCATTCTCCAACAATACGAGGCACGATTGGATCCGTAAGAAAGTCATGAACCGTATCATTATTTTTTTGCGGCACCATATCCATATGACTTTGCATTACTACACCTTTCAAATTTTCTTTTCCTGGAGTAGCAGGTTTGCGAAGGATAACATTCCCGGCTTTGTCGACATAGGATTCAATATTATTTTGCTTTGCAAAATTTAAAATGAATTCGCGAATTTTCTCTTCATGTTTCGAAGGTCGCGGAACTGCACACACATCTTCAAAGATGCTCCATACCGCTTGTGGTTTCAGGTTATTTAAGATTCTTGCCATTAAATTAATTTTTATTTAGTTCGTTAAATTTGATAAATTTATTTTTATATAATTCAGTTAAAAATAATGTGATGCGTTCCTCAGCAGGATGAATTTTATCTCCCAATTTCCCATTTAAAAAATCACATATCTGCTGAACATTTTTTTTACCATCAATCATCATCCATGTTTCCGATCCAAGTTCATCAAGTTTCACATGAATGTATTTATTTTTCATTATTGGCAATAAATATTTACCCCAGAATTTGCTTGTGAAGCGCGGCACCAATACTGAAACTTTTCCATTCTCTTTTACCACATGCCCATAAATACAGGCAGGTGTAAGTTCGAGATAATTCTGATTATTTTCTTTTGAAAGCATAATTGAAAAAGTTTCCCGCAGACTGCATAGATTTTGGCAGAAAATAATCTGCGTTTATCTGCGCTGTCTGCGAGAAATAAATTATTTTATTTTAAAAACTTCCTGATGGTGGAGCCGGTTCATCCGGACGTCCTGCATTCTTAATTGGAATTCTCACCAGCACAAAACCGATGATGATCAAAACAAGAATACTTACAAGGAATGAAGGTTCTTTGAAAATTTCGGGGACAGATATTTCCATGAAATAAAACAAAGCAAACACCAGTCCCATCAAAGCTTCTCCTGCAATGAATCCGGAAGCAAGTAACACACCTGTATTTTCCACTCTTGCTTTTTGTGCATCATTATGTTTCATTCTATCGTTCACCATTTCAACAATTCCTTTCACTACTCCACCAAGAAAAATTGCGAATGTTGTTTCAAGTGGTAAATACATTCCAACACTTACCAGCATCGGACTTTTTACCTGCATCAGAATAAATCCGAGTCCCATCATCATACCTACAATAATTAACGGCCACGCCATTTGTCCGCCCACAATTCCTTTCGACAACATTGCCATCAAGCTTGCCTGAGGTGCCGATAAATTCTTACTCCCGAATCCACCTTCATAGCCATCTTTTATTCCTTTTGCAATATCACCTTCATTCAAAATAATAAGTACACCAAACATAACTGATCCTGCAAGCACTACTCCGATGATATCACCGATCTGCATCTTCCATGGTGTTCCACCGAGGATATGCCCGGCTTTCAAATCCTGTAACATTTCACCGGCAACTGCGGCAGATACGCAAACAATTGCTGCAACACCTAAAACAGATGCAACACCTTCCTGTCCGGTAACGCCAAGAGCAACCAATATCAATGCAGTTAAAACCAATGTGGTTAATGTTAATCCGCTGATCGGGTTATTACTTGAACCCATGATGCCGACTAAATATCCCGAAACTGCTCCAAAGAAAAACGCGAGAATAATTAAAACGGTTGCTGCTGCAAATGCAACGATGAATGATGTTTGAAAAATAAAAAATGTGATGCAAAAAGTTGCGATCGCCACTCCTAAAATTCCCATCATGATCCATGTAAAGCTAATGTCTTTTTCATTTCTTGCTGTTTCAACAGAAGTTCCTGATGCTGCTTTTCTTACATCTCCAACTGAACGTGAAATTCCTGCTATCAGACTTTTTCTCATTTTAAATAATGTGAAACCTGCACCCATCAACATGCCGCCAATTGCAATCGGACGAACAATGAATCTCCAAACCTGAGTTATCTGAAATGAAGGATTGCTGACCTTTGCCATTGCAGCATCCATGGTAAGTGTTGAATCTTTTCCCATAAGATACGAAGCCCATGCATGCAGGTCTAAATTAGGTCCGATGAAATATAAAATGATCGGTGCCAACAATCCCCATGCGATCAATCCTCCACTAAAATTTAGTGCACCTAATTTTGGTCCGATGATATAACCAACACCCATATAAGCAGGACTGATCCCGGGAGAGCTCAATAATAATCCTCCCTGTCCGGAAATTGTTGTTCCTGTAATTGTTTGTTTTGAGAAGGGAATAAAATGTTCCCACGATGATGCAAATAATTTCATGTCGCCAAGAATTTTTATTACAGCGCCACCTGCCATTGCACCAAAAAGAAATTTTGAACTTCCTCCTGTATTTCTTCCTGCTTTATGAATTTCTGCAGCAGCAATAGATTCCGGAAAAGGAAGCTCGGCATCTTCCACCATCACTCTTCTAAGCAATGCCACGAACATAATTCCGAGAATACCTCCTGAAATAAGAATAAGCGTTGATGTGAGATAATGACCCGGAGTATAAAACTGAGGCCAAACACCCGCAACAAAAAATGCAGGCAATGTAAAGATCGCACCGGCAGCAACTGACTCACCAATAGAGCCAACTGTACGTGCAAAATTTTCTTCGAGGATACTTCCTTTCAATGCCTTCAAAATCGCCATACTGATAACGGCTGCAGGATATGTTGCAGCTATGGTCATACCGGCTTTCAAACCGAGATATGCATTTGCTGCTCCGAGAATAACTGCCATGAATAGACCGATGATCAGTGCGCGAACGGTGAACTCTGCCATATTTGTTTCGGCTGAAACAAACGGAATAAATTTTTTCTGTTGCATGCTCTATAATTATTTGGTGCGAGCAAATTTATATTTTTTGAATTACCAATCAAGTCCTCACGCATTTTGTGATAACTATCATTTCTGAGGTTCGCATGTTTCGCAGAATTGAAATAAGTATTCCTTACTTTTGAATCGGAAAATGAATAACTCTTTCAAACTTCAGTTGAATGCACTGCGCCTTGTGATCATTGCAGGAATAGTAATCATGGCTATAAAATTTCTGGCGTATCTGCTCACGCATTCCAATGCTATTTTAACCGATGCCATTGAATCCATCATCAACATAGTTGCCGGAGGATTTGCCTATTACAGTATTTATTTCGCATCGAGACCAAAAGATGTGAACCATCCTTATGGTCATGGAAAAATAGAATTTATCTCTGCGGGTTTTGAAGGCGGCTTAATTTTAACAACCGGAATTTTTATTCTTGTGAAATCATGTTTCAACCTGATTCATCCCAATGAAATTCATAGTCTGGATACAGGAGTAATTCTTGCTGCAGGTGCCGGAATGATCAACTATTTTCTTGGAAAATATTTAGTCCGAATCGGAGAAAAAAATAAATCTGTTACTCTGATCGCTGATGGCAAACACCTCATCACTGACATGTATATGAGCATTGCGCTCATTGTCGGATTGATCATAATTTTTGTAACGGGAATTTACTGGCTTGATAATTTACTTGCGATTATTTTTGGAATAATAATAATGGTTACCGGATATAAATTGGTGAGAAAATCTCTTGCAGGTTTATTGGACGAGGCCGATGAAAATGTATTGAATGATGTGTTGAAAGTACTCAACGACAACCGAAATCCGAATTGGATCGATATTCATAATTTACGTGTGCAACAATATGGTTCAAGTTTTCATATTGATTGCCATGTTACGCTTCCTTGGTATAATGACCTTCAATCTTCTCATGATGAGTTAAAAAAAATGGAAGCGCTTATCGAAAAGCAATTTGATGAACGTGTGGAACTGTTTATTCATCCCGACCCGTGCATCCCTATTTCATGCGGTATTTGCCAGATTGCAGATTGCAAGGTAAGACAAAACCCTTTCGAAAAAAAAATGGAATGGACGTTGGATAATGTGTTGAAGAATGAACGACATCAATTGTAATTAAGAATGCAGAATTAAGAATTCACAATTTTTGCTGTCCTCATTTCAATTCTTAATTCTACATTGTGAATTCTGCATTAGAAAATTTTCCCGGGATTTAGAATTGTATTCGGATCGAAAGCAAGTTTTATTTTTCGCATCAGATCCAAATGAAATGCTGAAAACATGATTGGCATAAAATCCTTCTGTACATAACCAATTCCATGTTCACCGGAAATCGTTCCTTTTAATTTTTTACACAGTTCGAAAATCTCTTTTACACCATCATTAATTTTAGTATTCCATTCTTCATCACTCAAATTTTCTTTCAAAATATTTACATGCAGATTTCCGTCACCGGCATGTCCGTAACAGACTGTTTTGAATCCATATCTTTTTGATATCTCACTAACACCATTAAATAATTTTGGCAATTCTGCTCTCGGCACAACGGTATCTTCCTCTTTATAAACAGATCGCGTCTTCACTGCTTCACCAATAGTTCTTCGCAGTTTCCAGAAATATTCTTTTTGTTCTGATGAATCGGCAAACAAGACATCCACGCAATCAAATTTGTACAACACCTCTCCTATCTGCTCACATTCTTTCATCAGGATTTCCATTTCATTACCATCAACCTCAATTAATAAATACGCTTTTACTTTTTCATTTATGTCGAAAGAAATATTCAACATTTTTGCTGAAAGTCT
>Ga0206974_1024_pt1 | contig 38147 bp, 36 predicted proteins | sample Alteio_BWOrgHeat_84_FD_152920 | JGI IMG/M metagenome (GOLD analysis project Ga0206974, IMG submission 152920) | Enriched cells from forest soil in Barre Woods Harvard Forest LTER site, Petersham, Massachusetts, United States -... | ecosystem: Environmental > Terrestrial > Soil > Temperate forest >... | reverse complement strand
AACTGTTGAAAATGGTTTTGGAAAGAATGATGGATTGCGCATTTGCAATTCCGTAGTAATACAGTTGCCGTCCTTTGCTTTCGGCAATAAAACTTTTTGCCACGGCACTCACCGATGTAAATAATAAAATAAGCCAGAACAACGCATTCCATGTTGCTGGATTGATCATCTTAACGGAGAGAAAAACTACAAACACCGAAGAGATCACATGCAGCAGAATGCCGTTAATGGCATAGCGTTGTCGCCATTCCAGCAAAATATCTTTTTTGATGAGTTCGAATACCGGATTCATATTTTATTCCTTTTCAATGATGAGTGTAAAATCAGGATAAAGCAAATATTTTTTGCGCATCACTTTAAAATTCTGAAGATCTTTTTTCCAGGAACTCCGTATTTCACCAATTGGTTTTCCTTCAATAATTTGTTTTCGCAACAGATCGTTTCCTGCCAGCTTATCAAAAAAATCGTTGAAGAAATGTTCTTTATCAGAATCGTTTTTATACATTTCAGTGATCCAGAATAAATACAATTTTCCACTGCCACGGATATAATTTATCGCAAATTTATCAAGCAACAACCCTTTACATTCTTTGCCTTCAAGTGGTGGATGGTCTGCTATTCCGGGAATTGATTGTGGTGTGAAGGCATAATCACCAACCGTTATTCCGGGCTTACCAACGCATTGAAAAGGTTTATCTGTTCCTCTTCCCAAACTATAATTTGTTCCCTCAAAAAAACATAAACTGGGATACAAATAAATGGCTTCCATATTCGGCAAGTTCGGTGAAGGACGAACAGGCAAGGTATAAAGCGAATCGTGTGTGTAGTTTTTTATTTTTACAATCTTGAGTGGACATTGTATTCCATCCTTCAACCATTTTTCACCGTTTATCATTTGCGCATATTCACCAATTGTCATTCCATGTACAACAGGAACAGGATGCATTCCAACAAAGGATTTGAATTTCGGATCGAGAACAGGTCCGTCAACATAATGTCCGTTTGGATTTGGCCGGTCGAGAATGAGGAGTTCTTTATTATTTTCGGCACACGCTTCCATCACATAATGCAATGTGGAGATGTAGGTATAAAACCGCGCACCCACATCCTGAATATCAAAAATTACAATATCAACATCGTTCAGATCATTGGCAGTTGGTTTTTTGTGCGCACCGTAAAGTGAAATCACAGGGAGATTTGTTTTCGTGTCAACCGTGTTATCAATATGTTCACCGGCACTGTGATCACCGCGGAAACCATGCTCGGGAGCGAATATTTTTTTTATATTTATTTTAAGTGTGAGCAACGAATCAACCAGATGTGTTTTGCCGATCACTGAAGTTTGATTAACAACAAGCCCTATTTTTTTTGATTTGATAAGCGGCAAATATTCATTCAGTTGTGTTGCGCCTGTTTTTATCTGGGCATTACTAAATGTGAATAAAAACAAAAAGAGTAAGAAAAAAATGGGTGACTTCTTATATTTGAGCATTCTCATTACATTGAATTTTCCGTATTTCATAGCGAAGCGACTCTCCACAAACAGGCAATCCGGTTACTCCGGACTCATTGTACGCATTGCCATTGCTGCCGTTTCCATCAGCATTGCGGTAATGATCGTTGCCATAGCAATTGTGAAAGGTTACAAGTATGAAATCCGCAATAAAATTATCGGTTTCAGCACACATATTCAAATTACTAAGCTTGATTTAAATAATTCCTTTCAATCTTCTCCGCTTGTTTCGGATAGTTTGCTTGAAAAGAATATCTGTGCAGTCAATGGTATAGCGCATATTCAACGATTCGGCATTAAAGCAGGCATCATCAAAACAAAAAATGAATTTGAAGGAATTGTTTTGAAAGGCGTGGGCAAAGAGTATGATTGGAAATTTATAAACAACCATCTTATCGAAGGAAGGTCAATATCGATGAATGATTCTTCTGCATCAAATGATCTGATATTATCAAAGAAAACGGTTGATAAACTCAATCTGAAATTGGGAGATAATATTGTGATGTATTTTGTTCAGGATCCGCCAAGAGTGCGTAAATTCAAGCTTGCAGGAATTTATAAAACAGGTTTTGATGAAATGGATGCGCTGTATGCTTTTGCAGATATCATGCATATTCAAAAGCTCAACGACTGGAAACCGGATCAGATATCAGGTTACGAGATAAGCATCAGCAATTATGATAAACTTGATGAAATGACAGATGCCGTTTCAGAAATTGTTCCTTACAATCTTGAAGTGCAATCCATTCGTAAAATTCATCCGCAGCTATTCGACTGGCTTAATCTGCTTGATCTGAATGTGATCATCATTATTATTCTGATGATCGTTGTGGCCTGTATAAATATGAGTACCGCATTGCTTATACTTATTGTTGAGCGCAGCAATATGATCGGAATTTTAAAAGCATTGGGTGCAAGAAATAATTCGGTTGGAAAAATGTTTCTTTACATGGCATCTTATCTTCTTGCAGGAGGAATGATCATCGGAAATATTTTCGGGATCGGATTGTGCCTTTCGCAAAAATATTTTTCATGGTTCAAACTTTCGCAGGAAGCCTATTATTTAAGTATGGTTCCGATCAGACTCGAAATAACCGATGTGATATTAATAAATGCAGTGGCATTTGCAATTTGCATTTTGGTATTAATTATACCTTCACGATTTGTGTTGAGGATATCACCGGCAAAGGCGATACGCTTTGAATAAAAAAAATTATTTTTTAGAACTCAATTCTGCAACTGCACCCGATAGTTCTGCCTTCATCTGGTCAGGATTGCGGTATCCTATGATGAGTTTTCGTTTGTTTGTTTTGGGATGCGCGAAAATTGTTGCAGGATATCCTGTGATCTTATTATCTCCAAGAAAATTACGCAACTCCATTCCGTTCAGTTGTTTTCCTTCGTAATTATAGGTTGCCTGTAATTCGGGATTGAATTTTATGGCGATAAAATCTTTGTTCACAAATTCCACAACTTCCCCGAACATATAGGTATCACGGTCCATGCGCTTGCACCATCCGCACCAGTCTGTATAAACATCGATCAGCATGAGTTTCTTTTTCTTCTTCGACAGTGCATATCCGTCATTGAAACCGTACCATTTTATTTCGGCAGCCGGTCTGAATGAGTTGCAGATGAACATTAGAATGATGCCGAGAAGGAGTGTTGTCTTTTTCATTTTTTTATATCAGGTCAGGGTACAAAAATAGTTGAAATCAGGTATTTAAAGTTTTAAATTTTTCTTAATAAAAAAGCTCCTTTCGGAGCTTCTTTTTATTTATTTCTTTTTGCAGCAGGGCTTTTCACTTCCCTTGTCATGTTCACACGATTCTTTCGCGTCATGCATTGACGCACATTTTTCGCCACACGATTTCATACATTCATCTTTTGTTTTACATCCGTGTTTGCAACCTTCCATGCATGTGCTTTCCGGATGATTTCCGGCAATACAGAGATCGGTGCATTCTTCACCGCATTTTTCATGACATATACCATTGCATTTCGAATCGCAAGGGATATTCATCTCTTTGCATTTTTTCTGACACGCATCTGTACAAAAAGCTGCACCTGCATGTTTCATGCACATTGCTTTTTGTTCAGGTGTGCATTTCAATGAATCGCAATATGCAGCACATTGTTCTTTGCTCATATTCATCACACGGCTCATGTCGCATCCACCAATATCACATTTCTCTTTGCACATGGATTTAATATCTCCGCACATTTCCATTTTGTCCTTACACATTCCTGCTTTATCAGCATGATGTCCGCCAATAACAGCAATATGCGGAGCGATGATCAATGAAACGATCGACATCAGTTTAATAAGGATATTCATCGAAGGACCTGAAGTATCTTTGAACGGATCACCAACGGTATCACCGGTTACTGATGCTTTATGAGGTTCTGATTTTTTGTAAAACATCTCGCCATTTATCATCACACCTTTTTCGAACGATTTTTTTGCATTGTCCCATGCGCCACCGGCATTGCTCTGGAACAATCCCATCAACACACCGCTAACTGTAACACCTGCCAATAAACCGCCTAATATTTCTGCTGAACTTACATCTTTAAATACGCCTTTAAATCCGAATCCAATGATCAATGGAACCAATAATGCGATTGCTCCCGGAGCGATCATCTCACGGATAGAAGCTTTTGTAGAGATAGCTACACATTTTTCGTATTCAGGTTTTGCTTTGTATTCCATGATGCCCGGAATTTCACGGAACTGTCTGCGCACTTCATTCACCATATCCATGGCTGCACGCCCAACGGCTGCAATTGCAAGTGATGAGAAAATAAAAGGAATCATTCCTCCGACAAATAATGCGGCAAGAACCGGTGCTTTGTAAATATCGATTGCGCTGATACCTGCAACACCAACGAATGCGGCAAATAATGCCAGTGATGTTAATGCAGCAGATGCGATAGCAAATCCTTTTCCAGTAGCTGCTGTTGTGTTTCCAACTGCATCCAAAATATCTGTACGTCCTCTTACTTCTTCAGGCAACTGGCTCATTTCGGCAATACCACCAGCATTATCAGCAATTGGTCCGAACGCGTCAATAGCTAATTGCATCGCTGTAGTTGCCATCATTCCGGCAGCAGCAATAGCCACACCATAAATTCCAGCGAACGCATACGAACCGATTATTCCACCTGCCAATACCAAAATAGGCATGACCGTTGATTCCATACCAACCGATAAACCTCCGATAATATTTGTAGCATGACCTGTTCCCGATTGTTTAATGATGGAAAGTACGGGACGTTTGCCCATTGCGGTATAATATTCAGTGATGATACTCATTAATGTTCCAACAACCAATCCAACCATGATGGCACCGAACACACCCATTTTAGTGAAGTTCTCACCTCTGCTTGCATCCGTCCATGTCATGGTATCAGGCAACATCCAGTTTACAAGGAAATAAGCAACTACCGCAGTAATGATTATTGATCCCCAGTTACCCATATTCAGCGCATTTTGAACGCTGTCAGAATCTTTATTGATTTTAACGAAGAACATTCCTATGATGGAGAAAATAATTCCCAGACCAGCAATCATCATCGGTAATAAAATGGGAGCGATGCCACCGAAATTATCAACGGATACTATCTCACGGCCAAGAACCATTGTTGCTAATATTGTTGCAACATACGAACCGAAAAGATCGGCACCCATTCCGGCAACATCACCAACATTATCACCAACATTATCTGCAATTGTTGCAGGATTACGAACGTCATCTTCAGGAATTCCTGCTTCTACTTTTCCAACAAGGTCGGCTCCAACATCAGCTGCTTTAGTATAAATACCACCCCCAACACGTGCAAACAAAGCAATAGATTCAGCACCCAATGAAAATCCGGCAAGAACTTCCAGTGCTTTTTCCATTTCTTTTCCGTTAACGCCTCCGCCTTGTCCAACAACGTACATATTATAAAATACGATGAATAATGAACCCAAACCAAGAACTGCTAAACCTGCAACACCTAATCCCATTACTGATCCACCGGTAAATGAAACTTTCAATGCTTTTGCCAGACTTGTGCGGGCAGCTTGTGTAGTACGAACGTTTGCTTTTGTTGCTACGTTCATTCCAATATAACCGGCAGTTGCCGAAAGCACTGCACCCAGTATAAATGAAATCGCGATAACAGGGCTTGAAGTTTCTACGAGTGTGCCACTCCATGCTAATACAATGGCAGCAAATACAACAAAGTATGATAGTATTTTCCATTCTGCTTTTAAAAATGCCATAGCACCATCTGCAATGTAACCGGCTAATTCGGTCATTTTTACATCACCGGCTTCTTGCTTAATTACCCAGGATCTTTTCATTGCCATAACCAGCAATCCAACTATACCCAAGGCAGGAATTAAGTAAATCAATTTTTCCATATCGTGTTTCTATATTTTTAATTAAGGACGGCAAAAGTAAGTTTTAGAATTTAATTTTATAGAACTTCCAGATATTGTAAATTATAGACTTGATTTTCATTTACTTGCAATTAAAATTTTGCACAATAAGAATATCAAAAATGCACTTCCGTTATTTTCACACGATTTTAAGTAATGAAAATTAAATCTTCCAAACTCTTCTTTCTGCTGCTATTTTCATTGCTGTTCGCGTGTAATTCAGAATCTCAGAATTATATCTATCCTCAGAATATTTTATTGCCATACAGTGCCGAAGCATGGGGAGTTGGCGGTGCATCGGTATCATCGCAAAATGTAATGGCGGTTTTTAATAATCCTGCTGCTTACAGCGATATTCAGAAATTTCAATGTGGTATTTATTCCGATCAGCGTTTTAGTCAGACAAAAATAATAAGCGGTGCTGCTGCAATTGTTATACCTGCAAGGGTTATGAATATTGGTTTTGCAGCTTCTCATTTCGGAGATTCTATATACAATCAGGAAAAGATAGGTATTTCGGTAAGCAGGCATCTTTCAAAGAAACTTTCGTTAGGTGCAACTATGAGTTATATGGCGACATATAAAACAGGTGATGTAATGCGCGGAAATATTCTGGGCGAGATAGGTTTACATTTTGAAGCCACAGAAAAACTAAAACTGGGCTTGTTTATTTTCAACCCTTCGCAAAGTGTGTATTCAGTGCTCGATCAGAATAAGATTCCGACTTTTGTGAGACTTGGAGCCGGTTATGAAATTGCAGATAATACCGAGCTTCTTATCGAAGCACAGCAAGGAATCAATCAACCATTGATTTTAAGAGGAGGAGTAAAATATAAATTCAATTCTCTTTTTTCTGCAGCTGCAGGTATCGCTTCCAATCCGGTGTATCTTACATTCGGACTAAGTTTACGATTAAAAAATACGAGGCTTGATTATGCTGCAGGGTTCCATGAAATATTGGGTTATGCTCCTCATCTCGGAATAATTTTTCCTGAGAAAAGCGAATAAAATATTTTCCGGTAATTCATAAATATCATTTGCAGGAAATGAAATAATTTCTTACTTGCATAAAATTGAATTGCCGTGAAACAATTTTTATGCATACTCATCACTGCTGTTACGCTATTATTTTCTGTTCATGCGAATAGTCAGTCATTATTAAATCCTGTCAGTGCTGATGCATGGTCAGGAGGAGGTTCATCTGTTACAGAAAAAAATGTTTTTTCCGTTTTCAATAATCCTTCTATTACTGCTGAAACAAAACAATTTCAGTTGGGACTGTTTTCGGAGCAACGATTTAATGAAACAAAATTAACTACTGCCGGCATTGCACTTGTTATTCCAACAAAATGGATCCATATCGGATTGGGATTTTCGCATTTCGGATATACACTTTTTAATCAACAGAAATGCGGAATAACGATCAGTAAAAAATTATCGAAGCAATTTTCAGCCGGAGTCACATTCAGTTTTTTAGGAACATTTGTAAGTGAGCAACCTTACACAGGAAATATTATCGGAGAGCTGGGATTGTTTTACAAATATTCAGCAAAATTACATTTCGGAATTTTCATTTTAAATCCTGCTCAGAATAAATATTCTGTATCGGGCAACGAAAAGATCCCAACGCTGGCAAGGCTTGGAATTGAATATTCCATTTCGGATAAGCTCAGGCTGATACTTGAAACGGAACAAATGCTGAATGCAGATCTTGTTTACCGCGGAGGAATAAAATATCAGATCCATGAATTATTTTTAGTATCCGTTGGAGCAGCAAACAATCCCGTTTATCTGACTTTTGGTTGCGGAATAAAACTGAAACAATTCAAAATAAATTATGCTGCAGCAATACATGAGGTACTTGGATATTCCCCTCATCTCGATCTTATTTTTTCTGCGGAAAAATGAAATGCCGGTTGACATATTTATGCTGCTTTTTGTTTTTTATTTTTGAAATAAAGGCACAGCATTCTGTACAGGAAACTGAAATTGTTGTTGATGAAATATTGTCAACTATGATCGATCATGCTGACGGAACTGTTGATTATACAGATCTCCGCGACCAGCTCGAATACTACAGCAAAAATAAGATCAACCTCAATAAAACAGAAAGAGAAGAATTGCAGAAACTATTTTTCATTGATGAAATCACCATCAACGCAATTATTCAGCACCGAAATGATTTCGGGAAATTTATAAGTGTTTACGAATTACAATCAATAGATGCCATTGACGAACGGACACTTTATTATTTGTCGTATTTCGTATCTGTTGAAGAAAGTTTGTTTGCTGACAGAACTCCATTTCTTAAAATGTTTTCAATTGGTAAACATGAGATCATTGCTTTGCATGAAAATGAATTTCAGCAACGCTCAGGTTATGATAAAAGCAGAGAAGCAGCCGGTAAAGAATATTTTTTGGGAAGTCCGTATCGCTATGTTTTGCGTTATGAATATACTTTTAAAAACTGCCTGACATTCGGATATGCAGGTGAAAAAGATATGGGCGAACAATTTTTTCAGGGCGCTCAGAAATACGGATTTGATTTCAACTCCTTTCATTTCTTACTTCGTGATTTCGGAAAATTCAAGATCATCGCAATAGGTGATTACCAGGCAAATTTCGGGCAGGGACTTACATTCGGCTCAGGAATGACTGGTCGGAAATCAGCATATGTATTGGCTCCGCGAAGAAATTTTGAAAATATAAGAGCATACCGTTCCTTAAACGAAAATGAATTTTTGCGTGGAAGTGCAGTTACTTATAAATATGGAAATCTTGAATTCACCGGAATTTTTTCATATAAATATATCAGCACCAATTACCGGTCATCGGATACGATCACTTCTTCTGAAGATTATTTTTCTTCGGTTCAGTTAACAGGTTTGCACCGCACCCAATCAGAAATTCAGGATATGAATAATGTGTTGCAGGGAATTTACGGTGGCCATATAAAATATTGCAGTGATAATTACGATTTCGGGATAACTGCCGTAAATACCTTTTATAACAATGTGTTTTTGCCCGGTACAAAACCCTATCAACTTTATAATTTCAGAGGGAAGCAACTCTCAGATATCGGATTCGATTTTAATTTTTATCTGCAGAATACAAATTTTTTTGGCGAAGTTTCACATAGCCCGAACGGAGCATTTGCAGGTATTTCAGGATTGATCTTTCCTGTTCATAATCGTCTTGATCTTTTATTTATTTACCGGAATTATGCAAAGGATTTTCAGACAACTTTTAATAATCCGTTTGGCGAAAATGCCGATGGAAAGAATGAAGAAGGATTTTATTCGGGAATGGTTTTTAAAATAAATCAGCACTGGAATATCAATTCGTATTTTGATTTCTATCGCTCGCCATGGCTGCGTTATATGATTGATGGACCTTCGCAGGGACATGAATTTTTTTCTGAGTTACAGTATATTGTTTCCGGTAAAACTATTTTTTATTTCAGGTACAGACATGAAACAAAAATGCATAATGTAACCGATGTGATCTCAGGTGATGTATTTGTTGCCGGTGTTGATAAGGATGTTTTTCTGTTGCATGCATCCCATATTGTAAATTCAACTATTTCGGCTGAAACAAGATTTGAATATGTGAAATATTCTGACCGTATAAATCCTGATAGATTCGGTTCACTTATAAGTGAAGATATCAAAATGAAGATAACGAAAAGATCAGCATTTGCATGCCGCATTGCCCTGTTCAACGTAGATGATTACAAAGCACGTGTTTATGGAAGTGAGCCTGATGTATTGTATCAATATTCAATGCCGCAGTATATAAATAATGGTGTCAGGTATTCTTTTTTACTGCATTATCAATTCAATAAAATCATTGATTGCTGGATCAAATATTCTCAGACAACATATAGCAATGTAACTGCAACAGGAAGCGGATTAATGCTTATAAACGGTAATACTGTTAGTGATCTGAGAGTGCAACTGAGATTTATTTTAAAATAAAAAAGACAGACATAATGATCTGTCTTTTCAAATGATCTTTAAATTGTGACTACCACAAGTGAAAAGGAACAATAGATTGAATATTTATTCCTGCACCGATAGATGCAACATTGTAATTTGCAAAAGTATAATCAGCATGAAGCGTAAATAATGGTAAATGTATCCTGAATCCAACAGTAGCTTTGAATCCTGAAAGAACACCGCTAACCTGAACAGGGTCTTTATATTCCTGAACAATCTTTGGATGTGAGTTTGGATCACTTGCATGATAGTTTGGATTAATGTTAGTTCCCCCTGGTCCTGCAACAAAAACTTTTGTATAATCAAAATTAGGATTGATAGTTACAAGCGGGAAAGTACCTGCCATCGTTAATGTTGTATTTGCGTATTGATATCCCACACCTAAGTAAGGAGTGAAGAATAACAATTTTTTAGAAATGATCACATTAGCTGTCCATGCATTTGAAGCAAAACTTATTTGCTGGTCATTGTATACTTTACTGGGATTTGCATTATAGGTATCGTTACTTGGTTGTGCTCCCTGAATCTGATTAGCATCAGCGAATTTATAAGAAGCACTCAAAGAAGTGTATCCAAACATTGCAGAAAGATCGAAAGGAAGAGATTTCATTACAGGAATCCATTGTTTGAAATCATGTTTAATTGCAAAGCCATATAAGCCAACATTGATTCCGTTAAATGACAAGTTCGGGAAAAAGCGCACAGCGACTTCAGTTCCAAATCCAACACCAACGGCAGCCTGCAGAGCAGGAACTGCAAAAATGTTATAGCCGAATCCGGCAGGTAATTGAAATTTTGTCATCAGCGAATCCTGTGTAGCTCCGGGATATCTTGCATATAATCCCATGTTCATGCATTTACTGGTATCACTGCTACCGAAAATTGTGGGGGTTGTACTATTTATTTGTCCGGGAACAATTTTTACATTTTGAAGTCCGAGAGAATTCGGATCAAAACTCTGATCAGATGTTGGTGCAAAAGTAATATTGCCGGTGAATGTTATATCAAACCCACCTATACCGTGAGGCTTTGCAGTATTGAACCATCCTGAATTCAATCCTGCACCAAAAGATTTTAAAAGAGGAGATGCGTATGCATCCATCATTTTATTCGCATCGGTTAAACCTGATTTAAGAATGTCGTTGGTGCCTGCCTGTGCAAATGCAAATTGAATGTTGAGTAAACCTGTAACAAGTATTATTACAGATGTTTTTAGTAGATTTTTATTCATAACAGGATAGATTAAAATTAATTTCGAAACCAAAGTAAAACACATTATATCGTATTATTATAATGTTTATCTGAAAATACGTATAAAGTAGTAGGCATTGAAAATCCTGCTTCGAAATTAATGAACAATTTCTTTATCACTATTTACATTTCATAGCTACAGACCTGTATTTACACAGGTATACAAATAAAAGCGCAAAGAAAAATATAGAAATCATTATCAAAGAATACTTAGCAAATCTTAGAAGTTAAGTATTCACAACAATATATAACAACTCATATAAAATTCACAGCAGATTAATACTTAATTAACGGTAACCCGTTTTTGATTTATGAGCAAACAATAAATAATAAAAAAGACAGACATGATGTGCCTGTCTTTTTATATTATACTCTTATTTTTCGAAATTAGAATTTCGGAGGCAGAATGGATTGCATATTAAATCCAAGGCTGACTGTAACTGAATTATAAGCACCGAGACTAAAGTTAGTACCGATGATAACCGGAAAAAACTTAAGCCGGAATCCGATGTCAGCGCGAAAACCTGATAACGTTCCGTTGGCGCTGATCGGATCTGTCTGGGTTTGAATCTTACTGTATTGTCCGCTTGCAATTTGTGTGGGGTTATCATTCGGAACCGTAACAGGATAGTTTCCGGTAAACTTGAGATCAAAGGATGAATAGGAATAGTTTAATCCGATATATGGAGTAAAGAATAAAAATTTTGCCGAAACGATTGTTCCAAAAGTAAATGCATTGCCTGCAAGTACTATTTTTTGATTTGAATAATCTGTAGAAGGATTGGGATTGTAAGCGCCCGGGTCAGGCTGAAGACCATTGTTTCCAAATGCATATGCAGTGTTAAAGGAAGAGAAGGCTGCATATGCCGACCAATCCCAGATAGGCGTCATTTTTAACGCAGGTATCCACTGTTTGATGTCATGCTTTACTCCGATTCCCCAGGTATTCATTGTGAATCCGGTTCCCGAATAAGATGTAGTTGGGAGGAAACGAAACATGACTTCAGTATTTTTTATTGTTCCTACACTTATTTGAAAACTTGGTATTGTAAGGAAAGCACCCACTCCAAGACCATTCGGTAGTTTAAATCCTGTTACTTTTACATTGGTGTCCCCGGTTGGCAAATGAAATGTATTGACAATATCTAATCCTCCATTGGCATTGTTACCGCTTGCATCTTTCGTGTTTTGTCCGAGAACAGTAGGCTGCTGGTTAGGAGTATTGGGTTGTAACACTATTTGTAATGATGATGAAGGAGAGTTGTGTATAACATCACTTAAGTTGTAACTCTGATCTTTTGAAGGAACGAAGAATGCTCCGGAATTAAATCTCACATCAAAACCAAGTGTCTCCAATGGTTTAGCAGTATTATTATTCCAGCCGTCATTTAATCCCGTTCCCCACCCTTTCATTAACGGGCTTAAATAGGCATTTGCAAAATCATTCGCACTCTCCGAACCTGCCTTAAGAAAGCTTGCAGCCTGACTTTGTGCGAAAACATTGTAAGTGAATAATTCAGCTATGAGAAGTACAGCTAAATTTTTTAGTAGGTGTTTTTTCATGATGGGTAGATTTATTTTCAGTACCAATTTACGTAGTTTGTTTCGGATAAAAAAATTCAGGGCTCTTAAAATATCCTTAAAAATGGCGGAGGCAATTATTTTGTTTCGAAATTATTAAATAGTTTCTTTGCCGCTGTTTTTACAATCGCACAAACTAACCTGTACTTATAAGCGGGTATTTAAAAAAAATGTAACTGTGGCTTTCAGAGAAAAAGGATCGAAAATAATTATTAAAACTGCAGAACAGATCGAAGGGATCAGGAGAAGCAGTGTGCTTGCAGGAAGTACACTTAAAATTGTTGCACCATATATTAAGGAAGGTGTTACCACAGAATTTCTAAATAAGATCTGTGCCGAATATATTTCAGATAATCACGGAAAAGCAGCAACATTAGGCTATCACGGGTATCCGAAAGAAACATGTATTTCGGTGAATGATGTGATATGCCATGGTATTCCGGGGAAATACGAATTACGTGACGGTGATATTCTGAATGTTGATGTCACCACGATTCTTGATGGTTATTATGGCGACACAAGTAAAATGTATACTGTAGGAAATGTTACCGAACATGCAAAGAAATTAATTGCCGTTACAAAAGAGTGCCTGAACATTGGTATCAAAGAATGTTATAAAGGAAACCATGTTGGAAATATCGGTTACCGGATAAATAAATACGCAACATCACATGGATTTTCGGTGGTGTACGAATTTTGCGGACATGGGGTAGGACTTCGGTTTCATGAAGAACCTGAGATCAGTCATATTGATGAAAAAGATACCGGTCCAATTTTCGCACCCGGAATGACATTCACCATTGAGCCAATGATCAATGCAGGCAAAGCACGTTGCAAAATTGATAAGAAAGACGGTTGGACAGCACGCACCATTGACGGAAAATTATCGGCACAATTTGAACATACCATTTTGATCACCGATACGATTCCTGATATTCTTTCAGATGTGGATGGCGAGTATCCGAAATCGTAATTAGTTGATAGTTGTCAGTTGACAGGAATTGACGTAAAAAAGAATAATGAATTTCGAATATTGAATAAAGAATATAGAACGATTAGAAATTCGGGATTCAGTGTTCAGCATTCGATATTTTATTTTTTAATTGATTTGCGATTATGAAAAAATACTACATACTCCTCACACTGTTTTTTCTTGGTTTGTTCTTCTCGGCAATTTCACCTCACGATTATTTTACATGGATACTTGAAGTGTTTCCGGCAATAATTGGAGTAGCCGTTTTGGTATTTACTTTTAAAAAATTTCAGTTCACTTATCTCACGTATGTTTTTATTTTAATTCATTCATTAATCTTGTTTGTTGGCGGACATTATACGTATGCGTTGGTTCCATTGTTCGACTGGATAAAAGAAGTGTTTCACCAGACCCGCAACAATTACGATAAGGTTGGGCACTTTGCGCAGGGGTTCATTCCTGCAATGATCACCCGCGAAATTTTTATCCGTCTTCAAATTGTGAAAAGAGGAAAGTGGCTTTCGTTTTTAACATTGAGTGTGTGCGTTGCCATCAGTGCATTTTATGAATTGCTTGAATGGTTTGTGGCCATTACTTCCGGTGATTCTTCCGATTCGTTTTTGGGAACACAAGGCTACGTGTGGGATACACAATCGGACATGCTGTATGCTACCATCGGTGCTATTTGTATGCTGCTGTTTTTATCGAAGGTGCAGGATAAAGAAATCAATAAAATAAAATTAAATGAACTTTAAAATTGATTTCCCGTTATGCGCTTGTAACAGAAATTCATAATTTGCTTTCGTAAAATATTTTATGAAATAATATTCAAAAAGATGAAACGATCAATTCTACTATTATTATTTTCTTTACAATTAATTTTAGGAGCATTCGCTCAAACCGATACCATTTTCACGAATAGCGAAAAAATTCTTTGTACCGTAAAAGAAGTAACAACTGATGCGGTAAAATTTGTTTATCCAGGTGAAGATATCATAAACTCCATTTATAAAAATACAGTTCAGAAAATTGTTCTCCATTCGGGCAGAGTGCAAACCTTTGCCGAATCTACTTCTTACAAAACTGTAAATGGTGCCGAAGATTTTGAGAATGTAACTTTATCATCTGTTGAAAGCGAAGTAAAAGGATTGTTCAAATTAGGTGATGTAAGTTCGAAAGCAAAAGGTACAACAACTTTTTCTAGCATGGAAAATGTAAAAGAAAGAGCCATTCATAAATTGAAAATTGTAGCTGCAATGATGGGTGCAAATATTGTTTACCTTAATCAAACAACGACTACCGGAAATCAGATGGGAACAAAATACACAGCCGGGCATTCAACCGAAACAAACCTGGCGGGAGTGGCATATTCCAATATTCTTCCGGTGTACGATGATTTTATAAAACTGCTTGGCAACAAACGCGATTTTAAAACAGATGACATTCTTTATCTTTCGCAAAGCGACTTTGATATGAGCAAACCCGGTTATATGGTAAAGTTGCAAATTTTGAATTTTAGAAATGAGAACGGTTTGATACTTGTGAATGGTAAGATAACAACCGATGATGACGAAAGCCCTGAAACCAAGGTATATGACAACTTGCGAGTTGTTCATTTTACTAATGACGGATTTACTCTGGTGAATAAAAATGGTGCGTCTGTCTATAATTATAAATTTAAGATGTGATATTCAACACAACTTGTCCTGTAAGGACAACCGCTTGACAAAAAAAGCACAACACACTTTAGCATTTGTCCCGGAGGGACAACACAATCAATGCTCCATGATAAAAGTGGTTGCCACGATGTGGCAAAAGGATTCAGGCAGATTTCTTTTACCAAGCGGTTGCAACTACGTTGCAATTAATATGGCAAATAGTAATAATGATGAATATCGAATGTTGAATAATGAATAAAGAACGAAATCAACTTCAGTATTCAGTGTTCGATATTTTTTGATTCAGTTTTTTTTCATCTTTTCAAGTCAGCTGGAAACGCCAAGCCTCACTCAACACACCTTGTCCTGTAAGGACAACCGCTTGGTAAAAAAGCACAACACACTTTAGCATTTGTCCCGGAGGGACAACCCAATCAATACTTCTGATATCAGCGGTAGCCAAGATGTGGCAAAAGGATTCAGGCAGTTTTTTACCAAGCCGTTGCAACTACGTTGCAATTAACATGGCAAATAGTAATAATGATGAATATCGAATATTGAATAATGAATAAAGAACGAAATCAACTTCATTATTCGATGTTCAGTATTCAGTGTTTGATATTTATTATCGAAATAACAATCTTACTCCTTGCTGTGAATACAAGGCAGAAAGCTCGAATAGAAAACAAATTCAATTCTGTTTTTTCCGATTGCTGAATTTTGTTTGATCAGTGCAATAGTTTCGGCTCTTGATGCGGAAGAGATTTTTAGCGGGTTGAGTTTTTGTTCTTTTACGAGTTGCCGTAAAATATTGTTCGATTTCATTGAACCTAATGTCCACAGGTCATCGAAGCGTTCTTTTACCGAAACAACCGAATCGGTATGTGCTACGATCATCAGGTTGAGGTCGGCATTTTTTGCAAATGCTTCGGCCACTTTATTCAAAATAATATTTGCTTTTGCAGCATCCACTTTTGTCGAACCGTTTGTAAATAAAAGCCGGTCGCTTACTTCAATAACTATTTGGGTGCAGTTGGTGTATTTACGAACATCGGTTGCGGGAAATTCACCAAACAGCCCGAACACCGATTTGGTAAGGGTTTCAAAGGCTTCACGTTCTTCCGCTTTCCGTGCTTTCATATCGTTGATGCTGAGTTCGTGCTGACGAAGTTGTTCTTCTTTCTGGTTAAGCGAATCCTGTTTTTCCTGAAGACGTTGGGTAAGGATCTGCTCCATGCTGGCACCTTTTGTTTCGAGGTACGATTTCTCGTCACCCAGCATACGGTTTCGTTTGGCAAGCAACGCGCTGTCAGCTTTCAGCTTATCAATGTGCGCAACTGCATTCCTGTATTTTGAGTTGGAAACACAAGCCTGCAATAGGATGACAAAAAATAATGAGCTATAAATTTTTCGCATGGTATTGATCGGGCAAAAATACAATTAAACTCGGTTATGCAAAGAACTCAGCATTTGTATATTTGCAGTCCAATTCCAATTACATGAAATATTATAATCATAAAAAGAATTTTCTCGCCATTACCGAAGACGAATATTGTTCATACAAAAAATCGAAGTATGTGATCCAGTCTGCTCCGTATGAATATACATCATCATACTTAGCAGGCTCCGATAAAGGTCCGCAGGCAATGATCAACGCATCACAGTTCGTTGAATTGTATGATGAAGAACTCGATCAGGAAACCTACAAGCTCGGTGGCATTTGCACTTTACCACCGATGAATTTCAAAAAGAAAGTGGATGAAAAAGCAGTGAGCCTTATTGAAAAAGAAACGAAAAAAATTTTAAAAGACGATAAATTTCCGGTAACGCTTGGTGCCGAACATACCATTTCATTGGGTACGGTTCGTGCCGTTAAAGAAAAATATGATGATGTGTGTGTGTTGCAGATCGATGCGCATTCGGACCTGCGTGAGTCGTATCACGATAACCCGTATTCGCATGCATCGGTAATGTACCGTATTCACGAGTTGGGCGTGCCGCTTACGCAAATAGGCATTCGTGCGCAATGTGTTGAAGAAGCGGAATTGATAAAGTCGTCAAAAAATATTCATACATTTTATGCGCATCAAATTCGGAAGAATGAAAACTGGATGGCGGAAGCGTTGAAAACACTTGGGAAGAATGTGTACATCTCAATTGATGCCGATGGCTTTGATCCTTCGGTTGTGCCTGCAGTTGGAACGGCTGAACCAAACGGATTGTTCTGGAATGAGACACTGGAGTTTTTAAAATTGGTGATCAACAAAAAACATATTGTAGGTTTTGATGTGGTGGAAATTGCTCCTGCAAAAGGTTCGATACTTTCTGAATATACGATGGCAAAACTAATTTACCGGCTCATCGGTTATCTTTCACTTAAGAAAAACACAACGCACTGATGCAACGCATTTATTTTGATAATGCAGCAACTACGCCCATTGCAGATGAAGTAATGGAAATAATGAATGATGTGATGAAACTTCATTTCGGAAACCCTTCGTCTGTTCATGCGTTGGGAAGAAGTGCACGCACTATCGTTGAAGAAGCGCGAAAATCTGTTGCATCAATTCTGAATTGCTCGCCAGGTGAGATCTTTTTTACTTCAGGTGGAACAGAAGCTGATAATATGGCAATACGGAAATCAGTGGATTGTCTCGGAGTGAAACATATTATTTCAAGTGCTATCGAGCATCATGCGGTTTTGCATACCATCGATGAATTGGAGAAGCAAAATAAAATTCAAAAGCATCATGTAAAATTATTACCCAACGGACATATTGATCTTGTTGATCTTGAAGAATTGGTAAAGCAAAATTCAAATGCATTGGTTTCGCTGATGCATGTAAATAATGAGATCGGAAATATTCTTGACATTGATCGGGTGAGTGAAATCTGTAAAAAATACAACGCTATTTTTCACAGCGATACCGTTCAGGCGATCGGGCATTATGAAATTGATCTGCAAAAAACGCAGATGGATTTTATTGCCTGTGCGGCTCATAAATTCAACGGTCCGAAAGGTGTTGGTTTCATTTATATCAATAGCAAAAATCGTATCGACCCATTCATAACCGGAGGAGCACAGGAACGAAATATGCGTGGTGGAACGGAGAATGTTTACGGTATTGCAGGGCTTGCAAAAGCACTTGAGCTCATTTCGCGTGAAAGAGAAAACACGTGGAAACATTTATCAGAAATAAAACAGCTTATGATAAATGAATTGGAGAAAAATATTTCCGGTATTGAGTTCAATGGCGATGTTGAGAATCATTCTTCCTATAAAATTCTGAATGTTTCTTTTCCTCCCACACCAATTGCAGAAATGCTGTTATACAAACTAGATATTGAAGGAATTTGTGTTTCAGGAGGAAGTGCATGTGCTTCGGGATCAAATATCGGCTCACATGTGTTAACTGCAATTGGTGCTGATCCAAACCGACCTGCAGTTCGCTTTTCGTTTGGTAAACAAAATACAAAAGTTGAAGTTGAGTTTGTTGTGAAGAAGTTGGTGGAGATGTTTGGGAAGTAATTTTTTTAACAGCACCTGTGTGCCGAAGCACTTCGGTGCACAGGCGCAGAGAATGCAAAGAATTCGCAACCTTCAAAAAGAAATAAACAAATCATCCTGCATCCTGCTTCCTATCTCTAACTTCTATCTTCCAACCTTCAGCTTCTAAAACGGATATCCGATACCGAAGTTAAACGTTCCGTTATTCAACAGCCATTCGTCACTGATCTTTTTTATCACTAAACCGTAAGTAGTAGTTATGTTATTATAATCGGTTACAGATTGTCGCGGATCGTAAATCGGAATTCCAAAGTCGAAACGTATCAGAACAATTGAAAAATTCAACCGTATTCCAAATCCAAAATCACTTGCGATCTGATTGTAAAAATTATTTGAGTTGAATTCAGCTCCCGGTCTTGTTGCGTCCGGCTTCAATATCCAAACATTTCCTGCATCAGCAAAAAATGCTCCTTCGAGCCAGAGGTTATACATATTGAAACGGAACTCTGCATTTGCTTCTAATTTTATGTCTCCTGAATGATCGATCTGATTATTGGCATTAAAGGTTCCCGGACCTAATGCACGTGGAACCCATCCACGAAGACTGTTTGCACCACCTACAAAAAAACGTTTATCGAAAGGAGTGAAGTATTGAGAATTGCCATATGGAACCATTATTCCACTAAATACACGGAAAACATATGCGTTATTTTTATCTATGATTCTGTTGAAGCGGTAATCAAAAGCAGACTTCGCATACTGATAATAATTTACTCCAAAAAAAGTATAATTGCCTTCATTTCCGGGTTTATTATTTAAAGCCATGTTGGCTAATGTTAATACATTACCCGCCAGTTCGAGCGCATCGAAACGGAGGTAATAAAAGTTTTTTGTTTTTGTGATGGTCTTGTTCGAAACGGTAAATCCAAATCGGCCATCCCAAATCAGGTGACTTGAAAAAAGATTCTGAAGAAAAATATCATTTTGTGCCTGAGCCTGAAAAGCTGACGAAGGATTCAATGATGTTTTTATAAAACTGAATTCAAAGGGCGCCCAATAATAAGAGATGAGCTTTTTATTGAACTGATAATTTAAACCAAGCGTTGCTATTTTCCTGTCGTAATCAAGGTTGTATTCATAAATGGCAGATGTAACGATTGTGGTTTTTGTATTTAGCAGATTTACGTTTCTGTCAAAAAATGAAAGTGGCCAGATATGTGGAATAGTTAGCGCTGCACTCAGTGATTGTTCTGTTGCATTAAATAAAGTTCCTCCGCTCAAATGTCCCTGCGCTTCAAATGCAGTGCGGTAAGTGAGTTGAAAGAGTTCGGCATTCCTGAACACATTCTTTATTCCGAACTGTGCTGTTGCTGCAACACCATAGCTCTGGAAATGGCTTACGATATTATCCTGGTCGGAACTGATAAGTTGAGGTTCGATGCTGAAATTGTATTTTACACTTGGTACTAACTTTATCGTATAATCAATTTTAGACGTGTCGATGCCGTCTGTTATCTTAGGAGATATATTAATAAACCGGAAAATTCCGAGGTCATTCAACCTTCCGTAACTCCGTGTAAAATTCAACTGTCTGTAAAGTTCACCTCTACGAAGAAAAAGATTGTGATCAATGATATCAGGGTCAAGGAGGTAATTTCGGGGCACGTAATGGAAGTTCCTGAATTGAATAGTGTCTTTCAATTGTATGCTTTCATCGGCTTTTCTTGGCTTATCAATTTCAATCGTAATATCATTTATCATGTATTTTTTATGACGTATCGTATCACTTTTGTTGCGGATATTTAAAGCGATATATGCATTGTAATTTCCAATAGCAGTATCGGTATCAAATCCAACAAACTCTTTAGTGAATACATAGAAACCATTGTTCTGCAAAAGATTTACTATACGTTCCTGTTCCTTGTAAATATTGTCCTGGTCAAACCTGTTCCCGTTAATGATAAAGGAATTCGACATTGATGATTTAACCAATTCATAAATATCTTTATCGGCAATATTGAGTTCGTAATTATAAAAACGATAATAATTCCCCGGATAGATATCATAGATCACGGTACCTTTTTTGTTTTTAAAACCGCTTTTTATCACTCTGAATTTTATCTCGCTGTAATAATGTCCTTCTCCTTTGAGAATTGTTTTCAGCGATCGCATCGTTGATTCGATATAGACCGAATCTACAAGTACAGGTGCTTCACCAAGTTTGTCGCGGAAGAAACGTTTAACACCATTATCTTTTTTTCCACCCGAACCCAGATTAAAGAACATGAGTTTGAATTTTATCATTCCGAGGAATGCATCATTCGGACGTTGTTTATAATAATTCGGAAGGTCTTTTCTGATATCTTTATTCAGCTGCCCGTGAATTTCGATTTTATTTTTTACAAGCAAAAGGTCATTGTTTTTAACCTGTTTGGTTATATTGCACGAGGCAAACAGAATAACCGTCAACACAAGTATCAGCGAAGATCTTGTACGAAATCGAACTATGTTAAGTAAAGCAACGATCAAATTTGTTCAGTTACTGAAAGATAAAAAAAACAGACAGGAACACGGTTTATTTCTTGTTGAAGGAAACAAGACCGTAGCCGAACTGCTCGCGTCAAATTTAAAGGTTAAAACCCTATTTGCAACCGAACGTTGGCTGAGAGATTATCACGAACTGTTGAAAACTGATACCGTTTTTGAAAAAGTGTCCGACATTGAATTGAAAAAATTAAGCAATCTGGTAACTCCTCAGGATGTTGTTGCATTGGTTGAAATGCCGGGAAATAAATTTGACTCCTCAAAAATTACAAATTCATTTTCAATTGCTCTTGACGGAATTCAGGATCCGGGAAATTTTGGAACAATACTCCGTATTGCAGACTGGTATGGCATTCAGAATATCATTTGCTCACCTCAATGTGCCGATGTGTATAATCCGAAAGTGATACAATCGGCAATGGGTTCTTTTATCCGTGTGAATGTTTTTTATACTTCACTGAACCATTTTTTTGAAGCAAATAAAAATATTCAGGTATATGGTGCTGTGATGAATGGAGATGATCTGTACACATCAAAAATTAATTCAAACGGAATATTGCTCATAGGAAATGAAGGTTCAGGAATATCTGAAGATTTAAATAAGTTTGTAACGAAGGCTCTCACAATTCCACGTAAAGGAAATGCGGAATCACTGAATGCAGCAATTGCGACTGCAATAATTTGTGATGCGTGGGCGAGGGGGCATTAATTAAAAAGTAGAAAGGCAAAATTAAAAAGTAATTAACCATTTATAATTTAACATTCAACATTTCTAAACAATGAACATCAACAGCGACAAAGCACCTGCACCACTCGGATTGTATCCTCATGCAAAACGTGTGGGTGATCTTTTATTTCTTTCGGGTATCGGACCGCGTGAAAAAGATTCGAAGAAAATTCCCGGAGTTGAACTCGATGAGAACGGAAATATTATTTCTCACGATATTGCAGCACAATGTCATTCTGTTTTTAAAAATGTTAAAAATGTACTGGAAGCAAGCGGAAGCAGTTGGGATAAAATTATTGACGTCACCGTTTTTCTCACAGATATAAAAAATGATTTTCCTGTTTACAATAAATTGTGGGCAGAATATTTTAAAGATAATCCTCCATGCCGCACCACCATTGAGATCAATTGTTTGCCAACACCGATCGCAATTGAGCTGAAAGTTGTAGCATCGGTTTGAACAATTTAAGTGATGAAGGGATTAAGGCCTGCCAACCGAAGTTGTAACGATGGTTGGGATTAGGAGATTAGGATTGAAATGTAAGAGAATAAAAATGAAAAGAATTGTATTTATCGTATTCATAGTGATTCTGATTTCAACTTGTAAAAAAGATGAAGCAATTTTTGAAACACAGAATGCAGAGGTATCTGCTCAGACAGGAATTGACACATCTTTTAAGCATACAGTTATTCCCAATCCATGTCACAATATTCTGAATCTTTATCTGTATTTCCCACGTCCATCGCCTGTTAAAATTCAATTCTTTGATATTTTAGGCCGGGCAATGATTTCTCCGGTCATGGTTGCCAATCTGAATGTCGGATACGATACGATCCAGTTTGATTTGAGCAGCTTCAATACCGGACAGTACATTCTTATTTGCACATACGACAAAGGAACTCTTGCAAATAAAGTAGTAAAACAATAAGTAAGGTTACGAAGTGAATTTTTTGTGCAGCCTCAATACCTGAGGAATCAGCAGATCTTCTTCATTATTTTTTATTTCGTACTGAGACCTTGCAATTTTTTCTTCCTGCGTAAACTGATTTTCCATTCTTCCTAAAACTGCTTCTTTCGAAATCTTATCACGGCTGATAGTTCGTTCGATCCTCAATTCTTCAGGAGCTGTAACTGCAATTACTTCATCAAGAAGTTTGTAAGAACCGCTTTCAAATATCAATGCAGCTTCTTTTACGATATACTGTTGATCACTGAATTTTTTACACCACTCATCAAAATCCAAAAATACAAACGGATGAACAGCAGCATCCAGTTTTTCGATAAGTGATCTGTCAGAAAAAGCTTTGGAAGAAATGAATTTTGTATTCAATGAACCATTTGAAAAATACGCGTCTTCTCCAAAAATAGTTTTGATCTGAGCAACAAGTTCCGGTGAATGGATCATCAGATATTTTGCGCGCAGATCGGCATTATAAACAGGGACACCGAGCGTTTCAAATATCCGGCATACGGTACTTTTACCACTGCCAATACAACCGGTGATCCCAATTTTTTTCATAAAGGAAAATATTCCGGAGAATTATTTCTTGACTTCTTTTGCAGGAGCATTCATTGCCTGTGAAGCTTCCATCGAAACAGATGTTTTATCAATGCGAAGTTTCGTTCCTTCACTTTCGATGATGAAATAGGTTTCACCTACATCAGTAATTTTTCCATGAATACCGCCAATGGTCACAACTTTTGTTCCTTTGTCGAGTGTTTCACGGAATTTTTTCTGTGCTTTTGTTTTCTTCATTTGCGGGTAGATCATGAAAAAATAAAATACTACCATGATGAGGATAATAGGCAAAAACTGAGTCACAGGATTACTTCCCGGTGCCTGAGTCATAAGTAAAATGTTCAGATTTGTCATTGTATTTTTTTAATTGATTAATGTGATTGAGATGCGTTAATGTCTTTTTTTACAAATACAGTTCCTGTAATAATTAATGTGTTTGTCATTGGTTCGGTATTCGATGTTACATAAACTTCTTTCTGGAAATGATCAATACGTTTATCGCTGTCAAAAGACACTTTTATTCTTCCTTGTTTTCCCGGAGCAATAGGTTCTTTAGGGTAATCAGGGATGGTGCATCCGCAGCTCGCTGTTGCATTTGAAATGAGAAGGTCAGAACCTCCGTTGTTTGTAAACAGAAACTCGTATTCAAGTCTTTCTCCCTGTGTGATATTTCCAAAATCGTGAGTTGTTTTTTCGAATGTGATTACTGCAGGTTTTGCAGTTGATTTTTTCATATTCGAACTATCGGCAGTCGATGGATTATTGACCAGATCGGTGGAAGCCTTTTTGGGTTTATCGTTTCCACAGGCAAAGAACAGAAGGGTCGTTAGAAGGAAAAGGAAGGTTTTCATTTTGTGATTTTTTATTTGAGCAATTTAAGATGAAATTTCATTTACATTTTCAACAAGTCCTCTTCCTGTTTTAACGATTTTATTTTCCTCCCTCAACGTGATCTGAATTTTATCCAGAATTCCATTGATAAATCCGTGACTGTTTGGAGTGCTGTATTGTTTAGCCAGTTCGAGGTATTCGTTGATACTTACTTTTACAGGTATCTGCGGGAAACAGATGATCTCACATAAAGCCATTTTCATAAGGATCATATCCGATAAAGCGATCCGTTCCGATTCCCAGTTCTTGGTATTTTCCGAGATCAATTTTTCCAGTGAATTATCGTTTTCAATCGTTTGTCGAAAAAGATCTTTCATAAACTCGGTATCTTCTTTTTCGTTAATTTCTTTTTTTTCAATAACATGAATCACCGATTTTTCTTTTATGGTCTTTATGGTTTTGATAAGTGCGGATGCGACAATGGTCTGGTCATCCTCCCAGTTCATAAAATATTCTTCAATAAAATTATTGAACTCTTCCGAATCGAGGATGAGAATCTCATAAATATCAACAAGTAATTTACGGTCGTCAATCAGTGTAGGCTCTTTTATTTTCATGTATTCATCAAGCACACCGTTTGACCGGATAAATGTAAATACATTTTTATACAGATCGTCTTTATTACTCCATTTTGCAGGAATGGATTTATATTTTTCTTTAAGCGACTGATCCTCCTCAAGCTTTGTTATTGCCTGATTTTGAATTAATGCATTCAGCGGATTAATGATTTTAAAATCGGGGAAGTGTTTGGCATTTTGTGAATGAACTTCATTCAGCAAAGAGTATTTGAACTCATGAGCAAACGACAATAAAAAAATATACAGATCGTAGGTTTTAAGCGGTGTTTTCAAAAGATTCAGCTCATGCACACTTCTACGATCCGACTCTTCCATTTTGAATGAAAATAACGCCTGAAAAACTTTTATCCTCAGAAATCTTCTGTTAAACATTTAAAGAACCATTAATTATATCCTGTCTCACTTATTGAATTCAAACCTGTTCTGTTTTTTTCAGGTGCGAATTTACAATATTAATATGTTGAATGAACATTTAAAATATCTTTAATCCTTTTCTCCGCCAATTCAGTTGCCACTCTTTGAGTATGAATTTTATCGGCTGCAGATTTTGCAAGAACATCCAGCGAAATATTATAAATATGTTCGGTTTTGCTCATCGCGATTTCCCTTTTATACCCGATGTATTCCTGATATACATTTATCAGTCCTCCTGAATTGATCAGAAAATCCGGAACATACGTAATACCTTTTTCCATCAACATCGGACCGTGAATATTTTCATCGTCAAGCTGATTATTTGCAGCACCTGCAACAACTTTGCATTTTAATTTTCCGATATTCTCTGTGTTTAAAATTGCACCCATGGCACACGGAGCGAAGATATCGCAGTCTGCAGAAAATATTTCACTTCCTTTTACAACTGTTGCACTGTATTGTTTTGCATTTGAAGCCAGCATCTCTTCATTGATATCGGTGATAATTAGTTTTGCCCCTTCCTTATGCAGGAAGCCAAGTAAATGTCCGCCAACCTTTCCAATTCCCTGAACGGCAATTTTTTTTCCGTTAAGGCTGTCATTTCCCCAAACATTTTTTGCTGCAGCTTTCATTCCCATGTATGTACCGTAAGCAGTAACAGGAGAAGGATCTCCGCCACCACCCATCAACTCAGGTAAACCTACCACATGTTTGGTTTCCATATGAACATACTCCATATCTTTTGTTGTGGTATTCACATCTTCGGCAGTGATATATTTCCCATTCAGATTTTCAACAAATCTTCCGAATTTGCGCATCAGCGCTTCAGATTTTATTTTAGTTGAATCACCGATGATCACTGCTTTTGCTCCACCAAGATTTAATCCGGATATAGATGCTTTGTAAGTCATACCACGCGAAAGGCGAAGCACATCTTTCAATGCTTCGGCTTCATTCTGATAATTATAAATACGCGTTCCGCCTAAGCCCGGACCTAAAACTGTATTGTGTATTGCAATTATTGCTTTTAATCCCGTATGATTGTCCTGACAAAAAACAACCTGTTCGTGGTCGTAAGTTGTAATTTGTCCGAAAATTTCTCCGTTTCCTTTAGTTACTGCTTCCTGTGAAGATGACATATTATTTTATTTATTGATTTTTTCTAATAAAGTTTGCAAAAGTATATCAATTTTTGGTTTTTCATAATTAACAAGAAGTATTGAAATCGCTCCGTTATCTAAATAAATATTTTATAAAATACAGAACCCATTTATTCCTGGGGATTCTGTTTGTGACAGCATCAAACCTGTTTGCCGTTTTTCCTGCACAATCTGTACGTATTGCCATTGATCTGGTTCAGGAAAATCTTAAGCTTTTCAATCTGTATCAAGGAAGTGTATTAGGGACAGAAGTGCGTGACCATATCATATTGGTACTTGTTTTTTTCTCATCACTCGTGCTCGTTTTCGCGCTTATCAAAGGAGCATTTATGTACGTAATGCGCCAGACGTTGATTGTAATGTCGCGCCATATAGAATACGATCTGAAAAATGAAATTTTCAGTCATTACCAGAAATTGTCGATGTCGTTTTACCGTAAGAATAATACCGGTGATATGATGGCGAGAATAGCAGAGGATGTGAGCCGAGTGCGCATGTTCATTGGCCCGGTGATCATGTATGGAATAAATCTGGTGGTAACGATCGTGCTGGTGTTGTGGGCAATGTTCTCGGTAAATGTTAAACTGTCGCTTTATGTTCTGATACCACTTCCGATATTGTCGTATATGATATTTTATGTGAACAATATCATTCACCAGCGCAGTGATGCCATACAATCCCAGCTATCAAAAGTAACTTCATTTGTTCAGGAAGCGTATTCGGGTTTACGTGTGATCAAATCATTTGCAGTAGAAAATTTTTCAAGAGAAGATTTTGAAAATTATGCCGATGATTATCGCAACCGTTCACTTGATCTTGCAAAAGTTGACGCAACTTTCTTCCCTTTAATGGTTTTTCTTACAGGTATGAGTACACTCATCACCATTTTTGCAGGAGGGTTACTGGTAATATCCGGAGAGATCAGTATTGGAAATATTGCAGAGTTTGTGATATATGTGAACATGCTCACATGGCCGGTAACGTCACTTGGTTTCATCAGTTCGTTAACGCAACGTGCTGCTGCTTCACAAAGCCGTATCAACGAATTTCTTGAAGTAGAACCCGAAATTGTTTCAGATGATTTGGCATCTTTTCATTTTGAAAAAGAAATTGAATTCAGAAATGTGAGTTTCAGGTATGAAGGAAAAACTGAGTATGCATTGAAAGATATTTCATTTACAGTAAATAAAGGCGAATCGCTTGCCATTTTGGGAACTACAGGATCTGGTAAATCAACTATCGCACAACTTATTTTACGAATGATGGATGCGACTGAAGGACAGATCCTGATTGACGGGAAAGATATTCGAGATATAAATACAAAAGACTTCACCGAACAGATAGGGTATGTTCCCCAGGATGTTTTTCTGTTTTCAGATTCCATCGCAAATAATATTTCATTCGGATTAAAAACCGAGAAATCTGTTACAAAAGAAAGACTGAATGAAGCAGCTAAAAATGCTGCTTTGTTATCAACGATCAATGATTTTCCGCAAGGATTTGAAACCGTAATCGGTGAACGAGGAGTTACACTTTCGGGAGGACAAAAACAGCGAATATCGATTGCACGTGCATTGATAAAAGATCCGGATATCCTTATTCTGGATGATTGTTTGTCGGCACTCGACAATAAAACTGAAACAGAGATTTTGAATAATCTCCGAAGCATAATGAAGGAGAAAACTTCTTTTATAATAAGTCACCGGGTGTCGAGTGTTAAAGATGCCGGTGTTATTATTATGCTCGAGAATGGCAGTATCTGCGAAAGCGGAAATCATGAGCAGTTAATGAGTGAAAACGGGCGTTATGCCAAGCTTTATCAAAGCCAGTTATTCGAAGAATCGGTCAGTTAATAAGTTTCATGGCAGTTGAGATTCAGATATATTACATTTTTTTAAGTAATATTAACTGCCAAAAATTTTGAAAAGTGAAACGCATCCTATATTTTGCTCAATAATTAATTTAAGAAAAGAAATTAAAGCATGGAGGACTACAACAAAGGTGACAGGCAGGAGATTTTTTCAAAAAAAATCAGAGCCGGAAAAAGAACTTATTTCTTTGATGTGAAAGCGACAAAGGGTAATGATTATTTTATTACGATTACAGAGAGTAAAAAAAGTTTTGAAGATGGAAGTTTTGTAAAGCACAAAATTTTTCTTTACAAAGAAGACTTCAATAAATTTGTTGAAGCGCTTGGTGAAACAGTAAATCATGTTAAAACTGAGCTGATGCCTGATTTTAACTTCGATGAATTTTCACGTGAGAATTATCATAACGATAATAACCAGAGTGCAAGCGCTGAAAGTGATATGATCTAAGTAAAAAACAATTTGTAACCATATGAAGAGAATATTCCATACATTCACGGTAATGTCAGGTATTTCGGCATTATTTTTCTTGTCATCATGCAGCAGTCCAAGTTCAGATACAACTCCTGCAAGCAATGATGTGACAGTTTCAGTATCGGTAAAAGCAAATGGAGTGACCATTGCCAATAACGCAACAGTTTTCCCTGATGACTCAATTTCAGTTGTAATTACATGTACCGGAAATGCACAAAATAATTTAAGCCGTATTAAAGTTACATCAACTTACCAAACTGCCAGTATCATTGATACCACTCTTACCGGAACAAGTGCTACCCAGTCATTCTGGTGGCCGGTTCAGACAACTACAGGAGCTGTTGTATATACAATAAAAGTTACAGGTGTTACGGGGAATCCTGCAACCGCAACATTTACATTGAATGTTGCTGACATTGCAAATTACAGTCCTGTGTTGGGTAATCAAACAGATGGCGTTGGAGAGTTGTTCAGTACTTCGCTCGACAGTGTGTATTCGATGACCGATATTTATACGAATCCATCAAAGCAATCAGCGATAGATATTATGTATTGTTCAACTTCCGATAGTATGAATATGCTTCTCAGTCCTTCTTCGGCAAGGGCTACATTAGCATATGGTACAAACTGGGGAAGTCATCCGGGAGAACAGATCACAAATTGGAGTGTAAGAAATATTACACGATTTAAATTAGCAAACGTTACACAAGCGCAATTTTTGGCAGCAACTACAAAGAGTAAACAAAATGCGTTGATCAGTAGTGCAAAAGCTGCCCTGGGTGAGCCTACTGCCGGATCTGTCGGTATCTATGACACACAGGTATATTTGTTTAAAACACAGGCTGGAAAATACGGATTGGTTCTTGTTTCGAATCCAACTGGAACTGTTACGGGAACTTCAATTGCTCCCGGTCAGGTTCAATTACTTATAATTATGTATTATTAATTTAACTGAAAATAGTATCAAAGCCGTTTCGGATTCCGGAGCGGCTTTTTTATTTATCTTTGACCAATGAAAAAGATCGCTGTTTTTACTTCAGGTGGTGATGCACCTGGAATGAATGCCTGTATCCGTTCGGTGGTTCGTACTGCTGTTTATAACAAAGTAGAAATTATGGGAATCATTCACGGATACAATGGAATGATAGCTGATGATTTTGTTCAGATGAATTCGAGATCTGTTTCCAATATTATTCAACGTGGCGGCACAATTTTGAAAACGGCAAGAAGCGAAAAATTTTTAACTGCTGAAGGACGAAGATCAGCATTTGAAAATCTGAAAAAGAATGGAATTGAAGGAATAATCTGTATTGGCGGGAACGGAACTTTTACAGGTGCTAAGATATTTTTTGAAGAATACGGAATTCCATCCATCGGTGCTCCCGGAACAATTGACAATGATCTTTACGGAACTGATTTTACAATTGGTTTTGATACTGCGATCAATACGGCTGTTGATGCCATTGATAAAATTCGTGATACAGCCGAATCACACGATCGTGTTTTTTTTATTGAAGTGATGGGACGACATGCAGGTTTTATTGCACTTTCTAGTGGAACAGCCGGTGGAGCAGAAGTAATATTGGTGCCCGAAGCAAAAGATGACTGGAAAAAACTGACACATTATTTTTCGGGTAAAAATAAAATACATAAAGCATTTTCAATTGTTGTGGTTGCCGAAGGTGATGAACATGGTGGTGCGCTGAAAATTGTAGAACACCTGAAAAAAAACATGCCCGGTTTTGATCCGCGGGTTACGATACTCGGACATGTGCAGCGCGGTGGCTCTCCAACTGCGTATGATCGTGTACTTGCATCACGGCTTGGAAATGCTGCTGTTGAAGCGCTTCTGAGAGGAGAAACAAATAAAATGGCAGGACTGATAAATAATAATATTATACTTACTTCTTACGATGATGCCATCAATAAAACAAAACCATTGAATTCAGAATTGCTGAGGTTGGTGGATGTGTTTAATGTGTGAGAAGTTATCCGTTTTGGAATAATCTTAGTGCACTTCGTGCAATAAACTTTGTGTTCCTTGTGGTAAAAAAAATAACCACAAAGGTCACAGAGTATTTTCACTAAGATCACGAAGGATATTTATTCAGAAGAAGTTTTGGATTCGAGTTCTGCAAGAAATGGGATTTCTTCAGTTGATATATAAATTATTTTATTCTTATCCCGTAAGCTTACTCCATATTCATAAGCCTTGTCGTAGTAAGTTAGAACAATGTCGAGCCACAATTGCATTTCATTATTTTCAAGATGCATAACTGCTTCACGCATTTGCAAATTTCCTAAACGCTTCTCTAATTTTTTAGTCGATTCAATGAGTAATTGTTTATCAAATTTACCATACGTATTTAAGATGTTTGAAGAACGTTCTTCAAAAGATTTATCAATAAAATAAAGCGGAGCATTCCGGATCTGAGCATAAAACTTATCCGGTAATTTCAATTTACCTGTCATACGGCTTTCATCTTCAACCCATATTGTTTTTGAAAGATCCAATTCTGAAATCAAACCCGCAAGGTTATTTTCAAATTGTTCCTGAGTTGGCTGTTGAGGTAATCCAATTCCCCCAAATGCAGAACCACGATGGTTTGCCTGTGCCTCAATGTCAATTATCTGTTGGCCATTTTTTTTACATTCATTCAGAATAATTGTTTTACAGGAACCCGTATAACCGCCAATCACTTTCAGATTCAAATCGGCATCAAGGATCTGCAAAACATTTTTTCGATACGCTTTGTAACCGCCAACAAGAACACACACATCAAATCCTGCCGAATGTAAAACATAAGAAAGTATGCGGCTTCGTAATCCTCCGCGAAAGCAATGCATCAGAATTTTCCTGTCAGGAAATTGTTTATAGGCAAGCTTTATCACCTCATGAAATTTTGGACCGGCAAGTTCATAACCAAGAATTACAGCTTTCTCATGTCCTTTTATTTTATAGCAAATTCCTACAAGTTTTCGCTCTTCATCATTAAGAACAGGGAAATTAAGAGCTCCGCAAATATGTCCCTGAGCATATTCCGATTCACTGCGTGCATCAAGCACCGGAAGTGTTTTAGACAATGAGAGAAAATCGTGAATATGAACGTTGTGAAGTGAAGCCATATCTATCGGTGCAAGATAATATCAGCAGATTGTTAATTTCAAGGGAATAAATATTTTCTCCAACATTAAAACCAATGAAAAAAAAATCGAAATTCGCAGCATTATAAAATGGAAGAAAAAGTAATCATCATCGATTTCGGATCGCAGTACACACAACTCATCGCCCGCAGATTAAGGGAACTCAATGTTTATTCAGAGATTTATCCATGTACACATATTCCGGTAATGGATAAAGATGTCAAAGCAGTGATTCTGTCCGGAAGTCCGTATTCTGTGAATGACGGCATATTGCCTGATGTTGATCTGAAACAATTCAGAGGGAAATATCCGTTGCTTGGAGTTTGTTACGGAGCGCAAATGCTGGCAAAACAAAACGGAGGAAATGTGGAAGCATCAAAAACCCGTGAGTACGGAAGAGCAAAATTAAATATGATAGGGGATGAAATTTTATTTAAAGATATTGCCATCGGCTCTCAGGTATGGATGAGCCATGGTGATACGATAAAACAGGTACCTGCAAATTTTAAAATTATTGCTGGAACAGATTCAGTGAATGTTGCAGCTTTTAAAATTGAAGGCGAACAAACATATGCGATACAATTTCATCCGGAAGTAACCCACACTATTGACGGAAAAACATTGCTGCATAATTTTATAAAAAATGTGGCAGGTCTCAATCAATCCTGGACACCAAAACATTTTATCGAATCAACGACACACGAATTGAGAGAAAAGTTAGGAAATGATAAAGTCGTTCTCGGTTTATCGGGTGGTGTGGATTCATCTGTGGCTGCAGTATTGATGAAAGAAGCAATAGGAGAGAACCTGTTCGGAATTTTTATTGACAACGGTTTACTTCGTAAAAATGAATATGAAGCTGTTCTTCATGCTTACAAAAACATGGGGTTGAATGTGAAAGGTGTGGATGCCAAAAAACGCTTCATCTCTGAACTTGCAGGCATTTCTGATCCTGAGAAGAAAAGAAAAACCATTGGCCGTGTTTTTATTGAGGTGTTTGAAGAAGAAGCAAAAAAAATAACAGGAATAAAATGGCTGGCACAGGGAACGATCTATCCTGATGTGATCGAAAGTGTAAGTGTGAAAGGACCATCAGCAACTATCAAGTCGCATCATAATGTTGGTGGACTTCCGGAAAAAATGCATCTCAAAATTGTTGAACCTTTACGGATGCTTTTTAAAGATGAGGTTCGTGCGGTTGGAACATCTTTAGGAATTGATGAGATTATTCTTAAACGCCATCCCTTTCCAGGACCGGGTTTAGCAATACGTATTCTTGGTGATATTACCGAAGCAAAAACAAAAATACTTCAGGATGCAGATGATATTTTTATAAGTGAATTGAAAAATAAAAATCTCTACGATTCAGTTTGGCAGGCAGGCGCAATTCTATTACCGGTTCAATCAGTAGGAGTGATGGGTGATGAACGAACATACGAGCAGGTGATCTGTCTTCGGGCGGTTACATCTGTTGATGGAATGACAGCAGATTTTTGTCATTTGCCGCATGATTTTCTTGGTCATGTTGCCAGCAGAATTATAAATGAGGTAAAAGGAATTAACCGTGTGGTTTACGATATCAGTTCGAAGCCACCGGCTACGATCGAATGGGAATAGTTAATTAAGAATGCATAATTAATAATTAATAATTGAAAAAAATAAAAAGAGAAATACTTTGTTGCTTTGTGCCTCCGCGGTTAATGATCCTGATTGCTTTTGTGTTTTCTTATACGTTTTCATTTGCGCAGAAAAAATCAAATAATATTTCACTTGTACTACCATTTTGCAGTCAGAAAATATTAAATGATCCGAATTGCTTTGATGCACAACTCGGAAATCTTTGCCGTGAATATTATCAGGGAATCCTTATCGCATTGGATTCGTTTGAACGGGCTAAAGTTCCTGTTCATCTTAATGTTTTCGATACGGAGAATGACAGTATGGTTATGCTGAAAATATTGCAAAAAACAATGTTGAGAGAAAGTGAATTGGTAATTGGACCTGTATTGCAAAACGGAAATAAAATGTTAACTGACCTGGCGAAGGAAAAAGAATTTTTTCATGTTTCCCCATTGATGACATTTTCGAAAACTAAACTGGATGATCCGTATTGGATATCGGCAAACCCCGACCTTCCTGAATATGCCACCTTTCTTTATAATTTTATTGTTAAACAAAATCATGATACTGCAAACATTATTATTGTGAATGATAAGACATCATTTGATAACAATATCACAACAACATTTAAACAGATCGTTCCTGCTTCAAAAACAGTTAAAATAAAATTTGTGAATTACGAAAAGGGAATCGATATGATCAAATATCTTTCGTTGAAAGAAAGCAATCATATCATTGTGCCATCAATGAATGAGCCTACAGTTACAAATGTTCTTAAAAGTATAAAAGATACGGATGATACATTTACTATGACAACATACGGATTTCCGCACTGGCTCGAATTTAAGAATCCTGATTTTGATATTTGGGAACGGATGAATGTGAGCATCATTTCTTCATTTTTTGTAAATTATGATGATCAAAGCGTGAAGAATTTTATTGAAGCGTACAGAGAAAAATTCAGCACAGAGCCCACAGAAGCTGCTTTTAAAGGATATGACCAGATGATGTTATTCGGATTGCAATTAGCAACAAACGGAAGAAGCATGATGTCGGTGATGGAAAATAAAACGTATCCGGTACTCAGCACAAAATACTGTTTCAATAAACATAAAGACGGAGGATTTTATCAGAATAATTATTTCAATGTCATTAAAATAAGTGACATGAAAATGAAAAAGGTCAATTAATTATACAAGCCGCTTTCAAAGCCATCATCCGTTTTCAGATTTTTTTTATCGTCTGCTGCTTCGGTTGCTAAGTGGTCGCAACGCTCGTTCTCTTTATGCCCTGCATGTCCCTTTATCCATTTGAAAGTGATATGGTTTTTCGGATACAATTCAAGAAACCGTTTCCACAGATCAGCATTCTTTTTCCCTTTAAAATTTTTTTGTTCCCAACCGAATACCCATTTTTTCTCAACTGCCTCGCATACGTATTTTGAATCGGTATAAATGGAAATATATAATCCGTGAAGTTTTAGATTCTCGAGAGCAACGATCACAGCAAGCAGCTCCATTCGGTTATTGGTTGTATTCCTGAATCCTCCCGACATTTCTTTGCGGTGTTTGTTGGATATCATAACAACACCAAATCCTCCGGGACCCGGATTGCCGCGTGATGAGCCGTCTGTATAAATATTTATCTGCACAAAAAATTATGAATTATAAATTCTGAATGAGAACAACCTAAATCGTAATTCTGAAAACTGTCCATTCATCCATTGGAGTTGCGCCCATACTTTTGTAAAAATCAATTGCAGGTGTGTTCCAGTCAAGTACACTCCATTCCACACGACCGCAGTTTTTTTGTTTTGCTATGGAAATCACCTCTTCGAGTAACGCTTTACCAAAGCCTTTTCCACGATACTGCGGTTCCACAAAAAGATCTTCAAGATAAACTCCCGGTTTCGCTTTGAATGAAGAGTAATTATAAAAGAAAAGAGCAAATCCAACAGGTGTTGTTTCATCGAAAGCGATGATCACTTCTGCAAATTTATTTTCACCGAAGATGGAATTATGAATGAGTTCTTCACTCGCTTCCACCTGATGTGATAACTTTTCGTAAGCCGCAATTCCATTGATGAAATGCAGTATCAGCGGAACATCTTCCTTTGTTGCAAACCGGATCATTTCTTTTTTATAACGGGTTGATGAAACACTTTATACGTTGCTTTGAATTTCATTGCTATTGGAGCTGATTTTCTCACCATATCCGGTTTGGTCATTATATCAATTTCAACATTCCATGTTGTTGCATTTATCTTTTTGCCTTTAATGAATCCGACATTTATTTCATGCCAGCCACGGTCAGGACAAAAGCAACTGCGCAGGAATGCAGCCTTCAACGATACATCCGTAAAATTAAATGATTTTGCATTTTTAGGGACTTCGAAAACTATTTTCTCCATGTATTCGTCATCGGTCATATCTGCATATTCATCAGCACGTTTGTAATATTCGAATACAAGAAAATTTCCTGTGTTGATAATATTAGCTGAAAAATTATTCTGTTTATCGGTTTTCATTTCAAGCGATTTCCCGGTATAAATTCTGTACCATGTTTCGCCTTTGTTAATCTTTCGCTCCTGTGCAAAAAGAGTGGTGGTGAGGATTGTAAATGTTGCAATAAGGATGATTCTCATATATTTTTTCATAAAATTTCAGCGACCACAAATGTACTTCCTCCGATGAATATCATATCATTTTCTTTTGCATTATTTTTTGCGGATCGATATGCATCAGCAACAGAATGGTAGTGTTCCCCCTTTAATCCGAATGTAATGGCTTTTGCTTTTAATTCATCAGCAGGAAGCGCTCTTGGAAGTTGTGCATTACAAAAATAATAAACAGCATCAGCAGGCAATAAATTCAGAATTTTGCTGATGTCTTTGTCCTTAACCATTCCTAGAACTATATGTAATGTTGAAAAACTTATTTGTCGGAACTGAGCTGTGATGTATTCCATTCCATTATAATTATGCCCGGTATCGCATACTGTTAATGGCCTTTTCTGAATGATCTCCCATCTGCCCATCAGTCCGGTATTTTCTTTTACCTTCTTTACTCCGTTACGGATATTTTTTTCTGAAATAGTATATCCCGTATTTCTTAAATGTTCAATAGAATTGATAACGGTAAGAATATTTTTTTGCTGATAATTTCCCCCAAGATCAAGTTCAATAGTTGAGAAAAACAGTTTACCGTCTTTTAGAATACTTGTTCTGCTCAATGAATTTTCAGAAACGAAACCGGTACATTCAAAATGATCTTCGGTAAATGAAACAGGTGCATCACATTCATTTGCTCTTTGAATAAAAACATTTTTAGTTTCACTAAGATATTCTCCGATCACAACAGGAATTTTTGTCTTGATTATTCCTGCCTTTTCCACGGCAATTTTTGCTAGAGTATCACCAAGCAGATCGGTATGATCCCAGCCAATATTTGTGATAACCGAAAGTTGTGGTGTGATCACATTTGTACTGTCAAGTCTTCCTCCTAAGCCTGTTTCGATAATTGCGACATCACACTTTTCATTTGCGAAATGATCGAAACATAAGGCAACTGTCCATTCAAAAAAAGAAGGATTTATTTCATCAAAAATAGATTTATATTTTTCTACAAAATCAATGACAATTTGTTCGGGTATCATTTCTCCGTTTATACGAATCCGTTCTCTGAAATCTTTAAGATGAGGTGAAGTATATAAACCGGTTTTGTAACCGGCTTCCTGTAAAACTGAAGCAAGCATATGCGATGTTGAACCTTTACCATTCGTTCCTGCAATGTGAATCGTTTTGAATTTCTTTTCAGGATTTCCAAGCATCTTGCACAATGCGATCGTATTGGTAAGATCAGGTTTTAATGCAGCAGCACCGATACGCGTAAACATTGGTAAACGTTCAAAAAGAAAATCAAGCGTCTGGGAATAATTCATCCGGCAAATATGATTGAAAAAAAAATAAAATGAATTATTGCTTGAAGCGGAAAATGAAGGTCATCGTACCGTATTGTTCTTCAGGTCCGTCAGGCTTTGGAGAGAAACGTGCATCCATCGCACCTTGTTTTGCTTTTTCCAAAAGTATAGGACTCAGGGTTGTTGTTCCTTTTTGTCCCGGAGCAGCTTTAACAACTTTTCCGTTACGGTCAACAGTTATTGCAACAACAACTTTTCCTGTTTCGCGTGAGTTGTCATTAATATCAGGTCTTCTTTGCAATGATCGGCCTTTCAATTCATAATCAGCCATTCCATCACCGTTTCCATTTCCAACTCCGTTGCCTGTTCCAAATCCTT
>Ga0206974_1023_pt1 | contig 39998 bp, 32 predicted proteins | sample Alteio_BWOrgHeat_84_FD_152920 | JGI IMG/M metagenome (GOLD analysis project Ga0206974, IMG submission 152920) | Enriched cells from forest soil in Barre Woods Harvard Forest LTER site, Petersham, Massachusetts, United States -... | ecosystem: Environmental > Terrestrial > Soil > Temperate forest >... | reverse complement strand
TGATGAAGGAGGCAGGATCGACATCCAGGCCGGGGAGAATGGGCGAGAGCAGATGTTCGACAGCAAAGAAAGTCGCGGTCTGGAGCCAGCGGCCGAGGGCGAAGTGCTGGCCGGTCCAGAGAGACTGGAGCGGTGAGCGCAGCAACAGAGCGGCGGCGCCAGCGAGGATGGCATAGAGCCAGAGGAAGCCGGTTTCGCGAAAGAGGCTGAACCAGCGACGTCTCGGAAGGGACGCGAGGGCGAGGCAGACCACAGCGGCGACGGCGAGTCCGGCGCGGGCGAGGAATAAGACGGCGGGATTGAGGACGGCGGATTCGCGGCCGGTAGCTGCGGCGACGGATTCAAGACATACGAGAGCGATACAGAGCAGGTGGCAGGAGAAATATCCCACGTGGAAGGGAAGCGGCTCACGGAGACGACGGAGCTTCGCGTAGCCGAGGCAGAAGAAGACGGCGAAGGCGGCAATGCCGAACGAGGCCAGCGGAGCCAGGAGCGTTTCCGTATGAGGCAGGCTGGATCGCACCAGGCAATCCAACCCGAGAATTGCAGCAAACAACAGAAGCCGTGCGAGCATGCTGCGCGGCAGAGAACGCAAGGACGCAATCAGGACGCTGTTCGGCTGGGACAGCTCTTGGCCGGACTGCTCTGGATTGGTGCAGGTGTTCAGGAGAACCTCCGATTTAGCGCTTACGCTTGGAGCGCAGCACGGTGAGGGTACCGGCGAGCATGGTAAGCCCGCCAAAGGCGAGATTCATGTCCACTTCAGGAGCCTGGGCAGGATGGTGCGGTGAGCTTGGCTCATACGGAGGTTGCGGCTTGGGATGATTGCGATCTCCATCGTAGGCATGGGCAGCGGTGGTTACCGTCGTGGCCAGGGCCAGCGCGAGCATGGAGTGTTTGAGGATATTGGTCATTTTTTCTTTCCTAACGTTATGGAGAAAGACTGCGATTGCGGGTGACGAGATAGGAAACCCGCGCGGACCGGCCGATGGTGCTTGCCACTCGAACCGTAATTCTCTGGATGGGTCGGCTCGGTAAGGCTGCCGGGACGAGTTTGTTCCCGGAGGGAGCCTTATAAGTAGTGTGCAAGTGCTTCGATCCAAAGGCTATCCCCATCGCGTGGGTAAAACGATGACTGGGGTGGGAGTAAGCAGTGCGTCGTTGGTTCGTAAGAGAGGTTACCGTGGGCAGGTCTGTCTCGCGGAGCAGGTCTATCTGTGGATGTACGGATTTACGGCCTGATTCGAGAGGCGCATGCAACGACAATGCGACCTAAACCGGAAATCGACATGCGGAAAGAGGCGTTATTGGAAGGAGGCGTGATGCGGGAGTGGTTGCTCCCGTTACGCGTTTCGAATCCGCGCCAGAGGCCAGTTTGCCTCGGTTCTAACGACGCCGCCGTGCGCGGACGACGGTAAGGGCACCCGCAAGCAACGTAAGACCGCCGAGAGCCAGGCCGGGATCGACTTCAGACGCCTGGGTAGGATTCGTGGGTTTCTTGGGAGGCGCGCCAGGCTGGTTCGGAGCGGACCCAGTACTGGGAACCTGATTGCACGATTGGGCAACGAGCACCAACGCCAACATGGTGGGTCTGAGGAACGTGATCATTTCCAACATCCTTTGCAGCAGTTGAGAACCGGCAACGAAACGAACAAACGTCGCGAGTATACCGAGCTCCCTAAAACGTCGGTATGGAGCGCAACTGTCGGGTTAAGGCATCTTTCGAGAGATCAGGAGCGAATGGCGGCGATTCATGCTCGTACCTTCGACTCTCTGTCTTTCGGAAGTGCATCTTTCCCGGCCTTTGTAACCAAAGGCGCCGGGTTGTGGGGACCGGAGCTTGGAACAGCCCCGGAGTGGACAAAGTGGGTAACCTCGTAAACCGCCCCACCTCTGAGGCAGAGCGGCTTACGAAGATAGCTCCTGGATGGGTAAATCCAGCTAGCATCTGTCAACATTGTCAGATAGATAACAACATTCGGGCATCCCCCTGAGTGGGCGGCGAAAGCGAACCCCGGTGGTATGGACGTGTCGCTTTCGTTCTCAGGGAGGTATTACTGGTGACGGTGAAATGAGGTGTCCGATGGTTACTCGAGAAAGTGTTACCTGGACTGCGAAGGGAGGTCGGATGGGATGCGAATGGCGATGAAGAGACCGTCTGCCTGGGCCAGGACGACGCCGTCGGCATTGAGGATCTGGGCTGTGGTCCAATGCTTCCGGCCTTCGCTGCGGGTGACACGGCCCTCGACGCGGATAGGCGAGCCGGAGGGGACTGGCTTGAGGTATTCGATCTGCATCTGGCGGGTCATCGCCGTAACGCCGTTGGCGCGGTTGGCCTTGCTCATGGCTTCGTCAAGGAGGGTGGCGATGATGCCGCCGTGCAGATACCCGGGAGGGCCCTCGTAGTTGTCTGAGACGGTGGCGAAGGAGACGACCGAACCATCCGGAGCCAGCGAGAACGCAAGCTTGAGGCCAGCGGGGTTGGCCTGGCCGCAGCCGAAGCAATGGTTTTGAGCGCCGTGGAAGAGCGGGGCTAGATTATCCAGCGGGGTACTCTCTGACGGTTTTGGGATAGCCGGATCGTTCACGCGGAGACTCCGGCGGGTTCAGACTGCATGAGAGCGCTGATGAAGAGCTCGCGATCGACATTGCCGCCGGTGAGGATGACGGCAATGCGCTCGCCTGCGTGTCGATGGCGCTGTTGAAATGCGCCCGCGAGGGCGGCGGCAGCGGCGCCTTCGGCGATGTTGTGGGTATCTTCATAGGCGGCGCGCATGGCATTGGCGATCTCATCTTCAGAGACTTCGAGGACATCTGCGACATTGTCCCAGAGGATCTGCATGGCGTCCGGGTTGGGCTGACGGCAGGCGAGGCCATCGGCGAGTCGCGTGTGGGCTGGAGCGGGGATGATGCGGCGCTCGCGGAATGAAAGTGCAGAAGCAGGAGCGTCGGAGGCGACGACTCCGATGATTCTGGTCTTGAGGCCGAGAGCATTGCGAACGGCAGCGACTCCGCAGATGGAAGATGCCATGCCGATGGGCACATAGACGGCGTCGAGCGGCGGGGTGTTGCGGAAAAGTTCAAGGGCGTAGGTCGCCGTGCCTTCGACGAGCCGGGGATGGAAGGATTCGACAAGGACGGCTCCGGGCTGTTTCGCGAGTTCGCGCGCGTGCTCAACGGAGGCCTGAAAGTCTTCCCCGTGTTCAATAAGCTCGACGCCCTGGGCCTTCATCGCGAGATTCTTCTCACGGCTGTTGCCGTGCGGGACGACGATGATGGCTTTGAGCCCCAGGCGGCGCGCGGCGAGCCCGACGCCCTGGCCGTGGTTGCCGCGTGTGGCGGCGACGAGCGTCTGCAATCCAGGAGTAGTCTGCTTGAGCCATGTGGCGTAGACGAAGGTGCTGCGCAGTTTGAATGCTCCGAGCGGCGAATGATTTTCGTGCTTGAGCCAGAGCTCGATGGGCGAGCCGTCCTGGCTGAAACGCTGGTTGAGCAGCGGCCAGGTGTACTGCGGTGTAGGCGGCATTACGGTGTAGACGAGGGCCTGGGCGGCTTCGATCTCCGGCAAGGTGGGCAAACGCATAATTTCAGCTTACGATACGGTGTCCGGAAAGACGCGCGGTTTGTGTTACGACTGGTTATGCCGCGGCATCTACAACATGAGCTGCGTTCCTCTTCCATGGCACGAACTCTCCACTTATTACCTGCACTTAACCAGACTCCACCGAACTGAAGGAGATTAGCTTTATGAATCGCAGAATGGCTATGAAACAGATGAGCGGACTTGCCGGAGCGGTCCTGCTTGCGTCGGGCACAGTAAAGGCGAAAGCTGCGTTACGAGAAGCGGCTCAGGCCGCCCCGGCGCCCGCGCCTGCGCCGACTGGACCGTTTACGCTGCCGCCGCTTCCATATGCCTATGAGGCGCTCGAGCCGTACTTCGACGCGGAGACGATGCATCTGCATCATGACAAGCATCACCAGGCGTATGTGGACAAGCTGAATGCGGCGGTGGTGGGACATCCGGAACTGGCGAGCCTGACGGTGGACGAGTTGATGACGCGGCTGGACAGCCTCTCCGGGCCGACGTTGGCGGGCGTGCGCAACCAGGGCGGCGGGCATGCGAATCATTCCTTTTGGTGGCCGACGCTGGGCAAGGGCGGGAGCGCGCCGAAGGGTGAGCTGGCCAAAGCGATCGATGCGAACTTTGGCAGTGTCTCCGGAATGCAGGAGAAGCTGACGACAGCTGCGGTGGGTGTCTTTGGCAGCGGATGGGCGTGGCTGGTGGCGCGCGGACCCGGCGGAGCGCTGGATATCATGACGACGCCGAACCAGGACAGCCCACTGACCGTTGGGGCCAAGCCGGTGTTGGGCATCGACGTGTGGGAGCATGCCTACTACTTGAAGTACAAGAACAAGCGGCCCGACTATGTGAAGGCCTACTTCAGTGTGGTGAACTGGGACGCGGTAAGCGCGAAGTTTGCCGATGGCATGAAGGCCTAACTTTGTCTGCAGTGTCATTACGAAGACGGAAGGGAATTGGGACAGCCTGCCTGACGGCGGCGCTGGGGCTTGGATGCTTTGGCGTCGTCTCTTCCGTAAACTTAGCCGGTTGCCGGAGCGGCGCGCGCCTGACGCCGCAGCAGGCCGAAGGGCAGCATCTCTACGCGGTGCGGTGCGCACATTGCCATGAGGACAATGACCTGGGATTGAAGCCTCCGCCGCCGAATATTCATGGTGCGATGCAACGGAAAGTGCTGCCCAGCGGAGCTCCGACGACCGATGCGGAGCTAAAGCGGTTGGTGCTGACTGGGCGAGGGAAGATGCCGAGCTTTGCCGGGCGGTTTACGGACGAGCAGATGGCGGCGCTGGCGGCATATCTGCGAACGAGCATGCCGATGGCGGCCGATGGATCTTCTTGAAGGGAAAACCCATCGCCCGTCCATCTTCAGCGGCTTCTTGGATTTCTTACCAAAGCGGAGCTACAGGTTGCTGCTGGAAGACGGGCGCTGGACCGCCGGAGTTGCTGGTGTGGATCGTAGCTAGAAACGGTTGCACCTGGGGGTCGTAGATTACGGTGATGCTTCCACCTCGGCCTGCCGAACCGTCATGGCCATCCTGTCCGCTCATGCCGTCGCTGCCGCTGGATCCATTTGGCGTTCCTATGCCGCCGGAACCGCCACGGCCGCCGCGACCGCCTTTGCCTCCGGAGCCGGCTGAGCCTCCATCTGAGCTGACGGTCAGCGAGCCGCCTTGGGGATCGACGAGGAAGTAACGCTCTTTGCCGCCTTTCGTTGAGACGCCGATTTGGAGAAGCGGCTGTGGGCCGGGCCGAAGCGTGGCTCGGACCTGTACGGGTGGGCCGTCCCCACCATCGCCGCCGTTGGAGCCGTCGGAGCCGTTGCTGCCGTTGCTGCCGTCGCCACCAGGGGACGGGTTGTTGGGGTCTAGCGAGCCTGGGGTTCCGCTGGTTCCGTCGATACCGTCGGTGCCATTGGTCCCGTTGAAGCCGGGGGAGCCCGAGAAATTCGCCTTGAATGGGTAGTTGTAGCGCAGGGGAATGTCGAGGCTCGTCTGGATGCCGGGGTGGCTGGGTACGGTGATGATGATGTGGCCGGTTTTGCCGTCACTGACGCGTGGATCTCTCGGGAGGGAGAGCACGCCCTTCTTGTTGACGGAGACGACGGTGGGCGTGACGACAAGATCCTTCCACTGCACCTTGCCCTTGCCTTTGCCTTCGGTGATGAGGACCTTGCCTGTTGCGTCTGTGACTTCAACGACGAGTGGAGACTTTTCGCCGGGGGCGATGCCGGGGTTGTTGGGGAGGCTGGCGGCGATGGAGACGACAGGCGTCTTGGCCAGGGCGATGCGCATGCCCAGCTTGACTTTGATCGCCGAGCAGCCGGTTATGGATGAAATGGTGACGAGGCTCAACGCAATGGCCAGCCTGGAATGTCGAAATGCGGAGCTGCGAGCTACAACCTCAGGCACAAAATGATTCATAAGAGACTCCCCTTTGTTCTCGTTCGCTTATTTGTGAAGTTCTATGTACGAGCGGCTTCGATGGGGCGAACACGCTCCGAGCGTGCGTTGTTGTGCCGTACAGCCTTTCTTTCTCGTAACGTTTTGTAACTTCCCAAACTACAGTTCTGAGCATACGAACAGAGACTATAATTGGCGCGATCCGATTCAGGGGAGATGAAGATGGCCGAACAGAAAGATATTGGCTTGGCCGCGCTGCTTGCTCAGGTGCGGCTGGAGATTGACCGGGCTCAGGACAACCTGCGTAAGTCGAACAAGACGGCGGCGCTCGATTGGGAGTCGGCGGAGATCGAGGTTTCTTTTGGCATCAAGAAGGAAGTCGAGGGCAAGGGCGGCGTGGAGTTTTATGTCTTTGCGATCGAGGCCGGCGGAAGTTACAAGTCGGAGGAAGTACATCGCCTCACGCTCAAGCTGAAGCCGTCGCCCGGGTCTGCGGTTGCCATCGCCGGTGGACGGAAAAGGAAGTAAAATTGTAGACAGAGGCGCGTATGAGCGAGTTCGTCTTCGATCCCGATCCGATCGATCCAACGAAAGCGAGAGCGCGGCGGCACGGAGCTGAGTTCTACGCGGACCCGCAAGGCGAATGGATCCCGGTTCGTGGAAATGATGGTGAGTCCGCGCACGATCAGATTCTGGATACGCTGAAGGTGTGGGCGGCTCGGCATCCTGCTCCGGACCAGCCGGCGCTGAGCATCGCCAGCCTGGGCGAGTATTCGCCACGCGCACTGCGGGATGCCGTAGAGAAGCGGACTGAGGTTGGACGCTTCTTCGAAACGATGATCATATTCGGAGCCAACCGCGTGGACGGCAATCTACGCACAGTCCTGAGCTCCTTCCTGCGAGAGAATTCGAGCGAGGGTTCGTCCAACCTGATCCAGGGCGAAAGCCTGTAACCGGCTGAGTGATGGTTGACTAACGATGGCTGACTTCTGCGCGATCCGTCCGGCCAACGATACGGAGACGGTCGAACTAGCCTCCTGGTGCGCATTGGTCTTTCCAGCGATTCGCTCCTCGGGACATTCCCTGGTCAAAGACCTGTATGCGACGCGGGCAACGCGGCGTGCTGCCGGTACAGCTATGACGGGGATGCGCTGCGTGCTCTTCTTCGGACATGGAACAGATACAGAATTGCTTGGAGCGCAGGATAAGGCGCTGGTGGATTCGCTCAACATAGGCAATGCTTCGGGCGCGATCGTTATAGCGATCGCCTGCTCTTCGGGGACAGCGCTTGGCCCACTGGCGATCCAAAAGGGAGTTGAGAGCTACCTCGGTTTCGACGGGCTCTTTGTATGGCTATCGCGCGATCCCGATGGGGTCTTTCAGCCTGCGATCACAGATGGTATCGAGCGGCTGATTACTGGCGGCGATATCGATGATGTGCGGCAGTTGATCTATGACGGCCTGGAGGCGGTGATCGACTATTACCAGAATGGAGCCGGCAGCGGAACAACGAACAGCACCAACGGTTGGCTGACCGCCTTCTGGAGCCAGCGTCACCTGGTTCTGCACGGTTACACCGCGGCCAGGCTCTAGGCATCTCGCAGCGAAAGTAGACCGATCGCGACTCGCCGAGACACTCGGCGGTATACTTGAGGGATGACAGCTGCCGGAAAAACCTTCTATCTCGAGACCTTTGGGTGCCAGATGAATGCCCATGATTCGGAGAAGGTGATTGGCACGCTGCAACAGCAGGGCTACCGCCAGGTTCAGGTGGAAGAAGAAGCCGATCTGTTGCTCTACAACACCTGCTCGATCCGGGATAAGGCAGAGCAGAAAGTCTTTAACCGGCTCAACGACTACAAGAAGCTGCACAAGCAAGGGAAACGCTTTGCGGTGATCGGCTGCGTGGCCCAGCAGGAGGGCGAGAAGATCTTCGAGCGTGCTCCGTATGTTTCGCTGGTGGCTGGGTCTGCTTCGTACCGCAAGCTGCCTGAGATGCTGCAGCGGCTGGAGGCAGGGGAGTCGCGGATCACCGGTCTGGACGACCGGCAGACCGAGGAGACCTTCGAGACGGAGTTTACGGCGCGGCAGAATCCGTACCGCGGCTACATCACGATCATCGAGGGCTGCGACAAATTCTGCGCCTACTGCGTGGTGCCGTATACGCGTGGCAAAGAGCGCAGCCGGACTTCGGAGTCAGTGCTCGAAGAGGCGCGGCGGATCGCCGACCTGGGCTACTCGGAGATTCAACTGCTGGGGCAGAATGTGAACAGCTTCCACGACGCGAGCGGGAAGCGAAGTTTTGCCGAGTTGTTAGTGGCTGTGGCCGAGGTGCCGGGGATTCGTCGGGTGCGGTTTACGACCAGCCATCCGCGAGACTTTACGCGGGATATAGTTGAGGCCATCGATGCCGTGCCGGCGCTTTGCGACCATGTGCATCTACCGGTGCAGTCGGGCTCGTCGCGGATTCTACGCATGATGGCGCGCGAGTACACGCGGGATTGGTATCTGGAGCGGATCGCGTGGATCAAGGCGGCAAAGCGTAAGATTTCGCTGACGACGGATATCATCGTTGGCTTTCCGGGCGAGACTCCGGAGGATTTTTCCGAGACGATGGACCTGCTGCACGAGGTGCAGTATGACGGGGTCTTTGGTTTCAAGTACTCGCCGCAGCCGAATACACCCGCGTTGGTGATGATTGATTCGATTCCAGATGAGGAAAAGGGAAAGCGGCTTCAAGTACTGCTTGACCGTCAGCGAGAAATTCAAAGACTTAATTACGACAATCATTTAGGCGAAGAGATGGAAGTGATGGTTGAGGGGGCGAATCCAGCTCGACAACAGATCACGGGGCGTAGCAGCCAGAATAAGACGGTGAACTTTACCTGGAATGGTCTGATTTCCCCGGCTCCTGGGAGCTATCATCAGGTGCGCATCACAAAGACCTTTCCCAACAGCCTGGTGGGTGAGGCGATTCAGTAAGGCTGGAGGCGGGCATGGACGTGGAGATGCGGATTCGCGGGTTAATGATGGACCCCAACACCAACATGCCGATCGTGGTATTGAAAGATGTGGCGTCCGATACCGTACTGCCGATCTGGGTGGGGCTATTCGAGGCGCACGCTATTTATAACGAGATTGAAAAGTTTTCGGCACCGCGGCCGACGACGCACGATCTGACCAAAAACCTCATCTTCTCTATGAATGGTCGGCTGGATCGCGTAGTAATTACAGAACTTAAAGATGATACGTTCTACGCGGTTCTTTGGCTGACGCAGGATGGCGAGCCGCTCACGGTGGATGCCCGCCCTTCGGATGCGATTGCGCTGGCACTGCGGGCGGATTGCCCGATTTATGTGGCAGAGCCGGTGTTGGCGATGGCGCGGCTAAGCGCGGCAGGCCCTCCGGATAACGCGACAACCGACCAGTTGCGCAAGTGGCTGGAAGGATTGAACGACGAGGACTTGGGCCGTTACAAGATGTAGCGGAGGAGCGGATCGTCGGGCAGGGAATTCATCTATCTTTGCAACGCCTCTGGGGTATGATTCCACTACTTTAGAATCGCGGCTTTCGCGCCGTCCTCGGAGGCTTCATGGCAACCCCGATCTTGGGGATAACTGGTGTCCGCGCGCCGATCCTGGCCAAGAATGTGGTGGTTGGCGGGGGCCTGGCCGCGACCAGCATTCTGGCGGGGCTCTCACGGGATCCAAATTCCGGAAAGGTCATCGTCATTGCCAGGGATCTGCCATGGATGGCGAAGTTTCCGCGCCACTTTGAGATGGGCCAGTCGCGCAAGGATTTGCAGCTGACCAAGTCCCAGACCGACCCGTACTATTTGAAACAAAAGATGCCTACCGGCGACTTCATGCGGCAACTGGTGGACTACCAGACGCAAGCGGTGGCGGGACTGTCCGAGGACAGCGATGCGTTGGAGACCGACCTTCGGCGCGTGGTGCGGCAGGGAAGCCAGCTGCTGCTGAGCTGCGGGGACGGCAGTACGGTGTTGGCAGACCGCGTCTTTATCGCAACGGGAGTTGGGCCGGAGCGGACACTGAGGGATAGCGGCGTCGAGTTCCAGAACGAGGTTTCGGACAAGCGCCGCGTCTATGGCGAGGTGAGCACCGCGATTCGGTCCATGGAACGGGATGCGGAGTACTGGAAGAACAAGATCGTCGCTGTCTACGGAGGGGGGCCGACTGCGTCCTGGGCCGTTGAAATTGCGATGAACTACGCAATCAGGGATCTGATCTGGATCTCGAAAGATGGTTTTGGCGCGGCGAATCCATTTGGGCGCAACAGTGAGACGCTGGCGATGACCACCGGCCGGCAGATTACGGCGATTCTGCGCCGGCTGCGCTATCTCGGGAATGACGATACGCCGCCGCTGCATGGCGGACTGGAGCTGACGCTGGAAGAACACGGCAAGGAGGAGCTGCGCGAGGCCGATATCGTGATCTCAGCGACGGGCTCGAATCCGTTGGCGCCTACCGGGGTGAAGACTGTTCTGGGAGATCTGTATCGGGAGCTAGCGCCATACCGAGGCAAGCAGGGCGGCGTCTTTGCGGCACTCGAAGATCGCTCGCTGTACGTTGTGAGCTCGGCATTGACCAAGGAATTTTCCTCGAAGATCGAGGCGTACACCTTTCCGGTTCTGAATCCCGAAAACCGCGTGATTGCGGGGATCAAGGCAACGGACCTCTCCGCGAGGGCAGCGGTAGATGCGGCGATGAGCAAGCACAGTTAAGACGCATAATTAGAGATATTTCAGGGAGATATTTAGACAACGACATTAACATTACAGAATATCTGTTATCGGACATGATTGATTTGGCCGAATATCTACCGCCAGCTGCTTTGTATGGGCTGTCTGGGCCAATACGCGAGTATCAGGCTGACGAAGCAGCTGATTAAGAGGACACTGTACTCCATGCCTTCCTGACCAGGACCGACGACATTCGCAGGGCCGATGGCGAACCAGTATGGAGCGTGAAAGAGCCAGATGCCTGTGCCGAGCACGTAGATGTGGCCAAGGCAGGCCGCCACCACGCATCGTCGTAGAACGATCGCCAGGCTGCATGCAATTTGCGCAAACATGGCTACCCATACCAACACGACGCCGAATGGGTAGCCTATGGATGAAAAGTAGAGGCCGAGTTGGTGAAGGCCCTCCGGATCGTGCGTGGCGGTGACGAGTCCGCCGACCGGATGAATCAACAGAATCAGCGGCGCCGCATATCCGACGAGGGCAAAGCCGCGGGAGGCGGAGACGCGGCTAGTTGAAGCGCTGTTGTCTGTCGAGGATGACGGTTCTTTTGCTAGCCTCTTTGCCGGTCTGTCTGCCGGTCTGGGCCAATATGCCCAAAGCACGCCGGCGAGGCATGCGATCAACAGGACGCTGAACTCGGCGCCGGGCTGCTGATCTCCGTCTGGGAGGCCGACGGTGCGCCATCTGGGAGCGTGAACGAGCAGAATTCCCATAGCGAGTACGACGATATTCCCGAGGCATCCGGGCAAAATCAGCCAGCCTGACCAGATTCGCTTTGGCGTCAAAAGCATCAGGCAGCAGATGGCTTGAGTCAGGATCGCGGCCCAGGCCAGAGTGAGGCCGATGGGCAGGCCGCGGGCTTCCAGGATCTGCCCGAAGCCGCGAATGTTGGCTGGATGCGTGAGCGCGTAGACGGGATGGGTGATGAGGATGAGCGCTACCGCGATACGAACGATCTCAAGACTTCTGCCTGGATGGTGCGCGGAAGTACGGAACCAGTCTCTATTCATCAAAACTCCTTAAAAGCTCTTCGCGAGAACTGCTTAAACGGATGCTTCCCTGCCCGCAGGCGTGAGCCGCGACAACTGACTGTAGGCGAGCAACGACGAACAAGTCCTGAGACCGGTCTGAAATACTCTGAATTCTTTTGAATTCAGAAGCACCTGAATTTGGAAGCGTTTGGACCTGCCCGCTCGTGCCGGGGCTGCGTCGCAGGGTTGGACTGCGGGTTCGCTCGCGACCCCCGAATGGCTGAGCCCGAATGACTAAGCTGGATAACATCCCTCTCTTGAGCGGCATCCCATCTGTGTTGGGCATAGGAGAGGCTGGATGTTTCAGGCACGCGTTGGTATGGCCTTGGCGCTGGGCGCCTGGACCGCTCTTAGTCATGTTTCGGTAGCGCAGGATCCAAAATCGATGGTGAATCAAGCGGTGCAGACAGAGCTGGCGGCGGATAGGGACGACCACTCGCGATGGCTGTATTTTGAGACCGACAAGCGCCCAAAGCATGCGGTAACGCAATGGGTGGCGGATACCCACCAAGGCAGCGTACACCGGGTCCTGATGAAGGAAGGCAGAAAGCTCTCCATCGCAGAGCAAAAGGCTGCGATGGATGAGTTCGTGAAGAGTCCTGGCGAGCAGGCGAAGCAGCGCAAATCAGGCCAGCATGATGATGAACAGGCTTCGCAATTGCTGAAGCTGCTGCCCAATGCTTTTCTATGGACGGACGCCGGTGAGAAGAATGGCAACCGGATTCTGCACTTCAAGCCAGACGCGAAGTTTGATCCACCAAACCGTGAAGCTAAGGTATTTGCCGCGATGGAGGGAGATATGGCTGTGGATCGTGCGGAGCACCGGATTGTGAGCCTGAAGGGGCACCTGGTTCGGGACGTCCGGTTCGGCGGCGGACTCTTTGCCACGCTGAAGGCCGGTGGGACCTTCGACGTGGAACGCCGACAGACGGGCGGGGGTATCTGGCAGATTACGGAGACGCATGTCCATATCGACGGGCATGCCCTGCTCTTCAAGAGCATCGCTGAGCAGGAAGATGATGTGAAGTCGAAGTTTCGACAGCTTTCCAATGATGTTTCCCTGGATCAGGCCGAGGAGGAGCTGCTGAAGCAGACCGAATAGCGGGACGTTTGCTTCCTGGTCTAGATTCGCGAGCGGGGTCAACCGCATCTGAAGCTCCATGAGCATTCCGAAGACATTCAAGCTGGGCGGAGATCTTGAGATCAACCGCCTTGGATTTGGCGCCATGCGCATTACGGGCGATGGCATCTGGGGTGAACCCAAGGATCGGGAGAACGCGAAACGGGTGCTGCGGCGGGCGGTGGAGCTGAGTGTGAACTTTATCGACACCGCAGACTCGTACGGACCTGCGGTAAGCGAAGGGCTGATTGGCGAGGCGCTGGCTCCCTATGCAAAGGGCGTGGTGGTGGCCACCAAGGGCGGATTGACTCGCCAGGGGCCGAACCGCTGGGCTCCGGTAGGGCGAGCGGAGTACCTGACGCAGCAGGCCGAGCTTAGTCTGCGGTTTCTGAAGGTTGACCGAATCGATCTGTGGCAACTTCATCGGATTGATCCTAAAGTTCCGGTTGAAGAATCGCTGGGTGCGATGAAGAAGCTGCAGCAGCAGGGGAAGATCCGGCATATCGGGCTGAGCGAGGTGAAGCCGGCGGAGATCGAGCAGGCGCGCAAGGTGGTGGAGATTGTCAGCGTGCAGAACAAGTACAACATCAGCGACCGTGCGCATGAGGACACGCTGGAGTACTGCGAAAAACACAAGATTGCTTTCATCCCCTGGTTCCCTGTCGCGGCGGGTAAGCTGGCGCAGCCGGGCGGAGTGCTGGACTCGGCGGCCAAGAAGCACGGTGTCACGGTCAGCCAGCTTTCTCTGGCATGGCTGTTGCATCACTCGCCGGTGATGCTACCGATTCCTGGGACGTCGTCTTTAGCGCATCTGGAGGAGAACATGAAGGCTGTGGATGTGACGCTGAGCGATGCGGATTGGGCGGAGATTGAAGCCGCAGCGAAGGGGTAACGCGAGTTCCCTGCTTGATTCGTTTCTGTGAAGAGGCTGCTGCATGCGGCCTCTTTTCATTTGAGCGGATGAATGGAAATTTGGATCGTGTTAGATATGAAATCGAGCTAGACTGATCGCACAATGAAATTGGCTATTGCGCTTCTCTGCTTTTTCTTATCTGTTGGTCTTTGCAGTTGTTCCACTGCAAAGACGCAGCCACCAAATATGCAGACTATAAAGCTGCCTTCCGGCAGCACAGTCGAAGTCCTCGGCATTACAGTGATGCACTTCACGAATAGTTCTCCGGCATTGATGCTGAAGTATCAGACAACAAAGCCCATTGAAGATCCAGCCGTTCTGCGTAAAGAGGCTGGAGAGATTTGGGATAAGTTCCGTGCTCAAGTTGAACAGCAGAGCTTTAAGAACGCTATTCTGAGTGCCAATGATGCACCAAAGGGATTCATCTTTACGAGTAACTCAACTTACAACTTTGTGTTTGACGAGAAAGCGGATGGAAGCTGGCATTGCTCATTTGACGACAAGAAATGATGTGCTTGAAAAGCCGCAGTAGCACTTTGCGGCATCAGCAAGTTAGCGGAGGATGTGGAATGGCGCTGAAATTTACGACTTCGTATATCGAGGATGCGGTTGGGGTCTTTCAGTATTACAAGCGGCTGGCGGATGGGGCGATGAGCCAGTTGACGGATGAGCAGTTCTTTCAGGTGCTGGATCCGGAGATGAACTCGGTGGCGATCATCGTGAAGCACATGAGCGGCAATATGGTTTCGCGGTGGACGGACTTTCTGATTTCAGATGGAGAGAAGCCGACGCGGAACCGGGATCTGGAGTTCTGTGAGCCTCCGGCTACGCGCGCGGGCGTGCATGAGTGCTGGGAGCATGGCTGGCAGACGCTCTTCTCTGCGCTGGAATCGCTGACAGAGGCAGACCTGGGACGGACGGTGACGATTCGCGGCGAGGCGCACTCGGTGATGCAGGCGGTCAACCGGCAGCTGGCGCATTATCCGTACCACTGCGGCCAGATTGTCTTTCTCTCCAAGCATCTGCGGTATGCGGACTGGAAGACGCTAAGCGTGCCGCGTGGGCACTCGCAGGAGTTCAACCAGAAGGTGGCTGCGGGCGAGTTGAGTCAGAGGTAGGGTTACGCTCTGTTCTTCGACTGGAACTTTTGTGGGTCCTTCGCCTCTCCACCCCAACGACGAAGACCTGTCGTTGGGGACCACGGTACGCTCAGGATGACAATTCGTTGTTCCGGAGAAACAGAAGACCCCGCTCAGGGCACGAGCGGGGTCTCTGTTTTAGGGCTGATGAGGCGTCAGGCTGCCGGGTGGTTGAGGATCTCTTCCAGAGCCTGCAAGCGGGCTGAGTCGGCTGGGGACTTAGCTGTGCTGCCGGATTGGAGCGAGGCGGCAGCCGTCTTGAGCTTGGCCTGGCTCTTGTCGTCGAGGTGGGACTTCTCTGCCCCGTGAATTGCCTTCTGCAGAGTGCTGATCTGCTTGGAGGACAGAGCCTGCGAGCGGGTGAGTTGATCGATGTAGGCCTTAGCGACGACCAGTTGCGCGGGCCAGACGATCTTCTGCTGGTTCTGGACATTGAGCTCGGCGACGCGCACGGCTTTTGCGGCGTCGATCTCGTTCTGCGTGAGAGATGGAGTTGGAGTCAGCTCGAAGATATCCAGGCCGCGCGCGATCTCAGAGGCGTAGATGGCGCCGTTGTACCAATAGGCCGACCAGTCGCCGCCGAGGACGAGCATCTTGGGGTCGATGGGACCGCGGTCGAAGTAGGCGATCTCGAAGGGATGCGCGGGGTCGGTGAAATCCATCACCGAGATGCCGCCCTGATACCAGGACTGCACTTCGATATCGCGGCCGGGGACGGGGACGAGCGAGCCGTTGTGAGCGACGCAGTTTTCGGTGTCTCCCTGAGCGGCAGGCAGCTTGTAATAGCCGGCAAGGCTCAGCTTGTCGTCTTTGAGGTTGAAGATGGCGTCCGCGCCCCACTTGTTGGGATCGGTTGGACGGCAGCGTGCGCCGAGCCCGCCGCCCCACTCATCGGTGAAGACGACCTTGGAGCCATCGTTGGAGAAGGACGCCGAGTGCCAGTAGGAGTAGTTGGGGTCGTTGACGGCGTCGAGACGCTTGGGATGAACGGGATCTTTGACATCGAGCAGGATGCCGTTGCCGGAGCAGGCTCCGGCGGCGAGACCGATGGCTGAGTAGACGGTGATGTCGTGGCACTGATTGGTGTCGGCCGGCTTCTCGGCGCCTTTATCATGGCTGCCGCCGTTGTTGAGGCCGTTGAGCGCGCCGGTGCGGGGATCGATAAAGACGCGGGGGCTGGAGACGATCTTTGCCTCCTGCGGAGCGGCGACGGGAACTTTGATGACCTCAATGCGGAACAGAGCGGTATTCGGGTCCTTGTCCGGGGCGTCGCCGGAGCAGCCTTCGAGTTCTTCTTTCTGACGGACGAAGGAGGTTCCGGAGACATAGATGTAGACGTTGTCCTTGTCATTGGGATCGAGGACGAGGGTGTGGGTGTGGGAGCCGCGACAGGTCTGTATAGCGGCTACCTGCTTCGGGTTGCGGATGTCGGAGATGTCGAAGATGCGCACGCCGCGGAAGCGGTCTTTCTGCGCGGCGGGGATGCGGCGCTCTTTCTCATGGCCTTCGGCTGGCGGAGGCTCAGGCGGAAAGCCTTGGGCGCTGCAGTCGAGGCGGCCGTTGGGCATCTCGACGGACATAAAGAGTAGATTCTGATAGACGGAGACGTCACCCTGCCCGCCGGGACAGACGAGCGAAGTCAGCAGCGCGGCCTTGGCGGGATTGGCAATGTCGTAGATGTTGACGCCGTAGAAGTTGCCCTGAAAGAGATGGTTGCCCTGAAAGGCGAAGTCGGAGTTGGCGAAGGCGAGCTGCGCAATCACCATCTGCATGTGCTTAGGCATCTTGGCGACGTTGATACCGAGCTGACCGATTGTCTTTTGCACCTGCGGGTCGTCGGCCGAGGTGGCATTGATCTGGAAGGCGTCAGGCTTCTTCAGAAAAGCAACGTGCTTCATGCCCAGAGCGGCTTCGCCTGCGTTATAGAGGCCTGGCTTGAGCTTGTAGCGCGGATCGTTCACGTCAGAGCCGGTCATGCCTGGAGGCAGGACGGGGGCTGGTGCAGGAGCAAAGGGATTGGCCTCGGCCTCCGGCTCTTTTGCCGGAGCCTGCGCGGCGGGCGCGGGAGTGGACGGTGCCGGCGCCTGCGCGTGAAGAAAGCTCATGCTGGAAGAACAAACGACCGCGGCCATGATGGCCAGACGAAGGACGGGACTTTTTTCTGGGTTCAACGTTTCTCCTCCAGCATGCCTTGCATGATTCGAATTTCGGCACGCTGCGTGTTGTCTACATCGGTTGCAAAATCGAAGATATCGGCGTCCTGACCGGCGCCGGCGGCGTCAAAGAGGTCCTTAACCATGATCAGCGCGCCACCGTGATGCTGGATCATTCCGGTCAGGAAGAGGTGATCAAACTCCGCCCCGCGGGCTTTGCGGAGAGCTTCCATCTGGGCCTGAGTGAGCATGCCGGGCATGGGTGGCATGTCGGGCATTGCGTGATCAGACATGTCCATACCCGGCATGTCGGCCATGGACATGCTGGTGGCCTGGCCGCGCGCGATGAGCCAGCGCTGCATGAAGCGGATTTCGTCTGACTGCGAGCTGCTGATCTTGGCGCCGATGCTGCGGACTTGCTTGTTCTGCGTGTGCGATTCGATGAGCGCGGTCATCTCGACGGCCTGACTGTGGTGCATGATCATGCCCTGCATGAAGGTGACGTCGTCATGAGAAAGCTGCGGCAGGATGCCATGCGTTGTGGAAGGCAGAGTCCTGGTCGGCTCGCCGGGCGCGCCAGGCTGAACGACTACGGGAGCTGCGGGTACCGGAGTCGCTGGTACGGGGCCGGCCGGCTGCTGGGCAACGATAGGCGCGGAAGTGGCGAGAACGCTTGCGGCGAAGAACAGACTGCGCTGGATCGAGACGATTACCAGGGTCGGGGATGTGCGGGGGCAATGGAAGTAATTACGCAGGGAGAGGATCATTTTTCGATGATCCTACGCTATCACGAAGCAGAGGGAATGCCGCCCGTCTCTGAGGATTATGCGTTCTGGGAGACTTCGATCAGGCGGTTCGAGTCCTGACGCCAGCGATAGATCAGGATGCTGGAGATGACGATCAGGGCCAGGGTGAGGCCGATCCACATGCCGTAGATGCCCCACTTCAGCACGAAGCAGAGAATGAGGCCGAGCGGCAGGCCGAGGAGCCAGTAGCCGATGAAGTTGGCGAGCATGGGAGCGCGAGTCTCGCCAAGGCCGCGCAGGGCTCCGGTACAGATGGTCTGGACGCCGTCGAAGACCTGGAAGGCAGCTGCGATCCAGAGCAGGCTGGGGCCGACGGCGAGCACCTGCGGGTCGCGCGTGTACAGCTCGATGAGCGGCCGCGGCGCGACGAAGAAGACGATGCCGGCGAGGAACATAAATGCGGTGCCGAGGCCGAGCGCGAGCCATCCGGCGCGGCGGGCGCGTGCTTTGTCTCCGGCGCCAATGGCGTGACCGACGCTGACGGCCGTTGCAGCCGAGATGCCGAGAGGGATCATGTAGGTGATGCTGGCGTAGTTGATGGCGATTTGATGCGTGGCGAGAGCGATGGGATTGAGCCAGCCTGCGCTGAGCGTCGCCATGTTCCATGCGCCGACTTCAAGGATGATCTGCGCGGCGGCGGGCAGGCCGAGGCGAGCGAGCTGGCGGATGCGGTTGATCTGGACGCCGGCCCAGTGGCGGAAGAGCGGATGGCCGCGCTGGCGTTCATAGCGCCATGCGAAGCCCATGAGCGAGACAGCCATGAGGATGCGGGCGAGGACGGTGGAGAGTGCGGAGCCGCGAACCCCCATGGCGGGAAGTCCCCAATGGCCATAGATGAGCAGCCAGTTCCCTGCCCAGTTGAGGAGGTTGGCGCCGATGTAGGTGAGGGTGATGACGCGCACCTGGCCGACGCCTTGCAGGTAGCGGCGCGAGGCTCCGTAGATGAGCAGCGGCAGGATGCTCCAGTCCAGCATGCGGAGGTATTGCGCAGCGGGACCGGCGACCTCTGGCGTGATGCCGACACGGCCGAAGAAGAGGCTGGCTATGGCAACCAGCACCATGAGCACGGGCGTGATGCCCAGCGCGAGATAGATACCCTGGGCGAGCCAGCGATGGCAGTCGTCATAGTCGCGGCGGCCGTAGGCCTGGGCTACGAGTGGGTCTAGGCCGAGGAGCAGCCCTATGCCGAAGAGGGACGGCGTATAGAAGACGGCGTTGCCGAGCGCGACGGCGCCGATGGAGACCGGGCCGAGCTTGCCCACCATGATGGTGTCGACGACACCCTGGGCCATCCAGCCGAGTTCACTGAGGACAACGGGGACGGCAAGGCGGGTGAGCGCTGCCAGTTCCCTCTTCCATAGTGCTTGGGCGCTCATTCAGGTATTTTATCGGGCGGAGATGATGCAGGGTGAGGTGTAGCGTAGCGAAATACGGCGGAAAGGGTAGGTTTCTTTTTGGCCGGGGTGCGGATGTTTTTGAATGGTTTTCGGCGGCCCACCAGGAAGAGATCGAGTAATATCGACGAGTTTCAGGAGAAGTGATACCTGCGAAGAACTACGGAACTGCCTTCTCGCGCTGGAATGGATGCGCTTCGGTGTTGAAGATGACTTTGTTGAAGTCAAGAGTGGACTCGGGAGCGAAGAGCAGGTAGAGATACTTCAGCGTTTCAGCGAAGAAGAAGCTTTCCATGCCGTTGGTCTTCTGCTTGGTGCGGACGTCTTTGAGCGCGGCGTAAGCGTCTTTGGTGCGGCAATACTTTTTCAGGTTATTCAGATAGGTCTGACCCATGGCGAGATACTTCTGGTCGTGCGTAGCGTGGTAGAGGTAGTAAGTCGATTCGATGATCTCCGGGCGCAGCGGATACGCGGGCGAGGTGATTTGCATCTTGGCGTAGTCGAAGCGCTCGGGCTCGATGCCGGCGGCATTCCACATCGTGTAGCTGGAATCCTGCAGCGCAGCGGCGCGTGTTATGTCGCCGGAGAGAACGAGAACAGCCGGGAAAAAGGCATCGAGCGCGCCGTAGGTAGTACCGGTGCGGGCGCCGGTGTTCATCTCAGCTTCGCCATACCAGAGGCCTGCGGGAGTCTGATCTGCGAGGTATTTGTTGATGGCGGGAAGGCTCTCCTTCCACATCTGCTCGCATTCTTTGTCATGGAAGAGAATGGCGGCTTTGAGCATGTACTCGTAGAAGGAGTCGGTGCCGCCCTGGATGGTGGCTTCCCTGCCGCCAGGTGTGTCGGTCCACTTGCCGGTCTCGATGTTGATCTCGGAGCCGAAGAGTCCAATGGAGGAACGGCGCTCGTAGAGCTCGACCATGGCGCGCTTGGCCTTGTCGTAATACTCCTGCTTGCCGGTGAGGCGCGCGAGCATGCCGTATTCGAGCAGAAGCGTGCCGACCTCGGCAGGATTGCTGAGGCTGCCTTTGACTTTGCCGGTGCGGAGATTGACGTACTCCCATGGCATGCCAGTGGGCGAGTCAAACATAGGCAGCATGCGGCGGCCGAGGTCGTCTGCGAGCTCGAGGAGGCGATGATCGCCGGTGAGTTGATAGTTGGAGATGAGGGCGCCGAGCAGGCGGATTGTGATCTCGAAATCTTTGACGTAGATGTCCTGGTCGAAGTTGAGTTGCGTGTCGATGAGCTGGCGAGCTTCATCGGCCTGCGGTTTGAGGCCCATGAGGATCAGCGTGTCGAGCGCATCGACGGGGGTCATGAGCAGGGTGTGGCCGTACCAGTCAAAGGGCGTACGAGTCAACGGGTGCAACTCGTCGTGTCCCCATGCGTATTTCTTGTAGGCATTCCAGCCATGAAGCGTCTCTTCACGAACTTGCGCGGCGAGGGCTGCCTTTTGTGCGTCGGTGATGGTGTCCGATGCGTTGGCCGCGGGCTGTGCGGCATGCGCGAAGAGAGGAGAGACAAGAAGGTAAAGGGCTGGCGCGATGAGCCTGGACGAGAACTTCATGATGCGTTCATGCTATCGCATCGATTCGGCAGTGGATGGGACTGCGCGGTGCGAGACTTGAACCATGAATGATGGGCAGAGGATGGAGATGCGCAAAGGCAGAGGCGCGGCTGGGCCGGGATATGTGGCGGGATATATGGCGATGGCGCTTTTTTATTGCGTTGCGGGCGTGAATCACTTTCTCCATCCGCAGATGTATGTGACGATCATTCCGCCCTATCTGCCGTGGCCGCCGCTGTTGGTCTATGTAACCGGCTTGGCGGAGATTCTGGGCGGGGTTGGAGTAGTGATTCCCGATGGGCTCGTCTTGGCACGAACACGGGCAGCGGCTTGCAGGGGCATCGTCGTGATGCTGGTGTTATTCCTGCAGGTGCACATCTATATGTGTCTCTATCCGGAGCGCTTTCCTGGGATACCGGGGTGGGCGCTGTGGGTTCGACTGCCGCTGCAGGGGCTGTTGATCGCGTGGGCGTGGTACTACACGAGGAAGCGATGAGAGCTCTTGCGCAGAGCTAATGGCCTGCCGGCTGCTGGCTCATGCGAGCAATGAAGAGAGCGTTGCGCTTGGCCTGGCGGGCGAGGGAGTCGAGCTGCGCTGATTCGCCTTCGGCGTGCATGCCCTCGCCGATCATGCCTACGCCGACAAGGCCGGGAATGTATGGCGCGACGAAGGCGATGTCGCCGGCTCCGCGGGTCATGGGGCCGGCTTCAATGACTGGGCCTAGGCCGAGGGCTTCGCTGGCTGCGGTCCATTGCTTGAAGAGCTCGCGATTGGCGGGCGTGGCGGCCATGGCGGGATAGCTTTCGTCAAAGGTGATGGTGGCTTCCGTTTTGGGCAGGTGCTGTGCGACGATCGCTTTCATTTTGGATTCCGTGCGCTCGGTTTGTTCGTTGTTCAGTGTGCGGATATCGCCGGTGGCCATGGCCGAGGCGGCAATCACATTCGATTTGCCGGTAGCTGAGCCGCCTGTCTGGTCGGCGTTGCTCTCGGCCGTTGCGCCGCCGAGGACGATGCCTGGCGAGTAGGTCAGGCCCTCTTCCGGGAGCTCGCGACGAAAGGCGTCGAGGATGCGTGCGAGCTCATAGATGGCGCCGTAGCCGAGCCGGTCACCGAAGATCTGCGAGCTGTGGCCGCTAAGGCCTTTGGTCTGAAGATGCCATGTGGTGGAGCTGCGGCGCCCCAGGCTCACCGTGTCCTGCCCACTCGCGGAACCAGGGCCTGCGAGCGGGACACTGGGCTCGAACTCCATCGCAACGTCGCTCTGCTTTCCAGCGGCAATCATGTCGCGGCGGGCAAGTGCAAGCGGCGTGCCTGTACGCTCTTCGTCGCCGCTGAGAACGATGCGAATCTCAGTGCGTTCGAGTGTGCCGGTGTCGTGCAGAGCCTGGAGCGCGGCCAGCATCACGACCAGGCCACCTTTCATATCGGCTATGCCGGGACCGGTGGCACGCTTGCCTTCCGTGTTGGGGAGAATCGCATATTTCTGGAATGAGCTTGCCGGTTCGAAGACTGTGTCCATATGGCCGATAAGTAGAAGACGCTTGCCGCACTTCCCTTCTCCTGCGGGACAGGCGTGTTCGGCAACGAGATCGCCCGCGCGCTGCGTCAACTGCTGCATGGGAACCCAGCGGACATGGAAGCCGAGCGCCTCAAGACGCGGCTGAATCTGGTCTTTGACAGCGATCACGCCGGGCAGATTCATGGTGCCGCTGTTGATGTTAATGAGCTGCTCGAGAAAGGCCTGATTGGCGGCGAGATGGCTGTCGACCGAGGCGGCGATCTTCTGGATCGGCTCCTTGTCGGCGGATCCCGTTTGCGTGTGCGCAGTCTGGCCGAGGGTGAGAGCACATAGAGAGAACAGGCAGATCGATCGCAGGTGCATAGGGCGGATTCTAGCATTGCGTCGCTGCTTTGCCCTGCGATCACTTGCCGTGGACTGAGCTTGCCGGTGCCGCGAACAACGATTGATTTTCAGCGACACGGGGACGGGCAATGGGCCGGGGACGAAGGTCGATGAGGTCATTGGCGCTGAATTCGGCTTTGGCGATGCCGCTGCGCGCGTGATGCGGGCTCTGCGTCGCGATGTGCAACCACTCGTGCAGGAGGATGCGCGCGATGGCCAAAGCCAGGATGCGGTTGGCGTCGTCCACGGTGCGGCGCACGGTCGAGCTGCGCAGGATCTGCGTAATGAGTGCGCAGTTAATGTGGATGAAAGGCTCGATCCGGCCTCGTTGTTGCCGCACCCAACCGAGCGCGTCCGCGGGCATATCGTGCATGGAGCTCAGGGCGATGCGCGGAGCGAAAGCAGTGGCGCAGTCGCCGTGCAAGTATACGGAGATGGATTTACTCAGGACAATTCCGGGGCTAATGCGATCTCCTCGGAAGAGTTGCAGCTGGGCGGAGACCTGTTCTGGACTGGATGGTCCAGTAATGGGCGCGAGCTCCGGATCGTTGGAGGCGAGTTCGCTGCGGATGGAGGCGAAAATCGCGGACCATTGCGCGTCCGAGATGGCGTGGTCAGCAAAGATGGCGACGGTGGTGTCGACCGCCGGGGACTGGGCTGCGAGGGAAAGCGGCCGGAAGGCGAATGCTGCCACGATCAAAGCCAGGATCAGCGCGCGGAGAATAGCGGCAAATGAGTTTGTGCGCATTGGCATGAAGACACGGTAAGGACTCGAGAACCGTTCGCGCCTCCCGGGGCTTGCCAGCAATTGCGAGATAGGATGGTCCAATCTGCAGCTCATACGGTGAGTTTGAGCCTCCCCTATGCATCCGTCCAATAGATTGCTAGGATGGTTAGCATCTGTATTGGAGATGGATATGGAAGTGCGGCAACTACAGATCTTTCGGACGCTGGCGGCGGAGCTGAACTTTACGCGGACGGCAGAGCTGGTGCATACGGTGCAGTCGAATGTGACCGCGCAGATCAAGGCGCTGGAGGATGAGTTGGGTGTGCCGCTTTTTGACCGGCTAGGACGCAGGGTTGCGCTCACCGACGCGGGACGGCGGTTTCTGCCCTTTGCACAGCAGGCGCTGGCCGCGATGGAGGAAGGCCAGCGGGCGATCCGGGCCGGCGCGGAACCGAGCGGGCCGCTGCGCATCGGCGCGCCAGAGAGCGTGTTGACTTATCGGCTGCCCGAGGTGGTGCGGGAGTATCGCAAGAGGTTTCCGTTAGTGGAACTGATCTTTCGGCCGACGTTCGATTCCAGCCTGTGCGAGATGCTGCAGAGTGGCGCCTTCGACCTGGCCATTCTCATGTCGGATGTGGCTCCGAATCTGCATTTGCACGCGGCGCGGTACAGGACGGAACGGGTATTTCTGGTGGTCGATCTCCGACATCCGCTGGCCAAACAGAGGGTCGTGAAGCCGGAGGATCTTGCCGGACAGAATATGTTGCTGACGGAGGCTGGTTGCGGCTATCGGGCGAAACTGGACCGGGTGCTGGCGATGCGCAATATCCGTCCCGGCAACATTACCGAGTTTTCAAGCGTGGAGGCGATCAAGCAGTGTGTTGCGGCGGGCATGGGGCTGGGACTGTTGCCGGCAATTGTTGTGGCCAGAGAGCTGCGCCAACACCTCTTCAAAGTGCTGCCATGGGCCGGGCCTTCGCTGGATATAGCAACGCATATCTTATGGCACGAGGATAAGTGGGTCTCACCGGCGATGGCGGCCTTCGAGGCGCTGATGCGGGAGAAGCTCGACGAATCGGAAGCCGCGGAACCACCACTGGCAATCGCTGGATCGTTGGCGGGATGACGAGTCAAAAGAGAGAGACGCGCGAAGTTGAGTCGTGATACCGTGGCTGGGTCACAAGACAAGCGAGCGGCGGAGGGAAACGGTTAGTCGGGCAGGAACCGATGACTCGGCAGCCCCGTGTTCCTCTTCCGCTACACTCCTTCCGTTCGCAGTTTTCCCGGTGTGCGGTAGAAAGGGCATGCGTATGACCTGTGATGACTATGAACGGGCTAAGAAAGCGCTGCGCATCAACCTGGATGAGCCGCCCGCTCTGATCATGGCCGGGGTGCCGGCAGTCAATCCGAAGGCGACAGAGCCGGAGAAGCAGCCTGTGCGTGTCTGCGACACCTGCTATAACTCGCAGGATCTGATTTAACGTACCGGCTTACTCAACCTTTGGGCGAGCGTTGGCCCTCGTCGTGGAGATGACGAGCTTGGCCGGTGTCAGCTCGGGGCCATCCCAGCCTTCTTTGAGGGCTTCGATGTGAATCTCACCTGCTTCTTGCGTGGATTGCAGGATGACTTGTGCGAGGCCGTTGAAGAGGCTGCGTTTGGGCTCCTTGTCCGATTCCTGGCAGTTGGGGTCACCGTTGCCGACACCGATCAACGCGCCGTTGCCTGAGACTTTGAAGGCGAGGAGATTGCTGACGGTCGGGACGAGGCGGCCCTCTTTGTCGAGAGCCTCTACGCGCAGGATGGCGATGTCTTCACCGTCGGCCTTAATCTCCTTGTCGCCGAAGCCTGGCTCAGCAGTGAGGCGGATGGCAACGGCAGGCCCTGTGGTTTCGCGCTTCTCAGAGAGGATCACTTTGCCGCTCTTGCTGCCACGGGCTTCGATGTTGCCGTGAGCGTACTTCACGGTCCATTGCAGATGGCCGAGGTGCGGCACCTTCTGGCTGCCCTGGCTGGCGCCGTTGACGAAGAGCTCGACTTCGTCGCAGTTGGAGTATGTCCAGACCTCGATCGACTCGCCTTCCCTGCCCTCCCAGTTCCAGTGCGGAAAGAGATGAAGCGACGGCTCTTTCCCCCACCATGCGCGGTAGTAGTAGAAGTAGTCCTTGGGAAAACCACACATATCGACGATGCCGAATTGGGAGTTGATGCTCGGCCAGCCGTAGGGCGTTGGCTCGCCGCGGTAGTCAAAGCCGGTCCAGGCAAAGCCGCCAGCCATCCACTCGCGAGAGCCGTAGTAGCTCCACCATCCTTCGGCAGTTTCGCCCCAGGGAACGACGCCGGTGTAAGAGTTCACGGTGTTACGCAGCGGATCGCTGGCATAAACGCCGCGCGTGGAGATGGCGCTGGAGGTTTCAGAGCCGTAGATCGCCATCTTCGGATGCTCTTTGTGATAAGCGTCGGGAAAGTTCTGGTTGTAGTTGAAGCCGATCACGTCGAAGGCGGTGGAGATGCCTTTCTTGTTGTCTCCATTGACGGCTGCGGAGACCGGGCGCGTGGGATCGAGCTCGTGACAGAGGCGCACCATGGTGGCAGCGATCTTGGCTCCTTGTTCGGCCATATCATTTTGCAGGTTGTTCTCTTCGTTCCCGATGGACCAAAGGATGATGGAGGGTGAGTTGCGATAACGCTTGACCATAACGGCAAGCTGGGCAAGGCCTTCCGGATTGGAGGACATCTGCCGGCTCTCGCACATCATCATCATGCCCATGCGATCGCAGCCTTCGACCCACTCCGGCGTCGGCGCATTGTGCGAGGTGCGGACGGCGTTGCCGCCCATCTCCTTGAGGACTCCGAGGCGGAAGTACTGCAAGCGATCGGGCAGTGCGGCGCCGACGCCTGCGTGATCCTGGTGATTGCAGGTGCCCAGGATCTTCACCGGCTGACCGTTGAGGAAGAAGCCCTTGTCGGCGTCGAAGTGGAAGCTGCGGATGCCGAAGGTAAAGCGCTCGGCGTCGATGATTTTACTGGCATAGCCGATGGCCTTGTCGGCTGATTCAACAGTGACGATCGCGCTGTAGAGGTTCGGGGCGTCGGGTGACCAGAGCGCGGGGCCGGCGACGGTGGCAGAGGCTGTGTAAGTCGCCGAACCGTCGGGTGTGATGGTCTGCGCCGCCGCTGTTGCAGTAGCTACGGTCTTGCCTGTTGGGTCGAGGATCTTCCAGGTGACACGGGCATTGCCGGGCTGTGCGCTACGGTTTTCGAGGACGGTGCCGAGCGCGATAGTGGCATTGGAGCCGGCGACCTCGGCGCGGGCGTAACTCTCGAATTGGCCAAGATGAATGGGGTTGGTCTTGGTGAGCCAGAGATGGCGATAGATGCCTGCGCCTTCGTAGAACCAGCCGTCTCCGAAACTTGCATCGACTCGGATAGCAATGCAATTCTTCGCGCCGAGATTGATAAAGTCCGTGATATCGAAGCTGAAAGGCGCATAGCCGTTGTCATTGCGGCCGATGAAACAGCCATTGATCCAGACGAGAACGTCGCGAAAGACGCCATCGAAGTCGAGCGTGATGCGACGGCCCGCGTCACTGGTCGGCGCCTCGAAGACACGGCGGTACCAGCCAACGCTGCTCTCAGGGTAGCGGCGACCGACGGGCTTATAGCCATGCGACATCTGCACGTCGTCCCGGACGAAAGGCAGCTCGACAGCCCAATCATGCGGCAGGCTGACGGTGCGCCACTTGGTGTCATCGAAAGGAACCTTGGCGAAGTCGAAGTCGCCAGTCTTGGCAAAGTCGCCCTGGCTATTCCCGAAGCCAAGGTCTTTTGCGGGATCGACGGAGTTACCAAATTGGAACTTCCAGCCGAAGTCGAAGAGCAGCTTTTCCCGCGGCGCAAGGGCGGCGGCGAAATCTGCAACCGAGGCGAGAAGACCCTCCGCGCGGGCCCAGGCAGATTGGGCGAGGAGCGAGGAAGCAGAGACGGCAGCTCCAGTAACAACGGTGGAGCGGAGAAGATCGCGACGGGAGATGGAGGACATGGCTGCTCCTTTCGAAGAGTTTGAGGCACGTACGCGAGAAGCCGAGGTCACCACACCGCAGGCTGAAGTGGACGACTTAGGCATAGGTGAGACTGATCGGCAAGGCGAACTATACAGGACAGAACTGGATCCTGTAAACGCTTTCAAAAGGCACGCGTTGGTGGCCTCCGACAGGGCACAACTTCAATCGCTCGCTGCTCAAACGAGAGCACTTGAACGATCTTCAAACGCAGATCTGGTAGACTCAGAAATGTCGAAGCCCACGACTGGAGAGATGGCCGAGTGGCTGAAGGCGCACGCTTGGAAAGCGTGTATACCGCAAGGTATCCAGGGTTCGAATCCCTGTCTCTCCGCCATAAACCTTTAAAATCAAAGAGTTACAGAAAATACAGACACTTGGCTTTGCCCCAAAGTCGCCATATTCGCCAAGATTGCCCCAATACTCCCGATTTGTCTAGCTAAGTTGGAATTGTCTAGCTAAAGCGAATCGACTGAAATTAAGCCAACAGATACCAGCTTGCCTCGCTAACGTTTTGCGACTGTAGGCACACAGAGATTCTTTCCAGCGTTCCACACGACCCCTTTGTCGGTGAGTCGTGCAAGGGCATAAGGCTTCCCAACCTTAGTGCTCTCACCTGGCTGCTTCGCGATTTGGTCAATGCATTTTTCAATCAGCATGAACGGATGCTTCTGCGCAAACGACGGGTTGTGGCGTAGCTCGGGAATATCCTGGAAGCCGCGTGCATAATCCTTCTTTGGAAAGCTATACGGCTTATTTATCTCCATCTTCGGCAAATCAACTGATTGAGCGATGAACAAACCCTTGGCGCGGTCGGTGGGCGTGACCCGAAGATCTCGAAATTGAGGCTTACCATTCTCAATCCAAATCATCAGCCCGCCTAAATTGAGCGCCTCTAAGTCTTTGCCGGTCCATGGAACATGCACCCTAGATGACCTCCCCATGTCGAAGACCTTTTGCATTTGCTCTATAGCAGCCTTGGCTAGTGCCTTATAAGTTGCATCAGGGGTTAGAGTCTCGCGCAAGATTTCGGTCGCTCTCTTCCTAAAATCAAGAATTGGGACTGATTTACTTGCGTCCACGTCTGACGGGTAATAAGCTACTGGATGCCCCCAGTCCAGAAACACGATGTGTTCCCTAGTTAACAGCTTGCAAACTGGCGGCAATTTGCCATATTCAAGTGAACTCAGACCATCGCTGCCGATGTAAACACTATGACCGTCTGAGATGATTACGTGAGTTGTGGCGCTAGCTGACTGCCCTAACAGCAAGCCGAAGAGTACAAATAGAAGACACAAGCGATTCATAGCCGCTACCTCTGACAACTGATTTCTAGATGATTCGTGTAATTCGCAATCTTAGGCAGCTACCAACCCCAACTCTTCGGGATGGCAGCCAATCCACACCAGCAATTCTGTGGTTACGCAGTGGGTCAGTATTCCCTCTTCCACCTTCGTCAGTTCCTCGGCTGTATCGATCTTGTCTGCTACATCACAAGCGAGCTGCACACCTGCCACAAGATCACCGCGTTCACGACGCCATGCCAGTTCCTCGCGGCGGCGTTCGATCTTGTCTTCAAGGGTTGAGGGTCGAGTGGTTGATGCTGGGTACAGCGCTCGCGATAGACGTCGAGGAGCTTGAAGTTTACCATCGTTAAATTCCCAGGTTGTATAGACGGAAAAGTTATTCATTAAGCCTGAGACTGTCCATGTAATTTAATACCGCCTATCTTGAGTGCAACCGCTCATGGGCCGTACGGAAGGGATCAGAATTCTTCGTTGCTTTCGACGGCAGGCAGGATGTCGTCTTTGCGGGCCACCCAGACATAGAGCGTCGGCAGCAGGAAGATGCCGATGACCAGATTGGCAAGCAAGCCTCCCACGATGACGATTGCAAAGGGGCGCTGTGAGTCCGAGCCGATCGCGTGAGACAGTGCCGCTGGCAGCAGGCCGAGCGTGGCCACCAGCATGGTCATCATGATGGGACGCAGGCGAAGCACCGCCCCTTCCACCGCCGCCTCGATAATGTGCTCCTCGGTAGAGACTTCCATCCCCTTGCGGCGGCCGCGCAATTGATTGATGAATTCGATCATGATCACGCCGGCCTGCACGGAGACGCCAAAGAGCGCAAGGAAGCCCACGGCCGAGGAAACCGAGAAGTTCGTATGGGTAATAAACAACGCCAGCGGCCCGCCGATCGAAGCCATCACCACGCTGACCAGAATCAGCATCGCCCATTTGGCCGAACGGAACATCGTGTAGAGGATCAGGAAGATGGCCAGCACTGTGATGGGAACCACTAGCGCCATGCGCTTGTTGGCGCGCTTCTGGCTTTCGTACTCTCCGGCCCACTCCAGATGATAGCCGGCAGGCAGCTGAACATTGTGTTCGACCTTGGCGATGGCCTCTTCGACGGTTGAGCCCAGGTCGCGCCCCTTCGCTGAATACTTGATGGCAATGTAGCGCTGACCTTCTTCGCGATTGACCTGTTCGGCGCCATCGTCGATCGATGCCTTGGTCAGTTGCGCCAGTGAGACGCGCTCTCCGGACGGTGAGAGCAGCCGGATATTTTCAATGGCCTCGCGGGTGTCGCGGTATGGCTGCTGGTAGCGCAAGGTTACGTCAAAGCGCGCCTCGCCCTGTTGGACCTGCGTGACCGCGTTGGCGCCGACCGCGGTTTGCAGCGCGTCTCGTACGTCGGCCACGCTGATTCCCCAACGCGCTGCGGCTTTGCGGTCAACCTGCAAGGTAAGGTTAGGCTGGCCAACGATGCGGAAGATGCCCAGGTCGCCGACGCCGCGCACTGAAGCCATCTGCGTCTGGATCTTCTCGGCCGTACGTTCCAGCGTTCGCAAATCATCGCCGTAAAGCTTGACGGCCAGTTCGCCCTTGACCCCGGAAACAGCTTCTTCCATGTTGTCCGAAATGGGCTGAGAGTAGTTCCAGATCACGCCGGGGAACTTCTCCAGTTCCTTATCAATGGCTGCGATCAGCGCTTCCTTGTTGCGGTGAAAGACGGGGCGCCAGTCTTCTTTTCGCTTGAGATCAACGAAGTACTCGGTATTGAAAAAGCCGGCCGTATCGGTGCCATCGTCAGGACGCCCCGTCTGGCTCACCACCTGGGTCACCTCGGGAAAAGACGCCAGCACCAAGCGGGCCTTGTCTGTCAAAGCGATGCTGGCGGTTGGCCCTTCGCTCGGAGCCAGTGTTCCCCGCACCCAGATCGAGCCTTCATCGAGATGAGGCAGAAACTCCGAACCGATAGGCCCTCCCACGGTGAGATAAATGGCGATCGCGAAAAGCACAGTGGCAATGCCCACCGTAATGTAGCGATGCACAATGGCCGTGCGCACCGCCGCCCGATAGCGCACTACGAGCCAGTGCATGATCGGGTTATCCCACTCCTTGGCTCCTTTTCGGAACAGAAAAGCGGCCATAACTGGCGCTACGATAATGGCAAAACCGAGCGCGCCCAGAAGAGCAAATGTAACCGTCCAGGCCATGGGCTTGAAGAGACGCCCCTCGACTGCCTGCAGCGTGAAGATCGGCAAGTACGAGGTGATAATGATGCCCCGTGCAAAGAAGACCGGCCGCAACACTTCATGCGCCGCGTCGCGAATCTTCTGACCAGGCGTCCGGGTTTCATCCTTCTGGGAAAGATGGCGAACCATGTTTTCGATCATCACCACCGAGCCATCCACCAACATCCCAAAGTCCAGCGCTCCGAGCGAGAGCAGGTTGGCTGGAATATGGCTCAGGTCCAGGCAAATCGACGCGAACATCAGGGCGAAAGGGATGGTGAGCGTCACAATAATCGCGCCGCGCACATTGCCCAGAAACAGGAACAGGATGACCGCCACCAGCACCATCCCCTCGGTCAGGTTGCGCTCCACGGTCTCCACCGTGTAGGCCACCAGCTTCGACCGGTCGAGGAAAGGCACCACCTTGACGCCCTTGGGCAGGATCCCATGATTCAGCTTCTCGACCTCCTGATGAATTCCCTGCAGGACCGGGTCTGAATCGTCCCCCTTCTGCAGCAGAACAATGCCCGCGACGGTATCGGCATTGTCGACAATCGTTCCGTCCGGGCGGTGGGTCGCCCTCCCAATTTGTCCCAGGCGAATCTTGGCTCCCTGCGAAACGGTTGCGATGTCCTTGATCGAGATCGCCGCCCCGTTCTGCGTCTTCACCTCGGTGTCTTCGATGTCCTGCACACTCGTGTAGAGCCCCGCCGACTGCACATTGATTTGCTGCGCGCCCTGCTCGATAAAGCTGCCGCCGCCGTTGGTGTTGTTACTGGCCACCTGCTGCTCAACCTGTCCAATGCTCAGCCCGTAAGAAACCAGCTTCTCCGGATCGAGCTTGATCTGGTACTCCTTGGTCGGCCCGCCAAAGCTGGAGACATCGACTACCCCCTTGACGCTCTTGAACGACTTCTCCAGGAGCCAGTCCTCCAGCGACTTCTTCTCCATCACGTCGTACGCGGGGTTGGTGCTTTCCAGGGTGTACCAGTAGATCTGGCCAACCGGGCTCCAGTCGGTGCCCATCTGGGGAGTGAGATTCTCGGGAAGACTCACCTGGCCCAGCCGTTCCACCACATGTTCGCGATTGACGTCACTGGTGGTGCCGTCGTCGAAGATGAGCATCAGGCTTGAGAGCCCGGCCAGCGTGGTCGAGCGCAGATGCGCCAGGTGCGGAATGCCCGCCATCTGAATCTCGACCGGCACCGTAACCTGGCGCTCGATCTCCTCAGCGCTGCGTCCCGGCCACTGGGTAATGATCTGTACGTAGTTGTTGGCCACATCCGGGTAGGCCTCAATCGGTAGCGCCCGGAACGAGAGGATCCCCCACGCGGTGAGCAGCACCACCGCGCCAAGCACCAGCCACCGGCTTTTCAGCGCAAAATCGACAAGTCCACGAATCAATTACCGGTCCCCTGGGTGCAAGGCCAAGAATACACCCCGGCTGCTCCAAACGCTGGCCGACTTGCCGGGACCTATCTCAGAGTCGTAGCTCAAGACGACCGTTGAGCGCACCGGTGACGAAATCTCAGTCGACCTGCAAGCATGTCGTGGACTGCTGTTGAGACACGAGTCGGCTGCTGCGCAAAGGTAGGGCGAAAGTTCGAGAGCGGGGTGGCCGCGTTAGTCGCCAACTTGTTCTACGCGCTTTCTGCTATTTTGATTCGCCGGTTATTGCCAATTCGGCGTGCGGCCAGCCGTTTGTCCAGGTGAGCGTGGAAATCTGAAGCGCGGGTTTGCCGGTCGTGGCGTCATAGGCATGAAAGACGATGATGTCGCCTTCAGGGCGCTGCAAGATGGATTCGCCGCCTGGGCCGAGCCAACGGCTGTTTGCTGCGAGCAACTGTGTGCCGCCATCTTTCAGCATCGGCTTGCCCTGGTCGTCGACATATGGACCGGTGACCCGCCTGGAGCGGCCTACCATGGTGCGATACGAACTATGCGTGCCGCGGCAACACAGATCGAAGGAGACGAAGAGGTAATAGAAGTCTCCGTGGCGCACGATGAAGGGAGCTTCTATCGCTTGCCAGTCAGCGGGCAGTCCAGGCTTTGGCGGTGCTGCGTTCTCGGGCCTCACGCGCGAAGCCAGTGCGTAGAGCTGTGTGTCCGTGGTGGAGAGCTTTCCTGTGACAGCGTCGATCCGGCGCATCTTGATGCCACTCCAAAAGCTGCCGAAACTGAGCCATGGCTGGCCCTTGCTGTCGAGAATGATGTTGGGGTCGATGGCGTTGAAGTCATCCGATGCTGTTGATTTGAGAACAAGGCCTTCGTCGTTCCAATGATATTTAGGGCTATTTGGATCGAGTGTAGCGTTGGTCGCAAGTGCGATGCCGGAGCTATTTACGCCGAAGGAAGAATAGGCATAGTACAGGTGATACTTGCCTTGAAAGAATGAGATATCGGGCGCCCAGAGAACCTCTGTTTTCGGACTGGCTTCGTGAATCCATGCTGGAATCTGGTCAAAGATATGGCCGCAGCGTTTCCATGTGTGGAGATCGGTCGAACATCGAATGGGAAACTGGCCTTCTTCCGATTTGAGCGAAGTTGAGAAGACGTAATAGGTGTTCCCTTCCCGGGCGATCGACGGATCGTGCGTGAGCGGATAGTCCCCGCTGAGAGTCAGGGCTTGCGGGGCCTGGGCGTGGAGGGCCGGCGTGAGCATGAGTACAAATACGGCGGAAATCAGGCGGGGCATGGGCATAAAGATATCTCCGTTGTGGCCGGGCATTGCTGTGATCGAGTGAAGCGGGCGCAGAGAGATCCAGGTCATGCAACAGCACAACCTGGACTGCGCAACCTAAACAGATCGTCAGTATGTGATCCTGAGCGTGAATTGAACGTTTCTTGGGCCCAGGAGTGTACTGCTCACTTGGCCAAAGTTATCGTCCTGTATACCGGAATCCGGCTTGTTGAAGGAGTGCCGGTTGAATGCATTGAACATCTCACCGCGAAAGTCCGCAGAGATGTTTTCATGGATGGGAATGTGCTTGTTGACGCCCAGATCTTCGTCATAGAAGGCAAAACCGCGGATGTCGGCGGAGTTGCGTGGAAAGTCGCCGAAGGTCCATGCGCCGGTGCCGCGATTGGCTCCGGAATTTGGATCGGAAAAGGCGCTACAGTTCCAGAATCCAGTGGTGCAGGAGCCTGACCCAGGGCCAAAGTTTCCCGTGTTGCTAAAGGTGAAGGGATTGAACTTTACGGAGCTCTTTACCGCTTGCCCGACCACCCGATTGGGACGAATGCCATTGTCAAAGCCGGGGATGCCGGTTCCGCCGAAGAAGCTGATGGGCTGTCCGCCAAGATAGCGCTGCACGCCGCTCACCCGCCATCCGGAGATAATCGCTGCAACTGGTTTGGGTGCCTTGGAAAGGACTGCCTTGCCACGCCCTACCGGCAGCTCGTACAGATAGCTCACGACAACATTGTTGGGGATGTCTTCGTTGCTGACCGCCTTCTCTGCCTTGTGGTCGAAAGGATTCTGGGTCCCTCCCTGGTTTTGCAAGGTACTGTAATACGGCTGGATGGCGTCGGCGTCGGTCAGCGTTTTGGAAAACGTGTACGCGCCTAGGATCTGGAGACCGTTGTGGAAGCGATGTTCAAGCTTTGCGGTTAACGCGTTGTAAGTCGCCTGTCCAACGTTTTGCAGATAGCTGTCTTCGTTGATGTAACCGTATTGCGGAAAGGGCCGCAGGGCTTGCGAGAGATTGCCAGTGCCACCCCACGTCGTCTGAAAGTTGGCGTAGGGCAGTTGCGCTCCGCTGGCTACGTTAAAGAGCTGATTGCCCAGGGCCAGTCCACTTAGCGGCATGTCGTTGGGATAGTCGATGAGGCCATGCAAATGAGTGGAGTGCTGACCCAGGTAGGCGAGTGAGAAGAAGAGGTTGGGTGTGAGCTGGTTCTGAGCTTCGAAGGTCCAAGTCTCGACCATGGCAGGCCTGCCAAAGCTCTTCTGAATCAGGTCCACGCCCTGGCCATTCAACTGGGTAGGATCGGTGTCGGGTGTGGTGGGCAGAACGGGAAGGCCGTTGTCGACCAGCGGACCGTCGAGCGGATCGGCGGTGAAGAGAGTTTGATTGACGGTGAAGCCCTGCGTCGTCCCCTGTCCGAAATCGGCGTAGACCAGAGGGCCGTAATAGATGCCGCCATTGCCGCGGAAGACAACCTTATGGTTCAAGAAAGAAGGCTCCCAGGCAAAACCGATGCGGGGCTCAAAGTCTTTGAAGTAGGTATCAGCCCAAGTCTCTCCCTTGTTTCCATTGCGCCCCGGTCCGACGCCGGCAAAGACCAACGCACCGGGAATTCCGTTGGCGGCTGGGTTAGGCGCAGTTGGGTCCATGATTGCCGTATCGCCCGCCGCTTCGTGACGAGGCGTATCGTAGCTCCAACGGAAGCCCAGGTTGAATGTCAGGTTGGGACGAAGCTTCCAATCGTCTTGCGCAAAGAGAGCGCCGTAGCGGGTGATCCAGCGTGGAGAGTGGAGCTGGGCCAAAGCGTTCGCCGTGGCCGATTGACCAATGAGGAATGCTGCAAAGGAGTTGCCGTCCAAGCCCCAGTAGGTGGTGTCCGATGCGGTCTGATTGTCGTAGAAGGTGAAGCAGCCTTGATTGCCGCTGCACGTGCCGCCGATCTTGCTGATGAAAGAGAACTGGTGGTACTGCAGTTCGCCACCAAACTTGAAGCTGTGCGCACCGTGCTGCCAGTGAACAATGTCGTTTAGTGCGATGGTATTGTCGGTGTCCTGGCTATACACATTTTCGCCAAAGCTTGGATAGGGGCTACCTATAAATTCGAAGCCCGGGAAGACAGGACCGGACCCGTTGGCGATACCAAGGGACGCATCCCAGTTGGAGTTGCCGGCAGCGGCGGGCGAGGTGTTGAAGTTATTGGAACGGTTGGTGCCAAAGGTCAGCGAGTTGATCAGGTTTGGCGAGATAATCCAATCCCAGCCCAAGCGGAAGAGCTTGCCCAGCTGATCGACCTTCGCGCCTCCGCTTGAGGTGATAGGCGAAGGTAAGTTGAGGTTATTGCCTTCATCGCTATTTTCCCGAGAGCTGAAGAATCCCCACAGCTTGTGTTTCGCACCGAGATTTTCGTCGATCCGGAAGCTGTAGACAGTTTGGCTGAGCGTGTCATGACTGTCGTAGACATAATCGTTGGTGCCGTTGCCGGAGAGATTCGGCGTCGGAATAAACTTGGCGACGGCCGTGGCTACCTTGCTCTCACGGCCGATAGGAATCTGATTCAAGACTCCGTTGTAGGTAAGAGGTGTCCGGCAGCCATTGGCTTCGGTATTGGGATCGAAGATTTCTCCGTAGTAGAGCTTCGCATTGCAGGCGTCGCTGGCCGGGGTTCCATTGCTATTGAAAATCTGGGCGCCCAGACTGGAAGTGAAGTCGAGGTACTGGCCGTTGCTGCCGAGCTGGGCTGGCGAAGGAATCAGGCTGGTGATGGCCGAGCCGGTGCTGTAGCGAAGCTGCTCAAACGCGAAGTAAAAGAAGCTTCGGTCTTTGCCGTTGTAGACGTGCGGAATGCGAATGGGGCCACCCAGAGAGCCACCGTAGTTGTTCTTGGTATCGGCAGGGCGCTGCAGAAGATCGCGCGCCGTCGGGTTAGACTCAGGAGTCTCGGCGAGATAACCGTTGTTAAACCAGTTGTTGGCGTCCAGCGCCGCATTCTTGTAAATGTTGAAGACTGATCCGTGGTATTCGTTGCCGCCGCTCTTGGTATTGAAGTTGGCTAGACCTCCGGTGGTTCGGCCTAGTTCCGCCGGCAAGCCAGAAAGGCTGATATGGAATTCATTCACTGCTTCGACGGACGGCGAGACGATATCAAAAGAGCCAGAGCCGTTTTCCTGCCGGTTGGTCGTTAGACCATCGACAAGATAATCCGTTCCTTCTTCCTGACCACCGTTGATCTTAGTCATCTGAAAGCCCGACCCACCCGAGGACGTGCCAGGACCAACTGTGCCCGGCACCAGAAATTCGAGCGTGGAAAGCGTACGTAGATTGCCAGAGACAACCAGTGGAAGCTCCGCGACCTGCTCGGGCGAAATGGAGGCGTCGATATCCGAGCTCTCTTTCTCAAGCGAGACCGTGCCCGAGTTTACCTCGATGCTCTCGGAGGCCGAGCCTAACGCGAGCACGACGTCCCGTGAAATCTGGCTACTCACCGTGACGATAACGCCGTTATAGACGTCGGCCTTGAAGCCTTTAGCCGTGACTTTGACCTGATAAGTACCAGGACGCACGGACGGAAGCGAGTAGTATCCGGTTTCAGAGCTGGTGGCCGAGTAGCTGGTGCCGGTGGTAGCTTCGCGGGCTGAAACCTCCGCCCCCTGCACTAATTTGCCAGAAGGATCGGAAATCACTCCGCGGATAGAGCCGGTATCGAGCTGAGCCTTGGCCGACACGCTGAAAACCAGGCATGCGAGGAGCAATACCAGCCATTCCCTACAATGTGAGATCTGAGGTCTGAGCCTCTTCCGGCCTGTCGTTATAGCGCCCTGTGGTGCTGAGCCTGAGTGCATGAGTGTGCCTCCTGAGCAAATGTCTTTTCTCTCGCTACGTTGGTCTATGGCCGTGTTGGTTTTCCACGTCTGGATTCGAGCCGATCTTTCCTATTTCCTGTTTCGCTGGAACACTCCCTCTCCGGATGGCGTTCGTATCGCCAAATCTGCGTGAGGTCATTTTTCCGCGGACATGGATGCTTTCTCGGGGTCATCCACTGGAAGTTCTGTTCGCTTGCGTACGATTTGTGCGCTCTTCTGTTCCTGGCGCACTTTGCGTTGGGCTTTCAGTTGCTGAAAGCTGGCCAGTGCAGCCTGGGCTTCCGGCAGCCGGTGAAGCTTGCGATACTCCTGCGAGAGCTTGTAATAAGCACTCATAGCGCGATCGCTCGAGGGATCGGCCTTGATTGCCAGTTCAAATTCGTGAATTGCTTCCTGGTCGTGATCGGTCTCCGCGAGGCCGTCACCGAGGTAGTAATGAGCGTCGGCGAACGAAGCGTCTTCGCGAAGAACGCTGCGGAGGAACACGATGCCCTGGGTGGGATCGCCGGTCCACACCAGAAAACTTCCCACCTTGTACATGGCCGAGACTGCGTGTGGATCGATGCGCAACTCTTCGCGGTACGTGTCGGCTACCTTGTCCATCTGGCCAGCAATCCAGTATTGGTCGGCTAGCTCTTCATGTAGTCCTGGCTGCCTGGGAGCCATTTTTATAGCGAGCTCGAATTCGCTAATCGCCTCCTGTGTGCGGTAAGCCTGGGCATTCGCCTCAGCCAGTACCTGGTGGACGCGCATCGAGTCGCGGTCCAGCTTAAACATTGCGTCATAGGAGGAGTTGGCTACGAGAAAGTAGGCGCGGCCGCGATGATAGAGGACATCGACGTCGGAAGGATCGAGGGCGAACGCTTTGTCGAGCGGAGCGATGGCGCCTTGCGGATCGTCCTCCGCCAATCGGCAAACGCCCAGCCACATATAGGCCTTCGCGCCGCGCGGGTCGATGTGGGTTTCGCGAAGCAGGTAGGTCTCGGCGTCCTTGAAGTGGTTCTGGCGATAAAGAACCACGCCCAGGAATAGGTTTGCACCGCGCAGTCCTGGTTTCAGCCGTAGGGCATGTTCCAGGGCTGTGCGGCTCTCGTCCAATTTGCCGGCTTGTTGCAGAGCCAGACCCAGGTTGAAGTAGCCCTCGGCGAAGTCCGGCAAGCTCTGCGTGACGTGAGTATATGCCGCAATCGCTGCGTCAAAATTGCCCGCGGTCATCGCTTCGGAGCCTTGCTGCATTGCCGCGCGTGCTGCTTCATTCCCGGCCGCCTGCGTGAGCGCCGCAGCCACGCAACTCTCTCCGAGGAACCCTGCAATCGCGAAGGTCACAACGAGCAGCCGCATGCGCAGGAGCAGCCATCTTCGGGGGCGACCCACAATGCTCGGGAGACCCGTAATGTTCGTGAACGAATGGATGACTTATCTCCAAAGCGGCGATTGTTTGCCCGGGCTCTCGCAGGCCCAGTCGGTGGTTTTGTATTCGGCCTTCGTTCGTCACGCCTTCCGAATGGAGGTGCGGAAATCGTTGACTCAGCAATTCAGTCAGCATCCATCTTCAGAAGCACGGAAATTCCAACACCAATGACTGAAAGTGTCACCCTATTAACGGCTTGGCGGGACGTTACGCGATTACATCTCTTTTTAATGCAATACGTTACAAGATCCAAGATTCCGCTTTTCAACAATCCCGAAGGGCACGTTAAGCGGCGCCTATGGCAGGATTTCAGCGGTAGTATAGTTAGGGATTACTGAGAACAAGAGCGCCCAGATGTCGAGAGCCGGTCCAACTTGGCCTAGTGAGTCGGAAGTACTGAGTCCGGACCAGGTTCTGTCGGTGCGTCGGCACCTGCATGAGATTCTGACAAGCCATGCCTTCGCGGGTAGCAAACGGACGCAGGACTTTCTGAGACTGATTGTTGGCCACGCGCTCGAAGGTGAAGTTGAGAGCCTGCGGGAGCGGATGATTGGGGCAGAGTTGTTCGGGAGGCCGGTCAGCTACGATACCGGCAGCGACTCCGTGGTCCGCGTGCGAGCCAGTGAAGCGCGGAAAAAGCTGGCACAATACTACAGCGAATCTCACGAAGAGAAGCCCGCAGTACAGATTGAGCTTCCCAGCGGATCGTACGTGCCTCGGTTTCACTTTGAGCCTGCACGAGGGCAGGCATCCTCGGACGTCGAGATTCTCCCCTCCACCTTCGTCGAAGAAGATCGCTCCGAGCAATCCGATGGCCATGCAGCACCGTTGCCGGGTGTAAACGCCGACGCAGCATCCGCCCGCCCATGGAAGAAAAGATTCGCCAGAAAGTCCATCCTAGCTGGCGCTGCGATTGCACTCACCCTCATCGCAGCCTTGGGTGTAGCGGCAATCCGGAGATGG
>Ga0206974_1022_pt1 | contig 40050 bp, 35 predicted proteins | sample Alteio_BWOrgHeat_84_FD_152920 | JGI IMG/M metagenome (GOLD analysis project Ga0206974, IMG submission 152920) | Enriched cells from forest soil in Barre Woods Harvard Forest LTER site, Petersham, Massachusetts, United States -... | ecosystem: Environmental > Terrestrial > Soil > Temperate forest >... | reverse complement strand
GGCCCACTTGAGCCGTTCCGTAGCCGCATCGCGCGGCCGCACCCGCGCCCGGCCTACATTGGCGGCAAACTCAATCCAGTTGCGATCGTCTTCCAGCAGCTCACCGGAGGCGACATACGCCCGCTGGAAGCGAGTGATCCAGTCCATCTCATCCAGGCCCAGCACACGCACGTAACCGCGCACGATGCCCTTGTTCAGAATGCCGCCGGGCAGCACGCGGAACTGCTCTTCCTCCAGGGCCACCAGGTGCCTCTGGCTGATCTTCGTCACCTCAGTAATCTTTTCGAGCGCAATGCCGCGGTTCAACCGCTCCAGCCGCAACTCTTGTCCAAAGCTTCCCATGTGCACCAAAACCGGGACACTTTCCCCAAAAGATTTCCACAGACAAGATAAAACGATCTGCGGCTCAGGTCAAAGGGAACCTGCACATCTCCCTTTATTTTCAGGCAGGTGGAACAATTCTTCCAAATCGGGAATATCGCGAATGATCCGGCATCGCGGTCCCGCCGCAAAGCTTTTTGCCGGATATTCTCATTCGAATGTGCGCAAAGTGAGCGGCATTCTCGGCTCGCCCCTGCGATCCTGTTACCCTCGAACAGGGCGCAATCGCCCCAAACCTCTATGAATAAGCTGGTTTTTGCCAACCTGATTCACCGCCCGATGCGCTCCGTTATCTCTGCGGCCGCTATCGCCATCGAGGTGGTGATGATCCTCTCCGTCGCCGCCATCTTCCTCGGCCAGGTGGACGGCACGAAGAGCCGCACCAACGGCATCGGCGCCGACCTCATCGTTGCCCCTCCCGGATCGAGCTTCATCTCCGCTCTCGGCAGTTCGCCGGTTCCTGCCAGAAACGTCGAGGCGCTGCGTAAGCTGCCGCATGTAGCAGAAGCCTCGCCTGTCATCCAGAAGACCTCGGTCGGCGCCAGCCTGGAAGTCCTGTACGGTATCGACTACGAGAGCTTCAACGCCCTCAAACCCTTCGTCTTCGTCGCCGGCACACCCTTCCAACACCCGTACGACGTCATCATTGACGACGTCTTCGCCCGCTCCGACAAGGGCTACCAGGTAGGCGACACGATCCAGATCCTCGGCCGTCCATTTCATATCTGCGGCATCGTCGAAAGCGGCAAGGGCGGCAGAAAGATGGTGGAAATCAGCACTCTCGGGGAGCTCACCGGAGCCGAGGGCAAGGCGACGCTCTTCTATATCAAGGCAGACGACAGCTCCAACGCGCACACCATCCGCCAGGAGATTCTCTCCGCTCCCGGCTTCCAGAGTTACCAGGTCTGGACGCTCGATGAATGGCTGTCGCTCATGACACCGGCCCACTTCCCCGGCTTCAACATCGCTCTCAACGTCGTCACCTCCATCGCTACGCTCGTGGGCTTCCTGGTCATCTTTCTCTCCATGTATACCGCCATCCTCGAGCGCACACGCGAGATCGGCATCCTCAAGTCAATGGGTGCCTCCAAGACCGCTATCGTCAGCATGGTTCTGCGCGAGTCCGTTGTTATGGGCATCGTTGGCATAGCCGTGGGCCTCGTGCTCACCTTTGCGATCCGCCAGGTGCTGCTCGTCAAATCGCCAACGCTACTCTTCGAGATCACCGAGGGTTGGATCATTGAAGCCTGCGTCATCGCCTTCCTCGGCACGGTCATCGGCGCAGCCTACCCGGCATTTCTCGCTGCCCGCAAAGACCCCATCGACGCCCTGGCCTACGAGTAGCAGATTTTACTCGCGAAATCTGACCGGCGAGTCTGACGCGCACAATCGCGATTGCAGCCGGTCAGCTTCCGCATCGTCTCCGGATTAAAGCGAGCTCGTCAGGTGGGAAACAACCGGCACAGCTCGCTCAACCCGGAAACATCGTCGCCAAAGTTGAACGTGCCGTGCTCGCTGATCTCCCTGGCCGCCCGCAGCAACGTCCCGTAAGCCGCACGCGCCAGACCGCTACCCACACTCAGCCGCCGCACGCCCAGCCCCGTCGCCTGCGCGACGGTCAGGTCCATCCCCTTGAGCCCCACCAGCACGTTCACGGGCCGGTCCACCGACTGAACCAAGCTTTCAATCTCCTCTCTGGTCGTGATGCCCGGTGCATAGAGCACATCGGCACCTGCTTCCTGGTACGCCTGTAAGCGCGCGATGGTATCGGCAAGATCATTGCGTCCATGAAGAAAGTTCTCGCACCGCGCCGTCAGCGTAAATGGGAAAGCAAGGCTCTTCGCCGCTTCAACCGCGGCGCGAACACGCTCCACAGCCAGCTCCCGCGCGTAAATCGGCTCGTCCGTTCGCGCGGTAGCGTCTTCACCCCGAGCATCTTCTATTGACCCGCCGCAGGCGCCAGCCTCCGCCGCCATCCGAATCGTCTCCGCGGCAAACTCCGGCGCATCGCCAAAGCCGTTTTCCAGGTCTGCACTCACCGGCAGATCGGTCGCCGCCGCAACCGCCGCGATATGTTGCAGCATCGCTTCACGGCCCAGGGCACCGTCTCGCATCCCCATCGCAAAAGCCGCCCCGGCACTGCTCGTTGCCAGCGCCTGAAAGCCCAGCCCGGCCAGCAGCCGCGCCGAGCCCAGGTCCCAGGGGTTCGGAATCACAAAGGCCTTCGTGCCCTGATGCAGCTCACGGAAGCCCGCGGCTTTCTCCATCTGCGTCTTCATCGATTTGCACTTCCCGGGAGCGGAGGCACAGCCAGCGTGCCTTCCACCACCTCCACAAAATTGCGCTCCTCGCGCAGGATAAGCCGTTTCCCCTGCGCCATGGCAAAGTTCTCGCGCGCCTCGGCATCTGTCTTCAGCCGCGCACGGTAGGCCTCATACGCAGCCAGGCTGGGAAATCCGATCAATCCCCATGCCACGTCGTTCGTTCCTTCATACGGCAGAAAATAGCCGATAAGATGCCCGCCGCAGCGAGGAATGATGCGGCCCCAGTTGGCTGCGTACTGCGAGAAAGCCTCGCGCTGCAATGGATCGATCTGGTAGCGGATGATGCAGACAATCTCCATCGTTCTCCTTATGTGTGCCGGCGAAGCTGCAAGACCGCGCGTGAGCCAAACGAGCCAACTCGACGCGGCTCCGATCGCCAACCCGCGACGGCTCACGCCCTTGCTGCTGAATCCCTGGCTCGCGTTCGCGTTTCCGGCCATAAACCAAGCATCACGCCGTCCACGCGAGTACACTTCGTTCCAGAACAAAGCGTGATTGCGCAGCTTCCTGTTGGAATAGAACTCGATGACCGAAGAAGCCCTCTCGCAAATCGCATCCGCTATCGGCGAGCCCTCGCGCGCGCGCATGCTTTCCGCGCTCATGGATGGTCACGCGCGCACCAGCACCGAGCTCGCCGTCCTCGCCGGCATCAGCCCGTCGACAGCCAGCGTGCATCTGCACAGGCTTGAGGCACATCGCCTGGTTAAGACGCTCGCACAGGGCAAGCACCGCTACTACAGCCTCGCCGGACGTTCGACCGCCCGCGCACTCGAAGCTCTGCTCGTACTCGCCGGCACTTCGGAGAGCCGCTTTCAGCCCAGTACTCCCATAGCCCTGCGTGCTGCCCGTACCTGCTACGACCACATGGCCGGCGCGCTCGCCGTGGGACTCCACGACCGCTTCCGCGCTCTGGGCTGGCTGCGCACATCCGGCGAAGATAGCTATCGCCTCTCCGCTTCCGGCATCGCAGCATGCGCCGCGCAAGGGATCGACATAGCCGCATTACAGCAGCAACGCCGGCGCTTCGCCTACGGCTGCGTCGACTGGAGCGAACGCAGGCCGCATCTGGCAGGCGCACTCGGCGCAGCGCTACTCACCCTCGCCCTGCGCCGCAAGTGGGTCCAGCGCGAACTCGACAGCCGCGCTCTCACCATCACGCGCCTCGGCTATCGAGAGCTCTCCGCACGCTTCGGCTGGACACCGGAAAATGCGGAACAATCCGCTCAATCATCCCACCGGCGCGACACTGTCCTCTCTGAACTTCGTTAAGACTTTCAGAACCCCGCCTGTATACTCCGATAAAGCCCGACCGAGGTGCGACCTTATCTAGATTCCCGGAGACGCAACGCCGAATGCAAGCAAAACGCCTGGCCTACACGCTCTGGATCGCATCTCTCCTCCTCTTGGCAGCCGCGCACGCCTGGCACCTGCGCGCCGACTTCCCCAACTTCTCGCCCTGGGAAGACTGGTCCAAATACACCGACGAGGGCTGGTACGGCAACGCCGCCATTCGCGCTCATCTCACCGGCAACTGGTACGTCCCGGGCGACTTCAACCCCGCTCCAGCCGTCCCCTTGTGGCCCTTTTTGGAGTGGCTGCTCTTCTTCGTGACCGGCGTCAAGATTGAAGCCGCCCGCGCGCTCGCCGTCGCCTTCTTCTTCTTCAATCTCTTCCTCAGCTACAAGCTCTTCCGCGAGCGTGGCCCGCGCTGGACAGGCCTGCTGGCCGTTACGCTCCTGGTCACCAGCCCGTTCCTCTACTGCTTCAGCCGTCTCGCCATTCTCGAGCCGCTCCTGATGGCGCTCACCCTCGGCGCGCTCAATCTCGCCATTCGCCTTCCGCGCTTTCGCTATAAAGAAGCCGCCTGCGCACTCATCGGCCTCCTCTTCACCGCCATGCTCTTCACCAAGACCACAGCACTCTTCCTGCTCCCCGCCCTGGTCTGGGTCATCGCACTGCCCTTCCTGCATGACAAGCGCAAGCTGACGCGCATGCTCGTCGCCGCCGGCGGCGCGGCCGTTCTCTCGTTCAGCGTGTGGATGCTGCTGGTCGTCGACAACGACCTCTTCGCGGACTTCAAGTACCTCTTTTTCATCAACAACTACCAAAAACCGCACGGACTTTGGGGCCGTCTGCTCAGCTTCTGGTGGTCGTTTCACGGCGGACTCTGGGCCGATCTGATCCTCATTCCGCTCGCCGGCCTGCTCATCCTGGCCGCACTCTTCACGCGCCTCGCCAACTCCCCGCGCCGCCGTGCCTCAGGCTGGCAGCCCAACTGGACCGCAGGCCTGTGGCGCGATCCGCTCTTCTCCGGCTCCGTGCTCGCCGCAGCCGGATACATCGCCTTCATGGCCTACCAGAACCATCCCCAGCCGCGCTACTACGTCGTGGTTGCTTTCTTCAGCTTCTTCGTCGCTGTCCGCATCACCGCCCAGCTGCTCTACCAGAATGGCCCAGATCGCGTGCGTGCCCGTCAGGCCGGACTTGCCATCCTCGGGCTGCTTTGCGCTACTGCAATCTTCAACGGCGCATGGACAACAAAGTACATCCTGCATCCCCAGTACACCTGGGTCACAGCCGCACAGAACCTCACCCGCTACATCGATCAGCATCCCAACGGCAACCGCCTCCTGGTTTCAATCAGCGGCGACGAGATCACGCTCATCACCGGTCTGCCCTCGCTCTGCGACGACTTCGGCACCCTGGATCTGCCCGACAAGCTCGGCCAATACAAACCCGGCTGGTACGCCACCTGGAACGACCTCGACCCCGGCACGCTCGAAGACCTGCACACGCACTTTTCGCTGGAGCAGGTCGCAGCCTTCCCAGCCTTCGACGACCCCGATCGCAACATGCTCTATCTCTTTAAGCTGCATCCGCTGCCCAACGGCCAGGTCCGCATTCCCGTGACCTCCGAGATGCAGCAACCCATGCCCGATGACTCCATCGACATCGACGTAGAGTAGGTGGTTCCGCAATCAGCTCGTCCAGGAGAGATCCGTGCGTTCCCTTCGCATCGTTTCCGCAATTCTGCTTATGCTTTCCATCCGTTACTCGACAGCAAAACCCAGCGGAGAGCTGATCTTTCCTGTCGGCTCAACGTCGTTCCCGTCCAGCCACGCCTCCACCATCGTCGAGCTGAAAAATGGAGACCTGATGGCTGCCTGGTTCGGCGGCTCCAGCGAAGGCCAGCCCGACGTCGCTATCTGGACCGCGCGGTATACGGCTCGCGGCCACGCAGCTCGTGAATGGTCCGCACCCAAAGAGCTCGCCCGGGAGCCAAAGATCGCCTGCTGGAATCCGGTCCTCTTCCACACCCGCGACGGCCGCCTCTGGCTCTACTACAAATTCGGTCCCACCCCATCGGATTGGACCGCAGCCCGCAAATTCAGCACCGACGAAGGCGCAACCTGGTCGCAAGCCGAGCATCTACCCGCGGGACTGATCGGTCCCGTCCGCGCCAAGCCGCTCGTCCTCGCCGATGGAACCATCGTCAGCGGTAGTTCCGTGGAGGCCTACCACGCCTGGGCAGCATGGATCGAGCGCAGCACCGATGCCGGCAAGACGTGGTCCAAGATCGGTCCCTTCGTTCCAGCTCGCTCAGAAACGAATAAGGCTATTGAGAACAACGACGAGAGATACGGCATCATTCAACCCTCGGTCGTCTCGCTGGGAGCGCATCATCTCCGCTTCTATGCACGCTCCACCGAGCAGATCGCCCGCATCTGCGCCGCCGACTCCTTCGACGACGGACGCACCTGGAAAGCCCCGCACCCGCTCGACGTGCCCAACCCAAACTCCGGCATCGACGCCGTTGCCCTTCGCGATGGCCGCGTTGTGCTCGTCTACAACAACACACCCCACGGCCGCAGCCCGCTCAATCTCGCTGTCTCGAAAGACGGAGAGCATTTCCAGATGTTCGCGACACTCGAGTCCGAGCCTGGCGAGTATTCCTATCCTGCGATGATCCAGACCACCGACGGCAGTCTCGAAATCACCTACACCTGGGACAGAAAATCGATTCGCCACGTCCACATTCCACGCGCGGATATACCAAAGTAGAAGGCGTTAGATGACGCCAACTGCCCCCGTGAGCGCATCAGAAAGCCATGATGAACAGCGGGATCGTCATCTATGGGCGCGCGAATTCGGCCGCAGGTTACGAGATACGCGACTTCCTGACCCGGAATTGCTTCGACTACGACTGGATTGAACTGAATACCGACGATGAGGCGCAGACCCTGGCAGGAGTTTCAGGGCTCACCGATCCTCGACTTCCTCTCTGCGTGCTCAGCCAGAATTCGAGACTCTATCGTCCTACTCTGCGTGACTTGGCGACGGCTCTGGAGTGGTTCAAAGGACCGACTTACGATTCCTACGATCTGGCGATCTTTGGCGCAGGACCGGCAGGTCTCAGCGCTGCTCTCTATGGCGCCTCTGAAGGGCTGCGCACGGTAGTTTTCGAGAAGACCGCAGTCGGAGGACAGGCTGGCAGCACCTCGAAGATTGAAAACTATCTGGGGTTTCCGGAAGGCATCAGCGGATGGGAACTCGCAAACAGGGCACGAGAGCAGGCACTGCGGCTGGGAGCGGAGATTGTCGTAACCGGCGAGGGCATTGCGGGAGAGCATCAGGATGGCTGGCAGATCAGCTGGCTCGCCACCGGTGAGCGAATCGCTTCGAAAGCCACGATCTGCGCCACTGGCGTGGAATATACGCGACTCGGACTCGAGCGAGAGAATGACTTTCTGAATCGCGGTCTCTACTACGGCGCCGGCTCTAGCGAAGCCGAGCTCTGCAAGGGGCATGTCGTGATTGTGGGTGGTGGAAACTCTGCTGGCCAGGCTGCGTTGAACTTCGCGCGGCAGGCGACCCGGGTAACCATGCTCGTTCGCGGGGAATGCTTGAAGTGCACCCTTTCGACATACCTTCTGGAGCGCATTGAAGACACAGCATCGATTACAGTCCTGACGAGGACGACGATAACCGCACTCGAAGGAGAGGATACGCTCGAAAGAATCACCTATCGCGATGAAGCTTCCGGCGCGACGGCATCCATCGAAACCCATAACGTCTTCGTCTGTATCGGAGGCAGGCCACGCACAGACTGGGCAAAACCCGGAGTCCTCCATTGCGACCCAGCGGGCTACGTTCTAACCGGCTCGGATATCGACCGGTCGAGTCTGGCAGCCTGGATGTGGCCAGACGGCCGAGCGCCGCTCTTCATGGAATCCAGCGTTCCCGGACTATTCGCTGCCGGAGATGTCCGCCATAACTCCACCAAAAGATGTGCCGCCGCAGCGGGAGACGGCGCAGCCGCAGTTTCCATGGCGCATCAATTTCTGACATTGGTCAAGCACCAGCGCCGCGGCGGTACCGCACGAGCTGCATTGAGATGATGCTCTCAGCAATGACTACGGATATTCACTTGCCCAGGTAGTCGCGGTACTGCTGTTCCAGCACACCCGCGCTGCGTGCCAGCGCAAGCTTGGCTACATTGAACTGGTAGAGACTCTGCACCAGGATGCTCTGCGCGCTGGCCAGCGTGGATTGCGCCTGCACCAGCGGCAGCGTGTCGTCCACGCCGGCCTTGAAGCGGTCTGACTCGTCTGAGAGCGCCTGCCGTGCCAGATCCTCGTTCGATCGCGCCACCTGCACCAGCTCTTCGGCCGCATGCACGTCCAGCAACGCCGTGCGCACCTGTGTTTCGATATGCGCGCGCAGATCGCTCAACTGCAACTGCGTGCCTTGCAACTGGGCCTTCGCCACATCCGTGTCGCCACGCAGCGTGCCTTCTTCAAAGATCGGGAAAGAAAGAGTGCCAAATGCGGCGAGCGTGCCATGCGCGCCAACTCCCGACACCTGCGTCACACCATAATTGCCCTTGAAGCTCAGCGTCGGAAAACGCTCCGCTCTGCGTGCGCCGACAATCATCTGCGTCTCGCGCAGCTGGGCCTGCAGGTTTTGATAGTCCTGACGGTTGGCATAGGCCTCCGTCCGCAGGTCTTCCGGTGTGCGCGACGCCAGTTCGTTGTACGGAGCCGGGTCGGTCAGCTCGATCTTCTGCCCCGGCGCAATGCCAATCTCGCGCTTCAGCAGAATCTCCGCTTTGACCAGCCGGGCTTCGCTGGCGGTCACGGTCTGCTGCTGTTGCTGGTACTGCACGCGGGCCCGCAGCTCATCCAGATTCGCAACCGTACCCGCTTCGTGCTTGGCGTGGGCCTGGTCCAGCAACACCTTGTCAGAGTCGAGCAAGGACTTCGCGTTCGCCACGTCGCTGCGGTCAGCGATCACCGCCAGGTAAGCGGTCGCCACCTGCTGGACCACTTCGCCGCGCGAAGACATCTTGGCAAAATACGCCGCCGTCCGCGCCGCACGGACGGCCTTATATCCGTTCAATACCGGGCCGGAGAAGATGGTCTGCTGGTAGTTGATCTGCCCCTGCGTTACATCCGCCCGGGTGATCATCGGAATCGTGCTTGTATCGAGTCCCGGAAACAAATTTCCAATCTTGGAGAACAATCCTGGTCCAAAGCCAAATGCCGTCAGGTCGAACTCGTTGTAACCGGTGCTCCCGGTCACATCGATCGTCGGCAGAAAATACTGCAGCGCCTCATTCTCCTCGCCGTGGAGGACCTTTTCATTCTGCTCGCTTTCCTTCAGGCCGAGGTTGGCTGAAAAGCCGCGCCGCACAGCCTCATCCAGAGACAGCTTCAGAACCCCGTCCGTCGCCGGAGTCAGCGTGACGCTGCCAAAATATGGGTTCGATAGCGAGCTGGGATTGGGGTTCGGGTTGGAGGGCAGGTTCGCAGACTGCGCCCCAAGCACCGCCACCGACGCCGCCAGGCACAGCGCTCCTGAAGCCGGAGCCAGCATGCGCCAGCAAAATGAATGATTGCCTACTCTCACTGACATCATTCTCTCAGATGTAGGAAGCGGCCTGGGGATTCAGTTCCACGCCCAAAATCTCGCCAGACCGCCGTCATCAACCTCCTCATCTTCAACGCCAAGTTGCTCCAGCAGCAAGTCTTTGAAGCCGGGTTCAGACGCGGACTCGCTTCCACTTGCCGCGTCGGAAGAGCACCACGCTCGCCCCGGCGATGGCAAACTGCGCCACCACAAAGGCTACAAAACCGCCTTCCGCGCCCAGGTGCATCGGCACCGCCAGCCAATACGCCAGCGGCAGCAGCAACACCCAGAAGCCGAAGAAGTTCACAATCGTCGGCGTCAGCGTGTCTCCCGCGCCGTTAAAGGCCTGCAGAATCACCATCACATAGGCATAGCCCATATTCCCGCAGCTGAAGGTCCGCAAAGCCATCGCCGCAATCGGCACCACCGCCGGATCCTGCACAAATAGCCGGACAACCGGGGTCGCAAACACGATGAAAAAGATGCCAAGCCCGCCCAAAAAGATCAGGTTGTAGAAGCCCGTCCGCCAAACCGCCTGCTCCGCGCGATCCGGCCGGCCCGCGCCCAGATTCTGCCCCACCAGCGTCGCCGCCGCGTTGCTCAGTCCCCACGACGGCAGGATGAAGAAGATTACGATCCGGATCGCAACCGTATACCCCGCCACGGCCGCCCCGCCAAAGAGCGAGACGATGCGTACCAGCCCGATCCAGCTCGCATTCGAGATCGCAAACTGCAGCATGCCATTGAGCGAGATTTGCATCAGCCGCCAAAGCACGCCCAAGTTCAGACGCAAATGCCGGCGCAGTATGTGAATCCGCTCCGTCCCTCGCAACAGCAGGTAGAACTGGCAGAGCACCCCCACCGTGCGCCCGGTCAGCGTCGCCGTAGCCGCACCCGTAACCCCCAGATGCGGGAACGGCCCCAGCCCGAAGATCAGGCAAGGATCCAGGATCAGGTTGAGAATATTCGAGATCCACAATAGCCGCATGGCAACCGACGCGTCCCCCGCACCGCGGAAGATCGCATTGTTGAGGAACAGCATGATGATCGCGCCGCATCCGCCCAGCGCCACCCGGGCATAGTTCGACCCCGTCGCCACAATCTCCGGCGACGCTCCCATCAACCCCAGCAGTTTGGGCGCTGCCAGGCCGGCCGGAATCCCCACCCCGACCGAGATCACCAGCCCCAGCACGATCGCCTGCACCGCCGAGATCGCGGCATCCTCCGGATCTTTCTCGCCGATGCGCCGAGCGACCATCGCCGTCGTCGAAAGCGCCACGCCCAGCCCAATCGCAAAGACCAGCGAAAGCAGCGTCTCCGTAATGCCGACCGTGGCCACGGCATTCGCTCCCAGCCGACCAACCCAGAAGACATCCACCACGGCAAAGAGCGATTCCAGCACCATCTCCAGCACCATGGGAATCGCCAACAGAAGAATCGAGCGGTTAAGGCTGCCCGTGGTGTAATCCTGGTGCGAGCCGCGCAGTGCTTCCCGCACCGAAGACCAAAGACTCGGCGCCTTGCCTGCACCTTCCGTACCCGGCGTCAGAGCCGCGCCGGTATTGTCTATCAAGGACATAAAGCTCTCCGCAATGCCATAGAAATCCATGGCACAAGCAATGGGTCACCTGCAATGGAACGCCAATAGATGCAGTGAAGTAACCCTGTGTGGAGGGGGCGTCGCGACGAGGAGGCAAACCCACAGGGCAGCCATCAACCCGCGATCAGATCCGCGAACGGATCAGGGCGCGCTTTAGCGGCGGAGACGTACAAAGACAGTCGTCGACATCGGGACCTCCACAATTGGGTTCCGGTTAGCACAACCACTATAGCCCAGCCTTCGCAGAAAACGAACCAGCTTTTGCAAAATCGAAAGTGATCCAATCTGAACGCTCTCAAGAAGCCCGCGCGCTGAAGGGCAAAGGCGTCGCTCCAACCTGCTTCTACTGACTAGAACGTTTGTTACCTGCCTCGAGGCGGCCAGACGTTCAAGAACGCGGCAAGGGCGGTGAGTTTTCGCGATTTCCTCACCTTGCCGGGGACGAAGGAGAATCGCAACGGCAGTCCCCGGACCTTGCCCGCCATCCCTGCTTCATAACCGCAATAGAGGATAACCAGATGTCCAATCCATCCAATACGCTAACCAAAAGCGAAGATACCCTGCGCTCCGTCATCGAAAGCCTCATCGACGGCCAGGAAGGCTTTCAGAAGATCGGCGAAAACCTCAAGGACGAATCGCTCAAGCGCTACTTCCTCGCCGAGTCCCTCAAACGCGCGCAGTTCCGCGGCGCACTCGAAGAGGTGCTGCACCAGGAAGGCGTCCATGACGTCAAGGAAAGCGGCACCGTGAGCGGCGCCATGCATCGCGCCTGGGGCGACCTCAAGAGCAAGCTCGGCGGCGGCGATCATGCATTGCTCGTAACCGCGGAGCAGGGCGAGGACGACGCCAAAAAGGCCTACGCAGACGCTCTTGAACAAGAGGGGATTCCGCTACCCATCCGCCAGATCCTGGTCAGCCAGGCCACCCACATCCAAACCTCGCATGACTACGTAAAAGCGGCTCGCGACCGGACAAAATAGCGCGGAGTCGAAAGCCGTCTCAGCATCAACAAGCCCAGGCAACCGCAAATGCGGCCCTGGGCTTTCTGTTTGCAGAGACGGGTACGTGTCAGCGATAGCCGCGCGCAAGCAGATATTTTGCGCCGGCCTCGAGGGCCTCAGGGCCCGGCACGGAAAATCCGAAGGCATCGGCAAGCCGGCCAATCACATTGAACGAGAAGCAGACCGCCAGCGCATCCTCGATCTGTTGTCGCGAAGCACCTGCCGCAAGGACTGCTCGCATCTCTTCCTCGGTTACCGTGTGCTCGCGCGTCAGCTTGCCCAGCATGAGCAACGTCGCTCGTAATGGCTCACCAACAACCTCAGCCGCATGATCTGACAACAGATCGGACAGCGCAGCGGAGACCTTTTTCCCATCTCCATACGCCCCCTGCGCGACCGCCGTGTGCGCCTTGGTACAGAACTCGCACTCGTTGGTCTTCGCGATGGACGCGGCCATCAGTTCGCGATCCCCGACCGACCAGGCGGATGGGCCCCGCATCGCCTCCTGGGTCACTTTCGACATGGGATCGCCGTAGAAGTCAGGCCGGTATTTGGCCAGCTTGATGATATCGAGCACCGGCTGGCGCGAGGCGGTTCGGATGAGCGCGAAAAGTGCCTTCGTCGCGAAGCCGTGGCCGTCCTCGAGAACTCGAAGCCGCACGCTCAGCCCCTCCCGGCCGCTGCCGCTTCCAGGGCTGAAAGTGCCGCGTCGTACTGCCGGGCGGCTTGACCGACCGCGGCGCACACCACGATTTCGAAGACCTCGTCTTCGCTGAGGCCCGACGCCCTCGCTGCGGCAATGTCCTCATCGGTGACCCTGTTGGCATGCCTGGCCACCTTGTCAACCAGCGCTTCCAACGGTTCGCCCAGACCGCTGTCATGGAAGGCAGCCCGGCGCTCAGAAGGCGACGCCTTGCCCTCTCCGTCCAGAATTCGTCTCGTCAGCGCTGCTCGCGCCTCCCTGATATCAGGCATGGAAACTCCTCTTCAGGCCGCGGACGATCGGCATGACACACGACACCCTTCGAAAACGCGGTAGGAAAAAGATCCTGTCTATTCCTCTTCCGCCTCGACAGGCCGCTTCGCAGACGCCAGAATCTTCTCCGCCACCGGCCCCGGCACCACGTCGTAGTGCGTCATCTCCATGTGGAAGCTGCCTCGCCCCTGCGTCAGCGAGGTAAGCGTCGTGCCGTAGCTCAGCATCTCGGCCATCGGAACCTCCGCTGCTACCAGCGTCGTCCGGCCGCGCGCCTGCATGCCCTGCACCCGTCCGCGGCGGCCATTCAGATCGCTCATCAGCGCCCCGGCACACTCGTCCGGCGCCTCGACCTCGACCTTCATGATCGGCTCCAGCAGGCAGGGCTTGGCCTGCTCCATCGCCGCTCGAAAGGCCTTGCGCCCAGCCACCTTGAACGACAACTCGTTCGAGTCCACGTCATGGTAGCTGCCGTCGTAGACCGTTGCCTTGAAGTCAACCACCGGATACCCGGCCAGAAATCCGCGCAGCGCCGTCTCCAGAATGCCTTTTTCGACCGCCGGAACGTACTGCCGCGGAATGGACCCGCCGAAGATCTCGTTGCCAAACTCGAATCCCGCTCCGCGTGGCAGCGGCTCCAGGCGAATCTTGCAGTCGCCAAACTGCCCATGGCCCCCCGACTGCTTCTTATGCCGCCCCTGCGCCTCGGCCCGTCCGCGAATCGTCTCCCGGTACGGCACCTTGGGCGCCTTCAGCGTCACTTCGGTGTGATACCGCCGCTTCAGCCGTGAAACCACCGATTCGATGTGCTGCTGTCCCGCGCCGGCCACCAGAAATTCATGCGTCTCCGCATCGCGGAAGAAGCGCACCATCTGGTCCTCTTCCATCACTTTGTGCAGCGCCGCGGCCAGCTTGTCTTCATCCGCCCGCGTCTTCGGCTCGATCGCGTAGGTCATGCTCGGCTCCGGCCGTAACTCCGCCTCCACGCGAATCTCAGCGCCCTTCTGCCCCAGCGTGTCGCCGGTAAAGGTTTCGCGCAGCTTGGCTACCGCCCCCAGGTCGCCGGCATGCAACTCCGTCACCTCAATCGCCTTGCGCCCCTGCATCACCGAGAGATGCGAGAGCCGCTCCTGCCCCTTGCGCGTGTAGTTTTCGACCGTCATATCCGTCTTGACCACACCGCTCACTACCTTGAAGAAGCTGATCCGCCCGGAAAACGGATCGCTCATCGTCTTGAAGACATAAAGCGCCGCCGGCTCTTCATCCACCGCCGCCCGCATCACGATCCCGGTGTCGATCTTGTGCGCCGTTCCGCCAAATCCGTTGCCGCTGGCATCTCCACCGTTCCCGGCACCGTGCATCGCGTCACCATGCGTCGCAGCACCGTTCGAGGATCCTAGAGCGACACCTCCACTCGCCGACACCGTCTCCATCACCCCAGGCTGTTCCAGCACCGGCCCACCCACCGCCATCGGCGCGCGTTCCGAGGCCGCCGGCGCATAGACCTTCAGAAAGTCCAGCAGGTGATCCATCGCCATATTCGTCTCGCCCGAGGCAAAGAGCACCGGGAAGATGCGGTCTTCCCGGATCGCCTCATGCAGCGCCGTAATCAGATGCTGCTCAGGAATCGTGCCCTCGGCAAAGAACTCCTCCATCAGCTCGTCCTTGCCCTCGGCTACCAGCTCCACCAGCGCCTCATGCGCCGCCTGCGCCGCCGCCAGCATATGCCCGGGAACCTCGCCAATCCGCCCCTGGCCTGACCCGTTCGGCTCGTAGAGAAAGGCCTGCATCGTCACCAGGTCCACCACGCCGTGAAAACCCTCCGGCCCGGTAATCGGCAGTTGCACCGGCACGCACGTCCGGCCCCAGCGCTCATGCAGATCCTCCATCAGCGCCGCCAATCCCCGTCCGCCGCCGGCACGCGGGGAATCCATCTGGTTGAGCACCACGATCCGCGGCAAATTGGCCTCCGCCGCGTAGCCCCACACCCGCTCCGTCACCGCCTCCACGCCGCACTGCGCGTTCACCAGCACCATCGCTGCATCCACCGGCAGCATCGCCGCCCGCGCCTCATGGCTGAACATGTGAAAGCCCGGCGTATCCACCAGGTTGACCTTCACTCCCTGCCACTCGGCAAAGGCCACCGCGTTCTGCATCGTCGTGCCGCGCGCCACTTCCTCTTCGTCGTAGGCCGTGACCGCGGTCCCGTCCGAAACCCGGCCCCGCGCCGTGGTCATCTTTGCCGCATGCAGCAGCGAAGCAATCAGCGTCGTCTTGCCGCTATGCGCATGGCCCACCACGGCCACATTGCGGATCTCACTTCCCAGGTAATTGCGCATCCAGACTTCTCCTTCACGATGGCGTGCGAAGCTGCGCTAAACATCTAATTTTTCAAGTCCCATCTTGTTAACGCCGGTCTTTTCAGGTCCCGATAGGTGGGGGTATCTCTGCCGAAGCCGCTCGTTCCTGCTCGGTCGCAGGGCGAAAGACGAGCTTCTTCCCTGTAGGGCCGCACTCCGGATCCGTCGTTGAGTCGCAATCCACCAGCTGCATGCACAGGTAACCCCGGCAGGCCAGGTCGAGCGAATCGGTAAGCGAGTGCAGCAGGGATTGCATGCGGTGCGGTCGCGCTCCGCCCGCGGGAGGGGCCGGCGGCTGCGGCCCGGAAAGATTACTGCCGATCTCCGTCATCGGAAACCTCCGGCAGGCGCCGGCGCTTAATCAATAGAATCCAGCCGCGCGGCGTCCTCTCTTAAGGACCCGAAGCGTATCACATTCCCGCGACAACCCTCAATACGATTAGCAACTCCCGTCAGGCACAATGCAAAATTGCAATAGCCCCGGAAGCCGCGCATCATTCCGTGCGCGCTTTCCACTTCTTCGCCAGCGCCGCATCACTCAGCGCCTTGATATAGATCCCGCCCACCACCGACCGCGCCTGAAACGCTTCCTGCTTGCCGGTGACGGTGTCGTAAAAATCCGTCAGCGGAACCCGCGAAGGCGTCTCGTCCAGCCATTTTCCCAGCGGAGCCGTGAATCGCTCGAACTTCTCCTGAGAGTCGGAGAGCGTCGCCGTCCAGATCTGCCAGTCCAGCTTGGTGTAGGTCTTGCGGCTGTCCAGCGGAAGGCCGTATGGCTGGAGCTTCGTTTCGTAGTAGCTCAGCTCGGTTTCGCGCAACTTTGCCGGAAAGAGATTCAGATCCAGCAGCTTATCCCACACCAGGTTGTACTTCTGGCTCCAGCTGCCGGCAGAGTCATAGGCCAGTTTGTAGTGATCGCCCTCTTTGGCCATCGGCTCCCACTCACCGGCCATCTTCTTGGCCAGTGCGCCATACTCCTTGGCCTCGTCCGCATGACCCAGCGCGCGCGCCATCTCCGCATAGGCGCCAATCGCATCAATCGCCTTGATGGAAAGATTCGCGTTATGTGCTAGGTGCCCTGCAAAGTCGTCCGTGCTGAGTTGATTCTCCGGGTCCAGCCCGTACTTGCGCAGGTACTCGACCCACTTGGTCAACAGCGGCCAGTACTGCTTGGCAAAGTGCATATCGCCCTGCGCGCGCCCCATCGCCGCGATCATGATCAGCATGTTGCCGCTCTCTTCCACCGGCATCTGATCTTCTTCCGTGCGCTCGCCGCCGCCGTAAACCTGCCCATCCGCCAGCGGATACTGCCCCAGGTCATGTGGCGCAAACGGCCACTTCCAGCGCGCCGTCGCTGCATACTCCATCACCGGCTTCAACTGCGCCTCCAGCAGGTCAGGATTGAAAAAGAGGAAGAACGGCGCAGCCGGATACAGCACGTCCACCGTCGAGATGCAGCCGTTGCTGAAGTTCTCCTTGGGAAACTGCAGCGGCGTGCCGTCAAAATCCATCACCAGGCCATTCGCCGCCAGCGTCTGCCGGAACGCCAGCGTCGCCAGCCGCGCGTAGACCTTGCCTCCTACGCGATCCAGGTCAGCCGTCAGGTCGGCATCAAATTTAGCCGCCCGCTTCTCCACCACCGCATACTGCTCTTCCGCCTCCGCCAGCATCTGGCCTTCCGAGATGCCCCCTTTGGCCCAGTAAGGCTTCAGCCGCCGATCCAGATACTCGATCCCGTAGTTCTGCGTAAAGCTCAGCAGCACATGGCGCTCGGCGCTCCGCGTTCCCTCCACCGCCAGCGGAAACTCCACCGCAAGATGCGCCGCGCCCTGGTTCGGCGACCGCGGCATCGTCATCTCGTCCTCCACCGGCACCGCACCGCTCTCGACAAACGAATGCACAGCCTCATTCGAAAGCGAGAGCGAAGCCTCCTCATGCACCGGCACGGCCAAATGAAAATAACCCCAGTCCGCGCGAAGATCGTCGCCGCTCCGGTTCAGAACCCGCTGGTCCTGCGAACCCACATTCAGCACCTGCAACTGCTTCGCCGCAGACCGGCCCCAGGTCACCGTCTCATCCGGGGTATTCACCGCAATCCGCGGATCGACATCCAGCAGCACCTGAACCGCATGCCGCGCGCCATCTTTCGAACCAACGCTCCAGGTCAGATACGTCACCGGCCGCGCCATCAGCGCCAGATCGGTAGGAATCAACGGCGAAAGAAAGGTCACCGTCGCGCAAACACCGGCCGCCTCAAAGGTGTAGCGCGTCTGCGTCGGCGTAGTCGCGAGACCCGTCTGTTCCATCGCCGGCACCTCTTCAGGATCGCGTCCCATGAACCGGTACGTCTTCCCATCGATGCGCATCAGCCCGGCGATCGGCTGCTCTTTGCCCGTCCAGTGTCGCGTCGGCCCGTCCGTCAGCTTGTCGTTCATCGACCACACGCTGAAATACGGATCATGCGTAATCAGCGGCACAGCCGGATCCCGCTCCATGCCGCCCTGCGCAAAGACAGTTGTCGAGACCAGTAGACCGAAAACGTATACAAAGAAGCTCGTCAAAAGACGATCCCAGCGAAAAGTCGTACGGCCGATCATGCATTCTCCAAAGTTGAATTGCAGACTGAATTGCGCCCTTTTCTACATGCCTGCCGGCAGCGCGTCCTAGGACAGAGACATTGCGGACAGAGCCATTGTCGCAGAGCGACGCCTCGGCCTGGGAGGTCCGAATTGACTACCACTCATCCGGCGCCTCATTCGATTCCGCATACGGCCTGGACCATAAGGCAATCTGGATCTGCATCGACTTACACCAGGCGCGATGCATACCGTCGATCTCTTCCGCGGAATGGCCCTTCAAAGCCAGATAAGGCCGGATCGTCTCGTTGATCACCGCGATAAAAGCGACAATATCCCGCAGTGGAACATACGGCGTCGAACTCACCCCATCCGTCTTGTTCTTCTTCAGGCTCGTATGCCGGAGAGCAATCTCCTGCTGATAGTCCAGCCACGCCTGGTCGTACGGCCTCAGGCAGGTATCCAGAATCCATTGCTGAAAGCGCAAGTTGCTCTTGGCCAAATACTCCGGATTCGGTGCTCCTTCGAGCGTCCGTGAATGCCGGGCCAGATTAGGAATTCCGGCGATAATCCCGCTCCGCCAATGCTCCACAATCTGCCGAGTCTGGTCTCCAAGCACCTCGCCGGCCACGCGTAGATACCGCTCATCTTCTTCCGTAAATCCAGCACTCACCTTCAACGCGTCCAGCTGCTCAAGCGAGACAGGGGAAGCTGCAAGCTCCGGGCTTCCGTAGGCATATCCGGCAATCTCTTCCGCCACTTTTTTCACAGACAAATTATCCCATTCAGAAGAGAATTCGCCCGGCTTAACTTTCCTCCGTCATCCCCTAGTCTCGCCGTGGCATTCTGATCTTGCTCATGAAACTCCTTCTCGCCCTCGGCATCCTGCTGCTCATCGCCATCTCATTCCTCGCCGGCTACAAATGGAAGCGTTGGATGGCCGCGCGCAAACAGGAGCACGAGAGTTCCAGGGATCGCAGAGCCTGAAACAGGCGCCCCCCACGCCGCCTGGACGGCCAGTCCCCGTTACAATCGAGGCAAGGAAGACGTCCAACAGCCCATGAAGCTCATTCCTCTCTTCAGACTCGCCGCCACCCCGGCCATCGCGTTCGGCTTCACCCTGCTCCTCATGAACGTGCTCACCACGCCGGCTCAAGCTCAGTTTGGCGGCCAGCCCGCGCCGCCGCCGCTTACCCCGATCCACGAGCCCAGTGCCCTCCGCCCGCCCGCCGGCGCGCGTGTCGCCATCGTCGAGTTCGAAGACATGGAGTGCCCCGTCTGCGGCCACGTCAACCCGATCATCGTGCAGGCCGCGGCCAAGTACAACATCCCGCTCATCCGCCACGACTTCCCGCTGCCCTACCACGCCTGGAGCAAGCAGGCCGCCATCAACGCCCGCTGGTTCGACACCAAGGCCAAGAAGCTCGGCGACGACTATCGCGACCAGGTCTTCGCCAATCAGGCCTCCATCACCACCCCTGCCGTCCTGCAGCAGTTCACGCAGAAGTTCGCCGCCGACCACAAGATCCAGATGCCCTTCGCTGTCGATCCGCAGGGCTCGCTCCTCGCCGCCGTCAATGCCGACTTCGCCCTCGGCCAGCGCATCGGCATCGAACATACGCCCACCGTCTGGGTCAGCACCTCCGGCTCTCGCGGCGCACCGTTTATCGAAGTGCAGGACTACAACCGGCTATTCCAGATCATCGACCAGGCCATCGCCGACACGAAAGGCAAGTAGTTCCGTCGGTTGGTCATTCCCGCGGCATCTGCGTTCAATCCTCCGGCACAGCCCAGCGGGTGCCCCGTCCTTTCCGCGTTCTGTGCGGAAAGGGTGGGCCAGCACGATCCCCAGCATTGAGCCGCGACAGTCCATGCGCATCTTCCATAAATTCCCTGTGTTTACAATGGTGTTGAGGACAACGTCAAACGCCTATGCGCCGCTTCGTTTCGATTCGCCTCGCTCTCCTCGCCTTTGCAGCTCTCGCATCAGCCTGCCTCGCGCAAGCGCAGAGCCCCACCACCCAGGTTCACGACCCCGCCGCGCTCATCCCACCCGCCGGCGCTCGCGTAGCCATCATCGAATTTGAAGACATGGAGTGCCCGGACTGCGCCAACGCCAATCCGCTCCTCCGCGAAGCCGCGGCCAAGTACAACATTCCCTGGGTGCGCCACGACTTCCCGCTCTCCTTCCATCCCTGGAGCTTCCAGGCCGCCGTCAACGCGCGCTGGTTCGACACCAAGTCCAAGAAGACCGGCGATGAGTATCGCGACGCCGTCTTCGCCAGCCAGTCCTCCATCACCTCGCTCGACGTGCTGCGCCAGTTCACCGAGAAGTTCGCCGCCAGCCACAAGCTCTCGCTGCCCTTCGCCATGGACCCGCAAGGCACGCTGACCGCTGCCGTCAAAGCCGACTACGCACTCGGCCAGCGCATCGGCATCGAGCACACGCCGACCATCTGGGTCACGACGCGCCAATCCAAAGGCGCACCCTTCGTCGAAGTCGTCGATCGCACCCGTCTCTACCAACTCATCGACCAGGCCCTGGCCGACACCCGCGCCAGCAAGTAACGGCTCGTGTATTTGTTTTCCTGGTTTTCATTCGTAAAGGGAATCCGCTTTTCGCGCCTTAAGAGGCGGCAAAAAGCAGGGTGCCCCAGGTCTCGCTTTTGAGACCTGGGGCGCTGTATAACTTCGATCGAATCCAGCCTCAATCCACCGGCACAAAATCAAACTCTACCGGATCGATCAGCGGCCGCAGCCACACCAGCAGCTTTTCATGCGCCGGATGCGTCATGTACGCCTGAAACGCCGCCTTCTCCGTAAACCGCATGATCCCCGCAAAAACATACCCCTGCCCGCGCGGTGACTCATTGTGCCCCAGGTGCACTTCCACCAGGCCCGGAATCACGTCTCTGAAAGCTTGCACGTCTACGATCGTCTGCGCCTTTTGCGCTTCCGTCGCTTCCGGCCTCCACTTGAACCCAAATACATGAAAGTACATCGATCCCCCCTGGAAACTGTTCCTTGAAATCATTTCCCAATCAGTATCACCGATCGCCGCGAGCCCGAAGAGGTTTAACGCCGGCTCCAGTCTTCAAGCTGCGGGCAGACCGGCCATGTTAGCCTGTCCGCAACTCGAGGTGCCCAATGCCCAGTCCCAACAACGGCAAGATCTGCTACATCGAACTCCCCACCACCGACATCGCCGTCTCCGCCAACTTCTATAGCGGCATCTTCGGCTGGACCGTCCGCACGCGAGGCGACGGGGCCACAGCCTTCGACGACGCCACCGGCCACGTCAGCGGCTCCTTCAGCCTCGATAAAACAGCCGTCCTCGATCCCGGCTTTATCCTGTACATCATGGTCGACGACATCCGCGACACCATTGCCCAGATCACCGCCGTCGGCTGCGAGATCGTCCGCCCCCTTGGCTTCCATCCTTCGGAGTCAATCGCCCACTTCCGCGACCCCGGCGGCAACCTGCTCGGCCTCTACCAGGAACCCAAATGAACCGTCGCCACTTTTTAGCCTCCACGGCAGCCGCAACTCTCGCGAGCACCGCTCTGGCCACCAAAGCTACCCCACTCTCAAAAATCGCAACAGACGACCTCGCACCCGTCCCTGATGATGCGGCGCGCCCGGCAGACGCCATCAATCCACCGGGCATCCGCGTCGCCGGCATCCGCATGATCCCCGTCATGGGCGGCAAATACAAGGTCTGGACCAAGCACTTCGGTCCCGCCTCGGGGAAAGCCTCCGTCAAGGTTCTGCTGCTCCACGGCGGCCCCGGCTTCAGCCATGAATACCTCGAAGCCTTCGAGTCGTTCCTGCCTCAGGCCGGCATCGAGATGTACTACTACGACCAGCTCGGCTGCAATAACTCCGATCAGCCCGACGATCCCTCCCTCTGGACCCTCGCCCGCTATACCGAAGAAGTCGAAGAGGTCCGCCGCGGCCTGGGTCTGGGTTTGGATGAGAATGACAAGTTCGTTCTCCTCGGCCATTCCTGGGGCGGCATCCTGGCCATCGAATACGCGCTCCACTACCAGCAGCACCTGCGCGGCCTCGTCATCTCCAACATGACCGCCGGCACGCAGGCCTATCTCAAGCGCACCGCCGCGCTCAAGCAACTGCTTTCGCCCGAGTCCCTTGCCAAACTCACCGCCCTTGAAGCCAAAGAAGACTACGACAATCCCGAGTACGAGCGCCTCATGATGGAAGAGCTCTACCCAAAAATGATCTGCCGCACCAAGCCCTGGCCCGAACCAGCAGACCGCGCCTTCCGCCACGCCAACCAGAAGATCTACGTCCAGATGCAAGGTAAAAGCGAGTTCCTAGTCACCGGCAATCTCAAAGACTGGGAGCGTTGGGACCGTCTCCACGAGATCAAGGTCAAGGCCCTCACCATCGGCGCCGAGCACGACGAGATGGACCCGGAAGACATGAAGAAGATGGCCAAGCTCATGCAGAACGCCACCAACCTCTATTGCCCCAACGGCAGCCACCTATGCATGTGGGACGATCAGGCCATCTACTTTGAAAACCTGCTCAAGTTCCTGCACAGCGTCTAGTGTTCCAAGTCCATCAATTCATCTCCGAGATGTTGTCATCCTGAACGCAGTGAAGGACATGCCTCTCAGCGATTAATCTCCCGCCGATGGATGCCTCACATCTAACTGCGTCCTTTCGCTGTCCGATGTAGATCCGAATTCGTGCAAAGCACGAACCGTTCTAGGCTTTCAGGAGGTAGGCCGGGGCTTCAGCCCCGGCATCTACGCAGCAAAATAGAACGGGCTTTCAAGTCCTGAAGTATGCTGTCTTCACAGAAGCAGAGAATAGCTCAGGCAAAGAATGACATGGTTAACTATTTCCCTAAGTTACCGCACGTCCGTACAATCCTCATGGCTGGATCCATACTCGCACTTACCCTCACTGCAACGGTTACTTTCTTTTTCCATCGCACCACTCGAAGACCTGTCGCTGCGGCGCTTATCGTTGCCAGGAAATCGCCCGATTTTCAACGCGCAATCGGCGAGCCCTTTCATGTCAGATTTATGTCCACAGGAACGGTTCTTGAAAAGGACGGCAACGGTAATGCAGACCTGACGATTCCCGTTTCCGGTCCTCGCGGTAAAGGACGGCTGTTCGAGTGGGCACAGGAAGCGAATGGCAAATGGCATCTTTGCTCACTTTCCTTTCAACAAGACAACTCTCCGAAAGGCGTTACCCTCGTCAACGATGCAAATACCCTCTGCGAACGAGAATAGACAATCCAGAATTACTAACTCCCCAGTGCAAACCTCCGCGCCGCCTCCAGCACCGTAGCCACCGATTCCTTCGAGCATGACTCCGAATAGATTCGCATCAGCGGCTCAGTCCCGCTCGCCCGCAGCAGCAGCCACGTCTCCGCCGCATTCGGCTTGGTCTTCGCCTCCGGATTGTCGAGGAAGAACTTCACCCCATCCAGCGTCTCGATACGCAGAATTGGCATTCCCGCGAAACTCGTATCACCCACCTTCAATCCCTTCGCCCGCTCGATCGCCGCACTCTTCACCTCATCGGCAATGTGCAGATCGATGCGCCCATACTGATGCTCGCCATACTCGGCCTGCAGATCGGCCACCAGCTGCCCCAGCGTCTTCTTCTCCTCAGCCATCACGTTGGCCAGCAGCAGCGCGTTCAACAGCCCATCGCGCTCCGGCAGATGCCGCTGAAATCCAATCCCCCCTGACTCCTCGCCGCCCATCAGGATCGGCCCCGCCAGCATCAGGTCCACCACATACTTGAATCCGATGCCATGCTCATGCAGGGTGCGCCCATACTTCGCGCAGATGCGATCCAGCATCTTCGTCGTGTTGAAAGCCCGCGTCACATCGCCCGGCCAATCCTTGCGCTTCAAGACCCAGCTCAGCAATACCGAAAAAATCTTGTGCGGATCGACAAATTCGCCGTGCTCATCCACGGCGCCAATGCGGTCCGCATCGCCATCCGTGCATAGACCCGCATCGCATGTGTGCTCCACCACCGCCTCACCCAGCGCGCGAATATTCGGCTCGATCGGCTCCGGATTGATCCCTGGAAAAAGCGGATCCACATGCCCGCGAATCTGCACGTAGTCAACGCCAATGCGCTTGAAGATCCCCGCGATCAGCTCGCGCCCGGCGCCATACATCGAATCGATGCCGAACTTGAAGCCCGACTTCGCAATCAGCTCCAGATCGGCAAACTTCTCGATCGCTGCCATGTACGGCGCAATGAAATCCACCTCTTCAATTGCCGCCGCCGTCGAAGCCTTCGGCACCGGCTGATCCAGATACGACTCGATCTCGCGAATCATCCCTGGGCTGCCCGATCCGCCAAAGTACCCCTTGTACTTCACGCCATTCCACTGCGCCGGATTATGCGATGAAGTAATCATGATGCCGCCAGCCGCGCCGCGCTCGCGCACGCCGTAACTCAACGCCGGAGTCGGCGTAATCTCCCGCGCCAGCGACACCGGAATGCCCGTCCCAGCCAGCACCTCCGCGCAAGCCTGCGCAAACTCCCGCGACAAAAAGCGCGAATCGTAGCCGATGCATACGCCTTTCGCTGCCTGCTGATGCTCGTCCTTTTGCGCATGTAGATAGGCAGCAACCGCCGTCGCCGCCGTGCGCACATTCTCAAACGTAAAATCGCTGGCAATCACCCCGCGCCAGCCGTCTGTCCCAAACTTGATCACCGGATGTGCCATGCGTGCAGGCTCGTCCTCCATTCCAGTCAGTGTATCGTGCAGACGCGCCCAGCGCTTTAGCGTCAACTCCGGCGCAAACCCAAGTATCTCCACAGTTTTCCGCACCTTGCAGCCTTAAACTGCTCACGCATGGTCCCTTGACTGTCGCGGCCCGCAGCCGTCTTGCGTTCCTTCTCCTGAATCCAGCGGCTGAGCCAGAAAATTGGTACGCACGATCAGGCGAACGGCATCCTCGTTTGTCTATCATTCGTTCGTGATTGGATTCGTTCTCGGAATCGTTCAAGACCGGACCCGTTCGAGACAGGAGCCGCGCGCATGAATCAAGCGAATCGTAATAATACGGCCGACCGGCTCACCGCAGTCGTCGCGAACTCACTCGACACTCCGGCAAAGACGCAGGAGCTCGCACGTCAGGCCTATCAAAGTCGCACCCAATTCCACAGATTGTTTCGCAGTGTCATCGAAGAAACTCCGGCAGCCATGCGCCGACGCCTATTGCTGGAAAGAGCAGCCTATCAATTGGGACACACCGGCGCCTCGATTACGGAGGTCGCCCTCGACGCCAACTACGGTTCCTTGGAGGCCTTCACGCGCGCCTTCCGAAAAGCCTTTCGCACGTCTCCCAGCATCTACCGGCGCATGCGTGCTTCGCACTTTCACTTGGCGGCCTCCAACAGCATTCACTTTTTTGCGCCCGCTTCATCCACAACCGGCTCATCCACACAAGGAGAGAATGACATGGACCTATTCGATCGTTTTGCAGGCAACGACTCATGGCATACGCAGCGTTTGCTGGAATACGCCGGCACGTTGACAGACGAGCAACTGGATCGGCCGCTGCCCACCGTCATCGAACTGCTGCCCTGGCGGGAGCAGAACAAGACTCTGAGGCAGCTGTTGGAGAACATCATCTTCACCAAGGAAGTCTGGACCGCCGCGCTCTCCGGAGCAGAGATGGATATGAACGGTGCTCCCCAATCGCAGCGCTCTCCGAAGGCGATGCTGCAAAGGCTCGAAAAGACAGATGCGGAGCTGCATCGCATTCTTGGGGACATCCGAAACCGCTCCAGCTGGGATGATACCTTCGTCGATGCTCTATGCGAGCCAGCCGAGACCTTCACCTACGGCGGGGTCTTCGCCCATATCATGACCTTCAACGCGCATCGACGATTGATGGCTCTGGACGCGTTACGCCAACTCGGCGTGCAAACCGAGGGCTTCGGCGACCCCATGGAGTATGAGGAGAGCGTAGCGCCCTGGAACCAGTTGGTAGCCCATAAAGCGCCGTGAGAACATGCTTGCCCCGCAAAGATGGAGCACAATGGATGTGCAACGAAAGCTCCATCTACGAGGCCAAGATGAATCGGAAATCCTTAACACTCCTGCTGGCAATAACCCTCACCGCAAGCGGCTATGCACAAGAGACCGCGCTCAAGGGGATTGAAACCAGCGACCTGAACCCATCCGTCAAACCGTGCGACAACCTCTTCGACTACTCCAACGGCACATGGCGATCGCAGAACCCCATTCCGGCTTCCATGGATCGATGGAGCCGTCGCTGGCAAGCTGGCGAGCGCAATAAAGATCAGCTCCGCGAGATCCTCGATGGCCTCGCCGCCGAGCCCAATCACCCCGCCGGCAGCCCCGCTCAGCTCACCGGCGACTTCTACGCCGCCTGCACCAACGTAAAAGCCATCGACGCTCAGGGCATCACGCCGCTCAAGCCCTACCTCGCCGCCATCGACGCCATTCACGACAAAGCCGGCCTCCAGCAGGAACTGCGCGAACTCCAGGCCATCGGCGCCGGCGCCCCCTTCAACTTCGGCAGCACGCCCAATCCGCACTCCCCGGGCGATGTCATCGCCGACATCGCCGCTGGCGGCCTCGGCCTGCCAGACCGTGATTACTATCTCAAGCCTGACAAGCGATTCGCCGACGCCCGCGCGCAATACCTCGTCTATGTCGCCAAAATCTTCACCCTCGCCGGCTCCTCTGAAGCCGACGCCAAAGCCGACGCGCAGACCGTCATGGAGTTTGAGACCGGGCTCGCCAAAGCCTCGCTGGACAACGTAGCCCTGCGCGATCCCAAATCCACCGATCACCTGACAACTCTCGATGGCGTGCAGAAGATGACTCCAAACTTCGACTGGAGCGCCTTCCTAAAAAGCGCGCACGTCGAGCCCGGTGTCATCAATGTCGACCAGCCCGCATTCCTCACCGAGTTCGAGCACCGCCTCGACTCCACCTCCCTCAAGGACTGGAAGACCTACCTCCGCTGGCAGCTTCTCAATGCCCGCGCCAGCACACTCTCTCAACCCTTCGTCGATGCCCGCTTCGCCTTCTACCAGAAGCAGCTCGCCGGCGTTGGCGAGCTCAAGCCGCGCGAGGTCCGCTGCGCCGAGCAGACCGACGCTCTTCTCGGCGAAGCTCTCGGCCAGGAGTACGTCAAGCGCTACTTCCCGCCCGAAGCCAAGCAGCGAGCCCAGGCCATGGTCGCCAACATCCTCTCCGCCATGCATGACACCATTGAAGGTGTCGACTGGATGACCCCGCCCACCAAGCAAAAGGCCCTGCAAAAGCTCGCCTCCTTCCAGGTCAAAGTCGGTTATCCCGACAAGTGGAAGGACTACTCTTCCGTCAAAATCACCCGCGACGATTACTTCAATGACAGCCTCGCCGCCACTCGCTTCCTGGTCGCTGAAGACGCCTCCCTCATCAACAAGCCAATCGATCGCGCACGCTGGGGCATGACGCCACCCACCTCCAACGCCTACTACAACCCGCTGATGAATGAGATCGTCTTTCCCGCCGGCATCCTCCAGCCGCCCGCCTTCAGCACCGCCTACTCGGACGCTGTCAACTACGGCGCGATCGGTGTTGTCATGGGTCATGAGATCTCTCACGGCTTCGACGACCAGGGATCGCAATTCGACTCCACCGGCAAGCTAGAAAATTGGTGGACCCCAGACGATCTCACCAAGTTCCAGGCAAAAACATCCTGCGTCGTCAAGCAATTCAACGGCTTCCGTATCGACGGCCCCGATGATATCCATATCAACGGCAAGCTTGTCCTGGGCGAATCCATCGGCGACCTCGCCGGGCTCAAGATCGCCTATCTCGCCTTCAAGAAAACAGCCGAGGGCCAGTCCGATACCAAGATCGACGGCTTCACGCCAGCCCAGCAGTTCTTCATCGCCTGGGGCCAGTTCCGCGGCGACGAAACCCGCCCCGAAACTCAAAAGCTCATGGTCCAGGGCGACCCTCATCCCCTTGCAAAATATCGCGTGATCGGCCCCATGCAGAACTTCAAGCCCTTCGCTGACGCCTTCAGCTGCCCAGCCAACTCAGCCATGACCCGCCCCGACACAGAACGCTGCATCGTCTGGTAGCGAACTCAGGAAAGTCGTGAAGCGGATGATGATGGACCGATCAGGAAAATACTCTTACCGCGCAAGATCGAGATAACCGGCTTACCGAACCTTGCAAGCAAGGTTCGGTAAGCCGTCTCCTGTTCGCTCCCTGATAACACTGGAATCGCAGGTGCTTTACTTCGAACCGGCCTTTGACGCAGCATCGAAAATCACACCGGCAACCTTCGCCGGCTGAGCAAGCATAATGACGTGACTGGAAGGGACGGTGGTGGCCGTCGCGCCGATTTTCTTTGCCTGAGCAGCTTCGAGCTCCGGTGAAATTGCTCGGTCATTTGCGGCGATGATGTACCACGACGGCTTCGATTTCCAGGCCGGGGTCGTAACTTCCCCCTTCATCGCTCCGACGCTTACCGGTACCTGTGTCGCGGTCAGAACCGCAATCTCTTTGGCGGAAAGATCTTGTGCGAAATCCTCAGCAACGCCCTTGGGCGTCAGCTTAAGGAAGCCGCTATTGTCAGGACGCAGCTCCGACCCGATCGGTGTCGGAACACTGGAGATAAGAGCGAAAGCGGATTCTCCTGTGTCCGGTGCCACAGCTGATACATAGACGAGTCCAGCCACTTTCGGATCGTTCCCAGCTTCGGTGATAACAGCCCCGCCGTACGAGTGACCAACCAGCAATACCGGCCCATCCTCGAGGGCTAAAGCCCGCTGCGTTGCCGCAACGTCGTCAGCGAACGAAGTCAGCGGAATTTGCACTGCAACAACGTGCAGACCCTTCTCCTCCAACAGTGGAATAACCTTAGCCCAGCTCGACCCATCCGCCCATGCCCCATGAACGAGGAGTACAGTTTTTATCTTTGCAGAAGACTGTTCTTGCGCAGTCGCTTTGGCGGCAGTGCCGATGACTATGAGCAGCATGGCACAGGCCGTCATCACATTCCGGACAAATCTGGATAATTGCATTTTTCTCCTTTGGATAAAGGGACGGTCCGTACAAGACGCGAAGTTCTTGTCTTCTATCTGTACGGACTAAGCTAAAGCGCACAACGAACCATCCTCGTGCTCACTCTCACATTCGCTGTCCCGTTTGATCTGAAACTAGTCCGGATCTACGGAACTCTCTTGGTAAAAACAATCAAAAGCGGGCTATTCCTGCTCATATCTCTAGGAAGATGGCCAAGAAAAAGCCCGCGGCGATGGCGGGCTATCTCGCATAACGATTGGATCTTCAGCTAACCCGGGTTGCCTAGCCTGCTGCCGCGAGCCATTCTCCTTCGCCATATCCCTGGACTCACTCCATAAATTCGCTTGAAGGAGCGGTTCAGGGCTGATTGATCCCCAAATCCACACCGAGCGGCAATGTCGGCAAGTGGCAAGCGGGAATTCGTCATAAGATCTCTGGCCCTATCCACACGGCGTTCCGTCAACCAATGATGAGGGGGCTTGCGAAAAGTCTTCTTGAAGGCGCGCGCAAAGTGGCTCACCGATAATTCGCATGTTTCTGCGACCTGTTGCAAGGCAATCTTCCCATCCAGGTGAGCTTCCAGGACCTCTGTTGCTCTGCGCATCTGCCACGGAGAAAGTCCACCTCGAAATCTTGGCGCTGACGTTGTCACACCACCATACGAGCGGACGAAATGACAGTTCAAGGCCAGCAGCACATAGTCCAAGAATAGCTTCGAACTACGATCGGGGTGATCCAGCGAATCAAGCAGAGGTTGCCCAAGATGGTGGACGACCGGATCATGTTTCCCATGCTGCCAAACGAACCGCTCGACTCGTGGTGCGTGATGGGCATAAGCAACCTCATCCAGAGCGGCTTGAGTGACATACACAATCAACGCGTCGAAAGGATTTGGGAGTAGAAGTCCTGGCCTGTCTTGTAAGTCGATCGCACTAACAGCCCCGATGGGATAACTGCCACTTGATACCTTTTTCCCGCCGAGAAATTGCTCGATATACGGTATGGCTTTGAGTTGCAACACAACGATATACCCTAGCTCACCTGTGATCGGAGGTGCAATTTCCGCAAGACCTTCGGTGCACCGGAGGTTGCCGAACGAGCACGAGGTAATTTCGGATAGTCTGACATCAGCTTTAGCCGAATCCTTGAGATACATCGTCTCAGCGAGTTGATTCCAGACTGTTGGAATTTCGGTAGACGCATTCATGTACGCGGAACTCAACCCTTTCATTGCAAATATGTGCCAGGCTGCAGTATTGGAACGCCGTGTGATTCCCGTGTAACCCACATGGACGCCAACATCATCGCAAGCGCCTGTATTTTCTTAGCCGCGTCAAGTCAGTCATGGCTGTGATCGATCAAGATTGGAAATCAGACCCTATGCATCTCGCACCCCAGATGGGACGCAGACTGGCTGCGGTGTCAGTGTTGGAAAGTGAGCGGCTCTTCGACAGAACGGGAGCTCTCGCCGCGACGTTACCTTATGGGATGTCGGAGGCCGAAATTAAGTTACACCCCGGGGAATCACAGCGGATCCGGAATGAATCCGCCGGTTAGCGCGGTAAAGGCTTAGTGCGAATACGCTGACGGCTGCCGATGTGCCAGATCTGAACCCTCCGCGGGCGCAACAGGACAATGGGCTCATCGCGCCGGCGTGGCCATCTCGAGCGACGGTGAAGATCTGCGCTCCCCACAGCCACCGCTTCCGAACACTCGCGCAAGCCATGATGCGAAAACAAAGATGCACAAGCGCCAGCAGCGGCCGCAAAAGACAATCCCTAAATCAGCTCATCCCGCCCGCCAGCCGCCAGCTCCTTCACAATCTTCCCCACATCCTGCGAACTCTGACGACGCGTCACCAGCAGCGCATCCTCGGTCTCCACAATGACGAGATCCTGCACGCCCACCAGCGCCACAAACTTCTTCGGGCTATAGATATAGTTATCTCGCGAATCCAGCGTCATCACCCCCGCAGCCTCTGAGACATTCCCATCCTCATCACCACGGAGCCGGGTCTCCACCTGATACTCGTACAGCGACTCCCACGAACCAAGATCATTCCAGCCAAACTCCGCCGGCAGGCAGTAAAGCCGCGAGTTATGCTCGCCCTTCGCCGACCTCGGCTCCAGAATCGCGTAGTCCACTGAGATGTTTTCGCACTTCGGATACAGCTCCGCAAAGACCTTGTTGAACTCCGGCGTCCCAAACGCCGCCGCGATCTCCTCCAGCAGCGGAGCCGTATCCGGAAGGTGCTCCCTTACCGCATTCGCCAGCGTCCGCGCCGACCACAGAAACATCCCCGAGTTCCAGTAGTAATTCCCCGAGGCGACAAACTCCTCCGCGCGGTTGCGGCTCGGCTTCTCCGTAAATCGCTTCACGCGCAGCCCGTCCCGCGGCCCCTCGTCACCTGTCTCGATATACCCGTAGCCGGTCTCCGCCCGTGTCGGCTCAATGCCCAGCACCACAATCACGTCGCCGGAAGCCGCCAGCGTCACCCCGCGCTCAATGATCTTCAGGAAGCGCGGCTCGTCGCCAATCACGTGATCCGACGGAAAGACCCCAATCACCGCGTCCGGATTCGACTTCTCCACCAGAAAAGCAGCCAGCCCGCATGCCGGAGCCGTATTCCGCGCCACCGGCTCCTCAATAATCTGCCCGCGCGGAACCCCCGGAAGTTGCGCCTCAATCTCCGCCGAGAGCAGCTCGTTGGTAATCACCCACACCTGCGCCTGTCCCGCAATCGGATTCAGCCGCTCCACCGTCTGCTGCAGCATCGAGCGGTCGCCATCCAGCGCCAGCACCTGTTTCGCGCGCGCGCGCCGCGACCGCGGCCAGAACCGTGTCCCACTGCCTCCAGCCAGAATTACCGGGCGAAAATCGATCGTCACGCATCCATCCTTCCCATCTATGGAAACGCTATCCTACCCCACGAAATGCGCGATTGCCTAGTACCGGAAAGACAGCCCCGCCGCTTTCCGCGCGGGAATGCGCACCATGCGATACGCAAGCGAAAAACCGCCCCAGTGTTTTGTGTCAATACGCGATGAGAAGTCTCGCAAGGAGACGCCCGAAACTCCTACGAAAGCCCCAGCAGAAACGCCTTCATCCGCCGCACGCCTTCATCGATCGTCTCCCGCGTCACCGGATACGAAAGCCGCACATGATGCGGCGTCCCAAACGCTTCACCTGGCACGACCACCACATGCCCCTCATGCAGCATCTTGGTCGCCAGCTCCGTCGCTGACTTCGTCCCGCCGCGTCCGATATACGCGCTCACATTCGGATACACATAAAACGCCCCCGCCGGCACCGTGCACGTCACCTCGGGAACCGTCTTCAGCGCCGCGATCATGTAATCCCGCAGTTCCTTGAACTCCGCGCGAAACTCGCATACGCAGTCCTGCGAACCCGCCAGCGCCGCAATCGCGCCCTTCTGCACAAAACTCGTCGCGTTCGAAGTCTGCTGGCTCTGCAGCTTCGACAGCGCCGCAATGATCTTCTTCGGCCCCAGCGCATACCCGGCGCGCCAGCCCGTCATCGCATACGTCTTCGACAACGAACCCAGCACGATCATATGGTCCTTCGCCCACCCAAACTTGCCTGCAGAAACCGGCTTCGACTCATAGTTCAGGTACACGTAGCACTCGTCCAGAATCAGGTAGATCCCTCGCTCATGCGCCACCCGCACAATCCGTTCCAGATCCGCCTCGTCAATCACGTTCCCCGCCGGATTGGACGGCGAATTCAGAATGATTGCCTTCGTCTTCGGCGTAATCAGCGCCTCTACCGCGGCAGCCGTGATGCGGAAGCTCTGCGCCTCCTCGGTCTCGAGATAGACCACCTTCCCGCCGGCATACTGAATGATGTCCTTGAAGCTCACCCAGTACGGCACCGGCAGAATCACCTCGTCGCCATGCTCCACCAGCACCTGGATCGCGTTAAAGAGCGCCAGCTTCTCGCCGGTCGTAAACACCGTCTCGTCAATCGAGTAGTCCGAGCCGAAGTCGCACGCATGCCGCTGCACAATCGCCTTCCGCAGCTCCGGAATCCCCGGCACGACCGTATAGCGCGTGAAGTTCTCCTGAATCGCCGCAATCGCCGCGTCCTTGATGTGTCGAGGCGTCGGAAAATGAGGCTCACCCGCCCCAAAATCCATCAGGTCCACACCCTGTGCCCGCAACTTCGCAGCCTCGGCAGCCACAGCCATCGTCGCCGAAACCTCAATCCGACCAATCCGGTCAGCAAACACCTTGCGCTCTGAAAGAACAGAAGTAGCCATATCCCCTCTATTTTTTCACGTTTCTTGCCGTACGCACAAAAGTGCGCACAATCACCCCATTCCTGCGCAGTTCTAAATGCAGGGGACACACACCTGACGAAAGAGAAGACGCGTCAGTCGCGCTGAGCGAGCCCACGTCGGCAGGGGCCGGATTTCTAAGGCCAACCGGAGGGTTACCCAGCACGCATCGGAGCGGCCGCGGCCGCTCCTAACACGCCTTCCACCTTCGTCATTCCATGAAACATCTCCCTGCGCTTTGCCGGTTGACCGTCACCAGAGCTGCTGAACTCGGCTGCTCTCCCCAGGCTGGTTCAACCATGCAGGACTTGCGCGGCACCATGACCGCCGGCTTGGCATCGGAAACGGAAGATCCTCCGCCCGGAGCCACACCCAAATCGAGCAACCGCTCTCTGCAGGATGCAGGCGTGTACGCGCTTGTGCGGGGGGCGATCGGATGCGAGCGGCTTATCTCGAACCAATCCTTGTTATCCGATTTACCCCAATCCTCTTACCCACCACGTTCCACCGCTAACAGGAGAGATACCATGCAAGTTACTTCCACCGTACGCAGGACGGCGCTCATCTTCAGCACGATCCTGCTTGCCGCTGTCCTCGGTCCGCAAGCCCAGGCCGACCAAAGCATAACGCTGCGCAGCGGCAATGGTCCTGCTCAGACTTCCACCAATCCCTCACCCCGCGACGCCCAGATCCACTTTTACTACTACGGAACCTACGGCAACGTCACCCCGACAGCCAGCGACTTCACCGCAGCTCAGTCCGGTCCCGCAGCCTACATCAACAAGCCCTTTACTACCTACGTTCAGCAGCTCCCAACCGACCCGCTCGCCCAGTGGGTCGGCACCACCAACGGCCTCGGCGGCGGCTCCACCCTCTACGCCATCCCCTTCACAGTCACAGACACGGTCATTGGCTCGGCATCCTTGAACCTGGGCTTCGCCGTGGATAACCGCATGGATGGCGTCTATCTGAACGGGCAGCCTCTCAGCAACAATCCCGTCTACGGCGACTATCACAGTGAGTGGTACATTCTGCGGAGCGATATCGCCCCTCTGATCCATACGGGAGTCAACTGGCTATACCTCAATGCTGCGGATGACGGCGATATCGCCGGCCTGATCTTCAACGCGACGATCACCGTCCAGGGTGGAACTGCTTCTGCCCCCAGCATCACTCCGAACTCGGGTGGAGACGGCTCCGTCACCGTTAACATCGTCGGTAGCGGATTCCAACCCGCTCGGTCTGCGGACGTCTACGGCAACCCCGGCGCACCTGGCTCTACCCTCGCATTTACCGGGTCAGGCGGATCCGTCGCGGTGTCGAACATCAATGTGGTGAACCCGAATTTCATGACCGCAACGCTCGATCTCACCAAGGCATCGCCCGGGATCTTGAGCTTGGTTATTACGAATCCAGACAAGACCACGGTGAGCCTGCCCAACAGCTTTACCGTCAACGCCGGCGGAGCATGCAACGCCCAGATACAAACCATAGCCACGCCCCCGGTCCTCGGACGGCTGCAAACCATCTTCATCTCCGCAACCAACGCCGGCAACGTCGACTGCACCAACATTCCGATGTCCGTTCCACTCGAGCCGTGGCAGACCTACGTCTCCTTCAGCCCCGTTCCCCCCATCCCTTCGCTCTCTCCCCTCAACGCGCCAACCAGCGTCGGCTGGACATGGCCTTCCATCGCCCCCGGCCAAACTGTTACGCAGACGATCGTCGTCGGGCAAAATCCGAACTTCCCAGCCGGCCAGATATCGAGCGTCTTCTCATGCGCCACGCCTGTCCCGACTTTGACCAACCCGACCGCTGGCGCCCATTTCGAGGCCTGCGATGCCGTCTATCACGCTGCTCTCTCCGCCCTTCAGGAGTCAGGCGGTCCGTGCGAGAACGAAGCCGGCCCCGACGGCCCTCAGTTCAACGTTCCCTGCTCCCTCGCCGTCAATGTCGCCTACCAGGCCGACTACCTCTGCATGAGAGCCGGACCCACCACCTGCAGCGAGTTCTCCGCGCCCGTTCTCGGAGCGCTCGACCCCAATAACATCACCGGGCCCGCCGGCTTCGGCACTCCGGGTTGGTTCATACCCAAGGCTCCATTCCAGTACGCGCTCTCCTTCAGCAACGAGGCCACAGCCACCAACCCGGCCACAAATGTCTACCTGACAGACACCTTCAGCCCCTCGCAATTCCAGCTCAACACCCTCTCCATCGTGGGCATAGCCACAGGCGCCAGCAGCTATGCGCCAACGCCCATCCCGCTCGCCCAGCAACCCTTCACCCACGACATCGACCTGCGTCCGGCGCTGCCCTACATCCTCCGCGTCAACGCCTCGCTCAACAGCACCACAGGCCAGGTAAACGTGAGCCTCCTCACGCTCGACCCCGCCACCGGACTTGAGCCGACAGACGCCACCAAGGGCTTCCTGCCCCCAGGCGCAGGCGGCACCGTCCTCTTCAGCGTCGCCCCCAAAACCCCCTACGCCACAGGAACTAAGTTCACCGATTCCGGCTCGGTGATCTTCGATAGCAACGCCGCGATCAATACTCCCGTCTGGACCAACACCGTAGACATCACCACGCCAACCAGCAAGGTCACAGCCCTGCCCGCAACCGAAACCACCGCCAGCTTCCCCGTTAGCTGGAGCGGTACGGACGCAGGCTCAGGCATAGCCAGCTACACCATCTACGTCTCTGACAACGGTGCGCCATTCACAGCATGGCTCACCAACACATTGGGAGTCTCAACCACCTATCCCGGCGTCAACGGCCACAGCTACAGCTTCTTCAGCATCGCCACGGACAACGTCGGCAACGTGGAAGCCGCCAAGCAGCAGGCGGAAGCCACAACCACCGTCAAGGTCTCCACCACCCCGGTGCCGGTCAACACCTCCACCAGCTTTACCTACACCCCGGTCGGACCATTGACCGTCGGAGAGAACCTCACCCTTCACGCGAAGGTGACTCCTGCAACAGGAACAGCCGTTCCCACCGGCACGGTCACCTTCACCAGTGCCTACGGCTCAGACACGGTCACGCTCGATGCCACCGGCACCGCCACGCTCCCGGTCCTGCTCAACCTGGCTCCCGGAAGCTACACCCTCACCGCTGTCTACAACGGCAGCTCCAACTTCCTCAAGAGCCAGTCCACCCCCATGACCGGCGTAGTCATGGCTAAGTAGTCACCGCCAAATAACCAACCACCAAACACCCGGTCTGAGAGAAGCCCATCTTCTATCAGACCGGGTCTTCACCTCGAACGGGCAGTTAATCACGTCGGAGACTTGTAGCGACATTTCGAGATTTACAAATCCGCTGAATCGTTGACAAGTGTAAAGCAACAGGCTACGGTCAATTAGATGAAAATACGGAGCTTTGTTCACAAGGGATTGAAGAAGCTCCATGAAGACGACAACTCAAAAGGAGTTCCGCCTGAAACGGTAGACAAGCTCCGCAAGATGTTCGCATTTCTGGACGAGATGGAAGACCCTGAGGAACTTCGAGCGCTCCCCTCCTGGAAAGCGCATACCCTGACCGGAGACCGGAAAGGTGCCTGGAGCCTGAGCGTCACAGCCAATCTCCGTCTCACTTTCCGCATCGACCTTGTGGAGCATGAAATCTACGTGCTGAACCTCGAAGACTACCACTAGGCAAAAGGAGTAGGAACATGCCCATGAAAAGGCCACCCCATCCCGGGGACTTCATCCGCACTGAGATCGTTGAGCCCGCAGGCCTTACCGTAACGGCTGCCGCTGCGGCGCTCAAAGTCTCGCGCCCCGCTCTCTCCAGCCTGCTCAATGGCAAAGCTACGCTCTCCGGCGATATGGCACTACGCATCGAAAAGGCTTTCGGCGTGCGCATGGAAACCCTGATGCGCATGCAGTCCGCCTACGAGATAGCCGAAACCCGCAAGCGCGAGAAACTCATCGATATCCAAAGAATCAGCCGCGCTGTTGCTTGAGGGCCAGGCAGCAGCCTAAGCCGCCTGATGAAACGGATGAATCTTCGGCCTGCATCTCGCCTGCCGCAAGGCATACTCCATCGGCATTCCCCCAGAAAGCCGTATGCCTCCTGCAATCGCCCATGAGTTTCAATCGCGCACCCATCGCTGGGAACTCCATCCTGAAGAATGACATCGTCAGCCGCAAGGTGTTGGCGTAGACTTGCCCCACCGAAATCAAGCTGCAATGGAGTGAGCATGGCCACGCGTGCGTCCAACGCCCCGAACAAGCCCCAATTTCGCTCAGACGACATCATCATCGTCTTCTTCGCCCTGCTCGGCTTTATCGGCTCGGTGGTTCTCTATCAAACCACCAGCGCTCCGCCCATCATCGTCTCGTTTTTCCTGGCTACCGGAGTTTCCTCGCTCGTCTACCGCTTCCTCGGCGGCATTCAAGGCGCCAGCATCACCTGGGGCGCGGTCAAACTCACCGGCACCGCCGCCGCCCTCGTCGGAATCGCCCTTGGCGTCAATAAGTACCTCGAGGTCCAGACACTCGAACTCGTCTCTGCCGAAGGTCGATACGACTGGCAATTCGCAGGCGGCGGCTGGAAAGGCTACCTCCAGGTCGAAAAGGACGGTTCCGTCTCAACCCACATGATCCGCTATATACAGTGCGACGGCGTCCAGAAGATCGTGCCCCTGCTCCAGCAGGCTGGCAAAGCGTCCGTAAAGGAGATCGATAACCGCACCCGGCTGCACATCACCATCCCCGTCAAATTTGCGAACTACGACCAGCACTGCAACCCGACCGGCCTGCAGGAGACCACGACCCTCGTAGGGAGCCTGACGCGCAGAGCCGCCTTTGCCGGCGAAGTCGAATATCAAAACAGTTATGGATCATCCCTCGGCGGCATGTTCATCGTGAAGAACAACGAATAAACACCTGCCAGAAGCTAACTCGCACCCCGACCCTAAAGGGAAGTATATACTTGGTTCCCTTAGCCTTTGTTTTCTAGGGAAGCGATGTGCGTTGGCAGCGCCGCTATCGGCCTCATGTCCTTTAGCTTTTTGGTGAGTTTGTAGGTCACGGATTGTCCCTCCGCCATCCGCACCAAAGCCCCCGCCGTCCCCTCGGCAACCTCTCCCTTGCGCCACATGTTGAACACAATTTCTTGAGGGCATATTCCGAGACAGAGCAGATATTCGTACTTCCTGTCCATACGCACATGATTGAACTGGAACGTACCGTTCGCTCCCAGTGAAGCCGTCTTTACCTCAAACGCATGTCCGGCGATCTGCATATCGGTCAGCGAGGTGCGACGACCACCCGTACTAACGACAATCTCCGCTTCTTTCAGATAGCGGCGCACAAACTCTTCGCCGATCTCGCCGCGATTCGTATTTCCCAATATCCTATAACCGAGTACCGGGGAACCCTGCCAAATGTCTTTGGGGGCATGTTCCTTAATGATGATGGCCAGCAGTTCTACAGGGTTCATTTAGGCGGCTCCATAAACCCTTTGATACTACATCACTTCGCGGATGGATTAGGCGTTCCTGTCCACCTCGTCTTGCCCCCGGACTTACGAAAAACGAGGAAGTACGAGTGATTCTTACGAGCATGTAACTGCCGGACTACCCGGCTCATCCCAGGTCGATTTGTTCGCAGCACAATGAAGAGGTCTTCAATCACAAACCCTGACGCAGCCAGCTCGTTGATTATCTCGACATGCGTAAGCCTCTGCTTATTGGCGCACACCTCATCCTGACACTTGACGATGTATATACCCTCGTCCCGAAGAACACGATACGCCTCCACCGCAGCCTTGAAATAGAGGTCTAAGACGGCCTCGTGATACTTCTTTTCGGTGCCATTGGCCTGATTGTTGCGGTAGTAGTCTTCGTAGTTTTGGTGCCCAACATGGGTGCTTCCACCCGGCGTGTGCATGTATGGAGGATCAAAGACAACACAATCTATCGACTGGTCTTCGTAGGGCAGGTTGCGCGCGTCCGTCCCGTCCTGAAGGTCAGTTGCTAGTAAGCGGTAGGAGGATTGGGGAACGCGCTTCCAGAAGACCCCCTTCCCATACGTCGTATCAGCCACGCAACTACCTGGCGCCACATACAGGCTTAGAACGTGGGGGAATACCTCGTCATTGGACGATTGGTAAGCTGACAGCACGAGATCATTGGTGGCCGTACCAGCCGGAGATTTCCGCTTGGGCTTTGGCGGTTCAACAACGCCCAGTCGGCCCTTTTCCGGGCGATACGCTAGAACAGTGCGGGCTATCCTATCGAGTTCCGGTATCGGACGGGGCTGTGTACTCATGCAGAAATCAACTCCTTATAGGTAATGCGACGGCCAACTGTTGCAGCCACGAAGCTATCCAGTCTTTGCGTAGTATGCCTCTTGACCTCACCATCATTCAGACGGAAAGTGAACTCGTCAACGTATCGAGGCAGGTGTTTCTTGCTGGCGTGATGGTAGACACCGTGCATACGGCGTTCCATCACGGCCCATACAGATTCAATGGAGTTGGTGGAAACCAGTCCGCGCGTGTACTCGCCAATCGAATGAATCACTGCCTCATGGGCAAAGCTGCTGCCGAGTC
>Ga0206974_1021_pt1 | contig 41728 bp, 57 predicted proteins | sample Alteio_BWOrgHeat_84_FD_152920 | JGI IMG/M metagenome (GOLD analysis project Ga0206974, IMG submission 152920) | Enriched cells from forest soil in Barre Woods Harvard Forest LTER site, Petersham, Massachusetts, United States -... | ecosystem: Environmental > Terrestrial > Soil > Temperate forest >... | reverse complement strand
ACACTGGTAAAAAGACCATTGAACGTAAGGATACAAAAGAAACAGTCGAAGTGGTTGATATGACGGTAGAGGAACTTCAGGTTGAAATGGATTTTGAAAAAAGTGAGGACTAAGTTATGAGCAAAACACTTCAGTATGGCAAAGAAGCCAGACAATCATTAATGCGTGGCGCAGATAAAATGGCTAATGCAGTAAAAGTAACACTCGGACCGAAAGGACGGAATGTTGTAATTTCAAGAGCATCATTTGATGTTCACAGTACAAAGGACGGAGTAACCGTTGCTAACAATATCAACCTTTCAGATCCTATTGAACAGGTTGGTGCGCATCTGATAAAAGAAGTAGCCCTTAAAACTGCTCAGGATTCAGGTGACGGAACCACCACCGCTACTGTCCTCGCACAGTATATTTTAAATGAGGGAATGAAGTTGGTTGATGACGGTGCGAATCCGATGGAACTGAAAAAAGGAATTGATAAAGCTGTTGAAATTGTTGTTGCTGTGTTACAGAAAATGTCAATACCGGTACAGGATGATAACCTTAATGACATCGCCACTATCGCAGCCAATAATGATTCGGAACTTGGAAAAATTATTGGTGATGCGTTCAAGAAAATAGGTAAGGACGGAATCATATCGGTTGAAGACAGCAAAAAGGGTGACACTTACATTGAACTGGTAAAAGGGTACACCTTTGATCGTGGCTACATCAGTCCGCATTTCAGCACCAATTCGGAGAAGATGATTTGCGAGTATGAAAACCCTTTTATACTTCTCGCACCGGAAAAGAAAATATCATTCATGGCTGAGATCATTCCTATTCTCGATCAGATTTACAATGATCCTAACATGCGCCATCGTGCCTTAGTTGTCATCTGTGATGATATGGATGGTGAAGCACTTGCAACATTGGTGGTTAATAAAGTTAAATCAGGAATGCCTGTTGTTGCGGTAAAAGCACCTTACTTTCAGGAATACCGTAAACAGATGTGTGAGGATATTGCAATCTTAACAGGTGCGACACCACTTACAGATGAACACGGTATCAATGTAATGCAAGCCAAAATTGAGCATCTTGGGCGTTGCGATAAGATTACAGTGAGCCAAACACAGTGTACCATAATTGAGGGCGGTGGCTATAAAGATAGTATTGCAGACCGCACCAAAAGCATTCAGGTACAGATCGAAGACGAAACCAATGATTACGCAAAGGAAAAATTACAAGAACGCCTGAGTAAATTATCTGGTACAGCGGCCATACTTCATGTGGGTGCGAAATCCGATGTTGAATTGAAGGAGAAGAAAGACAGGATTGATGATGCGATACGCGCCACCAAAGCAGCAATGTTGGAAGGAATTGTACCGGGTGGAGGAACTGCGTTGATTCGTTGCGCACCTTTTCTTTCAATACCAACATATAAAGATATTGATTTCCAAAGCGGGTTTGGAATAATAAAAAAAGCCCTTGAAGTTCCTCTGCGGCAAATAGTTCAAAACTGTGGGGCTGATGTAGAATTTATCTGCGCAACAGTTATGAATAAAAAAATAAAAGTTCCGTGGTGGAAAAAACAGCCATTCCAAACTCCATGTGTTCAAAATGATGGATACAATGCCAAAACAGGATTTTATCAAAATCTTGTCTCTTCCGGAGTAATCGACCCTACCAAAGTGGTTCGCATCGCACTTGAAAACGCAGCGTCAGTAGCCGGAATGATGCTCACAACAGAATGTTTAGCAGTTGAAATTAAAGAGAAATGAGAACAGCAATGAGAAATTCTGATGAACCGGTTGAGGCATTAAAAGATACTGATTTAATGCCATTCGGTAAACACAAGGGCGAACCAATGGTAAGTGTGCCTCCCGATTATTTGATGTGGTTGGATGGCAGTTGCGGAAGGCATAAAAGGGTTCAACAATACATCACGGACAATATAGACGTGCTTAAATCACAAATTAAAAATTCAAATAAATAATGGAAAATAATAAAAGTTTAACAGTAATCGGACAGGGTTCGGTTCCTGCATTCGTGGAGGCACAAATGGCTTCACTTGATGGTGCGATGAAATATGCCGAAGCACTTCTTAAAAGCAAGATGTGTCCTGCGCACTTCTATGAAAAGAAAAAAGAAGGAGATGGCCAATATGCTAAAACAGTACCCGATTACGAAAAGGGAAAACCGGAAGCTGTACTTATGGTATTGCAGCATGGCAGGGAAATAGGACTATCCTATATGCAGTCACTTCAACAGATTGTTCCTGTAAATGGACTTGTAGCAATTAAAGGTGATGGTGCAAAATCTCTTATCATGGGTTCTGGTTTGTGCGAATCTTGGGAAGAAAAGTATGTAGGAGACGAAAATACTGATTCTTGGGGATGTACCATAACTTCAAAAAGAAAAGGAACAGGTGAAACACATTCGGTCACATTTACCGTTGCAGATGCGAAACGTGCAAGTTTATGGGTAACTGATGATATGCTCAATAAAACACCGTCCTTGAAATACGGAGGGTGGTATAAGTATCCTAAACGTATGTTGCGTTACCGTGCTTTAGGATTCCTTGCACGTGACATGTATTCAGACGTACTTCAGGGAACGTTCATTGAAGAAGAGGCACGCGACATTGATGTTGATAATACAAAAGTTACGACTGAAACAGGTATTGTGGTTGACCATACCAAAATTGAAAAAGCTAATGCGGTTTCTGAAAATGCAAAAGGAAAAAAAGCCAAAGGCCAACCAGAAAAGACAATTCCTATTCAAGAGGTAAAGAAAGAGGAACCGGTTTCTGAAGAACCAAAGGTTGAACCCGCACCGAAAAAAGAACAGACTAAAATTACTGACAATATGCTTAACCTGAAAGGACCGGAACTTTGGGAAAGGGTGACAAGTAACTGGCCATATCCTAAAATTGACCCAATAGGATTATTTGATGCGGAAAAGAACCTGCGAACAGTTCCGAAAGTGCGCGCCTTGTTACAGGCAATTGCTGACGGAAATCTTTCAGACCACTTGTCAAAACAATATGGCATTTCTGTTGATCCTATTCAGGGCGATATAGGAGAAAATTTAAATGAAGGTGCGCCAAAAGTTAAGGAGACCGCACCAACATCTAAAAAAGAAATCATGCTTCCTGATTACATCACAGAACCAGGAGAAACAGGTCGCGACATGGTAAACGCTGTTAAGGTTGCGGACTTCATGGATGGTAAAGTAAGTGCTGAGAAGATTCTGGATATGTACCCTGATTTATTCAATGACATTGAAGACTTCTTCAAACAGGCAACAATTGAACAGATTAAACTTGCTTTAGGATAATGGAAGACAAGAATGTAAAAGCGATAATAATCGCAACAGGTACAACAGTAGAAGTTTATAAAATTTCGTTGCGTGGAGGTAAATGGATAAATGCTTCTGATTGCACAACAGAATACAATGCTACCGAATTAAAGTTCATTAAATGAGCAGGAACAGTAAATTAAGGGAGGTGGCTGCAAAGTTGCCTCCCATTAATAAAATCGGAAAGAACGGACGGTATATGTATGACCGTCATGGTCAACCTATAAAAGTTGACCATTTTCAAGCGATGTGCGACCTTAAAAATGCGTTACCTGAGTTTCGATTAGGAAGTAAAAAAGTATCATGGGAGGCGCACCATAAAGCCGAAATACAGATAATAGGACGGTACACACGAACAGTTATGTTAATGGTGCGTAAGCGGAGGGATCACAGAATTGCTATGTTCCTTAAATGGACAAGTTTTGGAATTTCTGTTGGTGCCACAATATTGTATTTGTGGTATAAACATCATTGAAATGAGCCTCGCACCAACAAAAGGGAACTGCGATGGCAGGAATGGGCGTTACAATAGCTGTGGCGCAACTGATATTTGGTTAGCATGTAAATCCAGAGGACAGTGTAAAAGGTGCTCAGATGCGTTTAAAATGGGAAAGAAGATAACTGCGCACCATAAAAAAGAGCATCCCAAGCAATTAAAGGCAGCCTTAGACAAGTTGGAAGAAATAAAACTTAATCAGCAATACTATTTACGTGCGATTACAGACAATATCTTGCGAAACAGTGGTAAATGTAAGTGTGACGAATGTAATGAGCCTATACCGCACCCAACAGGTAGAAACGTGTGTCATATAGTAGGTTCTGGTGCGAACAAAAAACTTTACACCGATCCACGCAACAACTTCATACTTGGAAAAGGGCTTTTTAAAGGAGAATGTCGGTGCGGAATACAGTTCGATGACAAAGGAGAAAAGTCAACAATGAAGATTTACCAGAAGTATCTGGAGGTGCGCACCGAATTAAATCACAAGTATTATAATCAAAAATAACATACTTGAAAATAAATATTCCAAAAATATTTTCAAGTTAAAAATATATTATTATCATTGTATTGGAATTAACAGTATAAAAAATGAACTCAGATACTTATTTTCTCTTGATATTTACAGGAATACTCGCACTTTATGTCATCATTGTCATAGTGGTAATATCTTGTTTAAGCCATAAACGGGTTGCTGACGGTGGAATACCATTAGACAAAGATTATAAGGTCTGTAATGCGCTAAAATCAGATGGCATGACTAATGATAACATAATCTGCTGAATCATGTCTTACAATAAATTTCAGACTGCTTATTATACTGCACTATATGGTGCGCCAAAGCATCACGCACCGCCAAAAGAAGGTAAGATGTGGGGATTATTTGAGAACGGATGTAAGATAGCTGAAGGGGACTATGCCTTTCTTGTTTGGAAGAAAAAGGAAATGGTTCGCACCAGGTCTTCACAGGAATATCTTTTAAAAATTAAATCGGTATAACTATGGCTGTAAAACATAATATGAACAAAATTGATGGACTGCGCACTGAATTGCGCAGCCTACAAATTGCTTATACTAAGAGTAATTACAATAATATCCGCATCTATGAAGCAATTCGCACCGTAAAAGACAAATTAAAGTCTGCTATTACTTCAGAATGGCTAAAAGTATTTCGTAATGTTCGCTAACCCGTTGCCGGAACATTAGCAGTAAAAGATTATTTTAAAAATAAAAAGTAAAAAATGGAAACAACTGAAATTATGAATTTTGTAGCATCTTTTACAACAGGAATTCAAATAACACCCGATGATTGGACAGCGCAAAATAAAACATTAGAAGTATCAGAACATACAACTATTGGCGAAATTTACGCATGGTATAAAGGAATTAATACTGTTGGCGCAATGGAAGTAAAAATTAATCAATTATCACGTATTCAATCACACTAACACCTGCCGTTGATTAGGTAAACGGAAAGAAAATATGGAAACTAAATTTAAAGATGTTGCGCATTTGTATTTAGGGTGCGATATTGTATGGAAACAATATAGCGGTGATTACACAGACGGAACCTATGGAACAGATTTATACAATTCTAAACTGCTTCGAGAAATTTCATTGGGAAACGGCAAGGCAATTCCGATTCTTCGCCCTCTTTCAGATATGACGGAAGAAGAATATCAACATACATCGGTATGTGTATCTATTGAAAGTAATGATTATATAAGAGAAGCCGAGAATACACTTTATTTACTTTCAAAACACTTTGACCTTTTCAGGTTAATCGAAAGCGGTCAGGCTATTGACGCAGCAACACTAAAGTAAACCTATATGAAAACAAAAATTGAGAATTGCGTTGTGATCTCAAAAGAAGATTACGAAAGTTTGGTATCTCGCGCCAGAACAAGTGGAATGAAAAGAGAATATCCGTCTACTCCACTTAAACCTTTAATGGAAGATGTGGCGAAAGTTTCAATCCATGCGATAAAAACTGATCACAGAGAAATAATAGGAATACATTTAAACAGAGAAATAGAAATTTAGTATGAAACCGATACTCATTAATACGACAGTACAGATAACTCTTAACGGAGTTGTTATTATCAACAAACCAATTAAACACAGAATATTATGGATAGCATGAGCGCAATACTAAAAAAGATTGACGGTAAGTATATACTGCTGTCAGAAACAAATCAAATAGTATATTTTATTGAGGACTTAGATACTCATGAATGGTATTATAACACTCTGAGGTTAAGGTTCGCACATACCACAGCAGAGGAACAATATTCTTATCCTAAAGAACAGTATTGGACTAAAGACCCTTTATGCGCCATGAGTTGTGACAGTAAAGAAATTATGGGACAGATATTAGATGGTATGATAACAAGAAAAGATTGTAATATCATGACTGATAAGTATGGTGAATTTAAAAGGTTAGAAATAACTGAGCATGAATTTGTAATAAATCCTAAAATTATTGAGGGTGATTTGAATATTGAGGATATTGAAGCCCAGATAAAAGGGTATTCGTTAATTGAAATGGCGAAAAAGTATGTCAATACCGAGATAAGAAAAAATACTAAGGAAAGCGAAAAGAAATTAATTTGTTTTGGGTTTGTTGAAGGTGCATCAGCAATAGAAGAACTGAACAAGGATAAGAAGTACACTAAATCCGATTTAGAAACAGCACTAAAGATAGGGTTTAATTATGGGAAAAATTTCAAATATGAGTTGACACAAAAACAAATAGATGATAGTCTTTATAATCTCACCCCAACCGAATTTCCTTGCACCTACGAAGAAATAAACGGTAAAATTAAAGTAACAATTTTAAAATAACGATATGAAAACAGCAATGCAGCAAATTATTGATCGTATAGATATATTCGGAATTGAGTTAACGATTAATGATATAAAACGTCAAGCAAATGAACTTATCGAAATTGAAAAGCAGCAGATAATAGATGCTCATGTTCACGCTGATAAATTAGCTAACGAAACATTTTCTGGTGAAACTTTAACAAGTGAAGAAATTGATGATTGTAAAAGGGATGCAGAAAAATATTATAACGAAACATTTAACCAATAACCCTACTCCATACAAACGGAACGAATAGAATTTAAACATAAAACAATATGGCATACGCAATAAAAGATCCAAAAGGACACATAGCAATAACGACTATAAAATTTTCGAAACATGATTGCATCAAAAATTTCATGGGATCAAATACAACTATAACATGGCGTGAGTGCAGAAAAATAGGCTGGCGTTGCGTGAAAGTTGAAGTAAAAGAATTATCAATAAGTAAATAAAAGAAAAATGAAAGATGAGCCGCATCAATTAATTTGCGATTATTTTAATGAGCATTTTAAAAAGCACCCAGAAGATGAAAATAAAATTCCTAAATGGTATTTGTCAAGAATAAAAAACAGGACAATGGATGTTACATTGGGAAAATTAATTGAAATTTCGTTATTAATTGGGAAGATACCAATATTTGAATTTATTTCACCAACCACAGAACAACAGAAGTAAAAAATGAAAAAGAAAATCTCAAATCAATATTTCGTAAAGAATAACTATAAAGACACAGATACCATATTTGCAATTCGTTGCGCCTGTTGTGATGAATCAAGCCACGTACAAGCCAAATTACCTATAATGGTTAAGGATTTTATAGAGTTTTCAGACACCTTTATAAAACTTCACGAAATGAAAGGGTGTAATGATAAACAACATGATATACCAAAATGGGCGAGCAATGAAATAAGTTTTGGGGTCGCGAACTAACGCACCAAATACAGCACCAAAGCAGCCGTTATAATAATTCCTGTTTCACCGATAAGTAAAACACTTTTTACTTTCTCGATGCGCACCCAGTAAAAAAAATAAAGTCCGGGGATATCAGAGTGTCACCCAGACTAAGAAAGTGGCTATAATGATTCTAATCAGTGTGTTTATGGTAATACCGCAACCGTTCTACTTTTATAGTTGCGTCTTCGTATGGTATTCCTTGTCTGGTTATATAATACCGCAACGTGTCAATTTTATACGGTGCGTTTTCATCTGCGAATAACTGAAGTGATTTCCATATCTCTTTGATCCCGGTCTTTTTATGAGTCACAAGTATTTTTGTTTTATTCCGGATGATCCCTACTTTCTTATTTTCCATTTTGTGTATTTATCTGGTGCGGATGAAGGGAAACTGTACACCCAACGCCAGTAAAATTAAATGTCTAATTATCAGGTTTTTATTTTTCAATTTTTTGCCTCAAAAGTTAAATTTGTTCAGACTTTTGTTCTGAGTTTTTCAGACTTTAAAATCTTCGGTTTTTCATAAATATTCCCTATTACTTCAAGGTCTTCTGTAATATGCCACCAAAAATGATTTTTATTAAATGGCGGCTTGTGTGCCACATGAAATCTGCGTAATCAGAATTTAATTCGGCTTTGTCATTGATAAAGCCCGAAGCACGCAACATACATTTAGCCTCTATCTTTTCAATATTTACCTTTGCCCATTTTACTATTTCGGTGCGTGGTGTGGTGTCTTGAAACGTTGTTCCAAATTCGGGCATTAGTCCGCTGTCTTTATAGACGTGAGCGAAGGTGTTACAATTCGAGCGTGTTTCCTTTTTGGAAATCTTTAGGGTGTAATTGTCTATTTTTATTGTGGTCATGCGGTTAGTCTTCTTTAGAATAAAATTTTCCAAACTCGAAACCAATTTTAAATAAGTCTTCTTCGTCTTTATAGAATATTATTATTTGGTCGCCAAATTGTTTTTCCCATTTGATATTATTTTCATCCAGATATGACGCTAATCCATGAATGTAATTTTTTATAAGAACCGTTTTCATAATTTCATTTGTTTAAGTTTTAAAAATCAGTTGAAATGGGTACTCCCGAAGTTTCCCCTTAGATCAACTCGCAAAAGTATTTTTAGTTAGTCCATTTGATAATACATGGATGCGGGTAATGCTGCCTCTTGTAATGATTTAAATGCCGCTTCTGCCATTCTTGTACGGTTTGCTCCCTGTCCATTCATTTGCACATAAATCATACGACAACCCTTCCAAAACTTACTCGTCATTTTATCCCCTATCCTTATGCCAGATAATTGAGATAATTTTTGTATTTCAATTTCTTTCCAACCTTTAAAATCAAGTATAGGGGTATCAAAATTACAAGTGCCGCCATCGTTTTCTATTCCTTTGTCCGCTTCAATAGCTGCTTTATTAGCAGATTTTAAAGCAAGCGCAAATCTCTCTATTGCTGCCTCATCAACCTTTTCGGGTTTTACACTTTTATTAAAGAAAATAACAATTTGTTGAAGGATTTCGTCACGCTCAAAAGGTCTGAGCGGTGTAGTGTTTGCATCTCTGTTAGCTTCGACAATAGTTTTGCCGTCAGCATCACAAACCGCACCATTAAGGTATTGAAGCGGTAATTTTAAGTTTTGAATTGTTGTCATTTTGCGAGTGTTTTAAATTGTTATCTTCATTGATAACGGGAACAAAGATATGAACGTTCTTTAAATATGCAAGTTAAATTAATAAAACTTGTAAAAATAGTATATAACTAATTGTATATCAGACCAATTATTTTTTATAATAATTTCTTGCAAGATATTTTTATGCGCACCATCGCACCATAGAATAGGTCAAGGAAGGTGGCAAACGTGCGTTATTTGGAAAGATTTTGGAAAAGTAGGGCTTCTCTGCGTTCGAGGGCATTGAGTGCAAGCGTGACAAGTTTGTGACCTTTGGCTGTTAATTGGTAGCCGATGAATAGTTTATTATTGATCTTTATTTTCTTGGGTGTCTTATCAATCACTCCAGCCAGTGTCATTGCGCCAAAGGTCACAAATAACGAATTGACATTTATTGCTGTGCGTACCTGGTCCATTGTTGCACGTCCTTTGATCTTTATAACTAACAAAATGCGCAGCACCAACAACAACAAATGTTTATGGCGCAACTGATAAGCATTAACCAATATCCAGGGATTAAGAGCTTCGAAGAGGTCAGGAGTTATATGTGGGGAGATGTGGCTCAATAAATCAAATTCTGTGGATCGATCAACGCGAACCAATTTCCCTGCCGCACCATTCAATATAACTATCTGTTCATATGACAACGCACCAATAAAGCCATCCGGAATTGATTTAAACAGAGGAGAAAGAACAGGAGACAGGGAACCATCCAACAGCGTCACCCTTCGACATTCTGCAGGCGCGTGTATGGTCTCTTGCATATCCTTTTTTGTCATATCTAATGCTCTAATTTGAATGAGAAGCAAAGAAACAAAAGATTTCTTGCAATATCGCAACAAATGATTCACAAATAATGTAAAGTGTCTTAAATCAAAGGAAAATAGGCAAATTAGAAACATACAGCCTGAATGTACCAGATCAATGGCAAGGTTGGAATCGTTTATGCGATTCTCAGAGGGATAAATGATTTGCTGTGGATAAGTCAAGCCCAATGATGACAGGGTTTTCAGTCTTAGAATAATCATTATGTTAACTAAGCAAGATTGGCAGGTGTGGATAAAGCCCTCCCCTACTCTATCGTTATTGGGATTGGCTGCGTTATGCTTGCTTTTTATAGATCGTCATTGCGCACCGGATAGGAATGCTTTTCAAAACCAAAAAGAGGGGTGTACGGCTTCGGGAATTGCGGGTTTGGGGTTTGGGTGGCGGGGGTCTGATTATAGCATTAAGGGCACACGTTACCGGTAAATAATTTTTTTTCTTGCAATATACAGCACAGCTATACTACATTTGTACTATAATAGTATTTGAGTAAATGACATATACAGTCATGCTATAATACAGCAGTGCTAACATATAAAATCAATAAAGTAATAATATGATCACGCAGGAAGAAATATTGGAAAAAATAAGGAGAGTTGGGTTGAGAACATCAGAGGTTGTAAAGATGGGTGAAGGTATGGTAAGTTTCAATCAGGCATCACAGTGGGTAAATTGCGATAAGCATGGGAGGAATTTGAGCGTACCGGTGATATTGATGTTAAACTTCATGTGCGATATTGCGCATGGTGAAATAAAGGCGCATGCGGTTAAAAAAGATGTGGTACCTGTAATGGTACCTAAAGAAAATAGCAAGCCAGAGAATAAGGTGAAACCGGTAAAGATACCGATTAATAAAAGCAAATCAAAGAAAGAAGATACTGCGGAGAATAATAATGGGTTATCAAAAAAATGCGCAACTGCTGTAGATGGGATAAAGGGTGTACCAGAAGGTGCGTTCTCGCATAGGAAGGATTGTATTTATTTTAATTACAAGGGTGCGGTATATGGTTTTGTTTATTCAGATCAGGAAGAGGTGCGGTTTGAGTATAAGGGGTTTTCAATGGTTGTGCGCGGAGAGTTCGAAAGAGTGTTTGGACAAGTAGAGGTTGATGATGCGGAATAGTTACTTGTTTCTTCTTATCATTTTGCGCAGTTGACGTTGAAGCTGCGCGTTGTATTTTTCCAAGTCCTTTATTTCGGTGCGGAGTTGCGCAACGGTTTCATTATACTGGTCGCGTTCAAATTCCTTTGCGGTGAGATTATCTTCCCTGCAGGTGCAATAATGCTTCATGAGTGTTGCGTCATCCAAGTGAAAGTGGAACGAAACAGAATGACATCCGGGAATCAAATACTTCTTTCCTGTTTCGGGATCCGTTGCGTGGTGACATCTCATACTTCACTTAAAAGTTAAGTGCGATTTGTCCAGTAGATTTGTTAAAAAACTGGACAAATACGCACGGTTAAATTATTCAATAATCATCCAATCATCGACAAGAACATCTGTTTGTGATGCGAGCCAAGGAACAACATTTCCTTGTGCTGTTTTCATTGCGATATATGCACCATAAGGAACCATTTCACCAAATTCTTTTTTCGCTGCTTCCGTCTGTGCGGCATAAGAATTTGCAGGAACATGATAAAGCCACATACCTTTTCCGTTCCACCCTGTGCGACAAACTTTTTTCCCCATCTTCATTGCTTCAATAGCAAGTCCAAAATTCATATTGTTGCATTGATGGTATGCTTTTTCAAACACATCTTTTGGAGACCATGATTTGTAGCCATCTTCATAAACTACATAGTAACCCGGTTGGTCTTCTCCAACACTTACTTCTTTTCCTTGTTCACGTTGGAAATCTTGTTGCGATTGTGCAATTGCGTGGATAATTTTTGTGCCAATGTATTTTGGCATTTCTTGTGATACTCCCATTTTATTTTTGTGTACAGTACGCTGCACCACGTTTAGTTTAATAATTTTATGTCCATTTTACGGTGCGTAATTTGGTTTCAGCTTTTAATTTTAGCCATGTGTAATCAACCATCACAAGTTGTTTACCTATCCATCCGAAATTGTCTGATTTAATATCTGACAAAAAAGTTGGTAACTTCAATGGCAATAAACTTGTATCTTCAATTTTTTTTGCGCGTTTCTGTATCAGGAATAGCCCATGTGTACTAATATCCTTTATTGGGCATAACCATTTTGATATTCTTTTGTCTTCCTTAAAATTATGCCATGTTCTCCACTCAAGAATATTTGCACTGTATGAACTTATTTCAACTTTTATAACAAATCTGATATCAGGTTTATAAACAAACACTGCTCTACTTATGCCGCTCCCTAAATATTCTCCAAGTATCATGTCCAACATTTCATAAGTCAGTACATGATCTTTCATAATTCCGCTTATTACATTTTCGCGTTTTTCGGAATCGTTGGTATAAATTTTAATTGTATTCATAACGCACCGTCAATAAGAGATTTCGGAACAACAGCACGTATATACCGCCTCTGTATTCGGTAGAACTGTTTCTTGCCATCAAGTGATGCGTGGAGGTCGTATTCGCAGAGCAGGTCACACGCACGGTCAAAAGCAATATAATCCCCAACACGAACTTCATCAGTATCGGGTGCGCCATCTCCGTCAACGTATTTTCGGATTAGTCCGTGTGATGTGTACGCAACCTTTCCGAATACTGCCGATTTGCTTTTTGCAAGTTCAACCTGTTCGAGAGTAGTATTTCCAATTTTCAGTTGCGTTGTTTCTGTGACAGGTTCGACAAGGCAGTAGCCGTTTATGGGAATAATAGGGTCTATATTTTTATAAAAAATATCACCTTTTGGTCTAAATAATTTAGTCGGTTTGTTTTTACGTTTCGCAACGAAGCATTCCTCATACGGAATCATGAAATACGGTTCGTTGTCGCACATGATAATCCGTCCTTCTTCTTTTTCCAAAGCTGCCATTGCTGCGAGATATGAATACGCAACAACATCTCCTTTTCGGAGTTCCATATCAACATCCCACCACATACCGGGAATGCCGGGAGAAGCCACTAAAAGACTTTTTGGGTGCGCAACAACTGTTCCTGTAACTGGTGCATGTTGCTCCTGATTGTACGAAACGTCAATCTTAATTTTAATTCCTCCGGGAAGTGTGTATTCGGATTCTCCACGATTAGGTTTGATCAGTACCATATTCGCAACCGGTGCGAAAATGTTAAGTTCTTGTTTGGTTACTATTATCATATCTTTTCTCCTATCATTTGAACAATATTTTTTGTTACGGCATTCCCTATTAATTTATACCGTTGCGTTTTTGGAATAGGTTTTATCACTCCGTCATAGTTTCCAAATGCCGTCCAGTTATCAGGAAACCCCTGTAAGCGTTCGCACTCAATTTCGGTAAGCCTGCGAATTTTATTATATTGATTTGTTCCGATATTGCAATTACTGTCCAGTGTTGATGTTTCATTTTCTTTAATCCCACCTCTTCTTGTTTTACTTTTACCACTAACAGTTTTAAAGTCATAAGCAAGTAAATTATCTTTCTGAACTCCTGTTAGGGTATTTGTTGTTCCTTGTGAATTCGGTTCAAGCCTTTGTTTTGTTGGTGCGACAACGGTTCTATCAGATGGGTTTTCGTGGTTTCTTCCCCTCATTGCAACACATACAGGTTGAATAATTTTAGGAACGTTATAATGACCTGAATTTAATGTTTGACTAACTGATTTTTTATTGTTTATTTTTCCATCTTGAGATTTATTTAACAGCGCCTCAGTTCTTAAAACTGCGTGGTCATGACTTGCTCCGGAACGAGAAGATAAAGCACCAATAATTTCTTCTTTACAAATTGTTTTGCCCGATTCTCCTCTATCCGAAAATACAAGTGTCATTCCTGAGTGTTGTCCTCCTGAGTTACCACCTGCGCTGATTGTTTTAACAGTTGTGGTTTCATTTGTCTTGTTCCCGACATTAATCCCGCAATTGCTTTCTCCGACAGGAAATATTCTTTTGATACCCATGGTTCCAAGATGTCCGACAAAGTAAGTCCGCTCCCTATTTTGGGGTAGTACCCAAGCTGTATTAAGAAGTTGCATTTCAACGGTGTATTGTGGACTATCTGAATTAAGGTAGGTAAGAAATATAACTGCTTCGTAGAAATCAACTCCGGCATTAACACTGTACAATCCTTTGACGTTTTCAGCAATGAAATGCTCACACTTACATTCAGCGATGATGCGACCTGCTTCAAATAATAAACCGCTTCGTGTACCTTTCTTTTGTCCTTTGCGTTTTCCAGCAATGGAATTATCCTGGCAAGGCCATCCGAAAGTAACGATGATTTTTTCGTGTGGATGTTTGTTTCTGATTTCGGTTCCTGAAACATTGATAACTGATCCGATGTATTCTGCATTTGGAAAGTTGTATTTGTAATTGGCAATAGCGTGTTTATCAATTTCGCTGAAATAATGTTTGGTAATGGAAACACCTGCGTCCATTAATCCTTTGGCAAATCCGCCAATTCCTGAAAAGAGTTCAACTAATATCATACCGGTTCATCCTCTCCTGAATTGTACTTGCGCAAGTCTTCTTCCTGTTCTCGATCGTAAACGGTTCCGTAAACAATTTTTACAATGTCGGAGTATGATTTATACAAAATACATTCAGGTGCGGTATTGAAGTAATTTATTAATTTTTCATAAGTCCATTTTTGGAGTTCGTTTTCTGATAAAAAATTTAAAGTTATTCCTTGGAATTTTGGATGCGCACCTTTGTATGGTTTTGATCTTTTATTTGGTATAAGTTCTCTAAAGAATTCGATATCGTAGAAGTAAGATATTTCATCAGGTTTTTCGTCTATGAAAAAATCAATATCGTTAAGATATTGGTTTTTGGATTCTCGTGAGTCAAATTGTGAGTGTGATGTTTTAAAAGAAAAATCTTTTTCTTTTTTTTCTTTATCTGAAGTCTTCTCTGTTGTATTATCTGTATAAGATGTGCGATTTTTCGCCATGCTATTACTATTTTTCGCCATGGATGTGCGATTTTCCGCACTTAGAATAGTGTCGTTTTTATAATCTGTGTCTATTTTTCGTATATCTACTGTACCAACATGTTCAGGCTCTTCATATCCTGAAACGCCAGTAAAATCAGATATACGATTTTCCGCATTGGCATAAGCGGAAATTAGCTTTTGAAGTTTATTAGGGTGAAATAGGTAATATTTTGTTTTATCAAATTTGAATTTTGGATTTGGATTGTCATGTATTGATACAATTCCTAAAGCAATAATTTTTTTTAATGAATTTCTTATAGTATCCTTTTTTGCAATTTGGATACAATCTTCAATTTCCGTTACGGTGTGGAACTGAAAAAGTGAAAGTGGTTTAATTTCATCACCATGTAATTGCGCAACACTATTTTCATGCTTATCTTTATCTAAGCCATCTAATTTGTAATTATGCCAACGTTCAAAATAAGAGCAAAGAGCAGATGCAACCGCATCACCGTCTAAAATATCAGTTATACTTTTTCTGATAACGATAAAGACATCGTCTTTGTAATGATCAATACATTTTTTCATTTTATTTCAATTATTACAGTTGACCAACTTGGCGGGGTATGGAAGCCTGGAAGAAACCACGGGACCCGCTTTCGTTGATCAATATTTTTATTCAGGAAGTTGTGAGGTAATAATTTTCATTCCAGTCTTTTTATTACGCAACAAATGTATGGCAAAAGATATGGTAAAAACAAAATTATTTTTTTTGCCATAAAAAACTTTTACTTTTGAACAAACAAAACTGACGATGGATGATCAACAAAGAATGCTTGGTTTCTCAGGAGACCTTTTAATAATTGCAGATACCGAATATGGTCCGGCAGGTTCATATAATTCAGCTTCAGGCGCAACAAATTCAGGCGCAACAATAACGGTTGGAAGTACAACAGGACTTGCACCAAGAATGAAATTATCTGTTTCTTCTGGTACGGGAAGTTTTGGACCTAACGCAAGGGTTGTATCAATCACAAATTCAACAACATTTGTCGCATCAGAAGCACCACTTGTCAATTTATCTGCAAGTGCGGTTGTAACAGGTTCGTGGAATATTATTCCGGAATGGATTATTTGTCCTTCAGGTATTTCTATTGTTGAGTTGGAAGAATATATTGACGGTGTATCAACAGATGTGTTAGCGCAACACGGATTACAAGCAAACGAAGCACTACCTGCAAATTACATTTTAAAATCATCAAGGAATGCGGGGTTTAGTAAGTTAAAAATTACCGGAGGGAATGCGAATGGATTTATATTATCACCACAACGCAACAGAAATAATACCGATTCGGTAAACTCAGGAATTTATCATAGCGGATAATGAGATTACCAGGGCTCTCAACGTCTTTGCCATTTCGTAATCAGTCGGGAGGTGCGCCACCAATACCACCTGCCAATACTGTTGCGCCTATAATTTCAGGGACAAATGTTGTAGGAGATGTTTTGACAACGACAAATGGAACATGGACGGGAACCGCACCGATAACATATACTTATCAATGGTACAGAGGTGCGGCACCAATTGCATTAGCAACCGCATCAACATATATTTTGGTAGATGCAGACGCAGGAGTATCAAATATTAAATGTCGTGTTACCGCAACCAATACAGCAGGAAGTGCAGGTGCCGATTCAAATATAATCACGGATATTTATACAATTCTTGCAGCAGATTTCTTTGCAAGAGTAAAGATAAATAACGGTGGAGTTGATCCCCTTTCTAATGTTAATAAATCGGGCTACAATACTTACACATTTATTCCTTTAACAAGTGGTAGTTATGGTGCGACAGTAGACGATATGTATAGTTTTGCTCATCCAAACGCTTCGGTAGAAATTGCAGCAAGGACTTCAATACTTGGTAATTTCTTAGCTATCCCTTTTGGTTCTCCGACTTGGTCAACAGGAATAGGCTATACTCATAATGGAACTTCTTATATTGATTGGGGTTTTAACCCTGCTGTAAGTGGAGTGGCTTATACTCTTAATAAGTGCGGAATTTATCACAGCATATCACTTATTCATCCGACAGGAAGTGCAGAATATTTTACAGCAGGATGTAATGATACAATAGGACAAATAGTAACACTTGACAGATACCAAAATAGTGTTTATTTTTCTTTAAACAGCAAACCCGAAGCTACTCCAATAACAATTGGTTCGGTAGATATTTCAAACTATCAAATAAAACGCTCAACTTCATTAGCTATTAAGTTCAAGAACGATAACGCTGCTGAACAAACACAAACATTAGGGGCGGTTGCTACTACTATTCCTAATATGAATATATTTTCAGGTGCGTGGAATAATAGTGGCGCAGCTATGAATGTACCAAGCGGAAGTATTGAAAAATGTTTAACTATCGGTGACGATTCAATGGATAAAGATACACTTCAAGCAATTTTAATATGAAAGTATATTTATTAGCAGCATACGATAATTCTACCGCTAAAGAACTTTGGATAGGAAGATACGGAGTTCACGGAGAGTTGAAACACGGTTTTTCGCCTATTGAAGATGCGGACGGAAATTTAATATGTGGATTGGCTGACGGAGAAAATTTACAATTCTCATTTGCTGATGAAATAAAATCGTGTAGTCAAATTGATTACAACCCAAAAACAAGACAAAGAACATGATCGCACAAACTAAATATGTACGAATCAGAACAACGCTTGTTGACGGTGTGCTTATATGCGGTCTTGGCGCATTATTCACACTTGGTTATAAGATAAATGATAAGTTGAGTTTACTTACGGAAAACCGAATAGAACAAAAGGTTATTAATGCAAATTTCAATAAAAGTTTTTCCGATAGAAAAGAAAAAGACAAAGAACAGGATGCGAAAATTGATGAATTATTCATGTTGGTTTTTGACCGTCCGAAAGAGATTAAGTTAAAAAACTTTTAGTATGAAAGACAAGTCAAAAGATTGGCATATGTATTTATTCGCATGGATTATTTATGCAAGCGTCATCGTATTGGTTGCAATGCTTTTCTACCATGAGATACCAAACTCAAACAGAGATATAATTAATATTGCTTTGGGTGTAATTTTAGGAATGGGAAAAGATGTTGTTGGCTACTTCTTCGGAAGCAGCAAGAGTAGTGCAGATAAAACAGAGGCAATAAAAAATATGCAACCGATACCAGAAAATTCAATAACAGTTTCAACTACTGATGATAAAACTTTAACAGATAAAAAAGATGCTGAGTAATTATACAATATACACAGGTCAAACCCTCAATGACCACACAACATATTACGCAATTCAAAGACAGATAGAGCCTGTTTATGACCAATTCGCATTATCAACAGCAGTAGATAAATATCGTGTAGTAAGTTATTTCAATATAAACCGAGTTGTTGAATTTGAAGGAACATATTTGGAATGTTATATTTTTATAAATAAAGACAATGGCTGATTTCAATTTAGCATTAAAAATAATTCTTGCAGATGAAGGCGGTTACTCTAACGATCCGCAAGATTCAGGAGGAGAAACATATAAAGGTATTTCTCGTAAAAACTTTCCTGATTGGGAAGGGTGGAAGTATATTGATACCGCAAAAAATGATACACGTATTGATACTAATGGTAGGTTTCCTGAAACACTTAACTTCATTGATATTCTAAAGAGTTTGGTTGCTGATTTTTACCGTGAGAATTTTTGGAATAAAATTGCTGGAGATAATATTCAGAATAATGAGATTGCAGATGAGTTAGTACATAGTGCCGAGAATGCCGGAATATCACAAGCCATAAAACGTGCGCAGCAAATATGTGGACAAAACCCAACAGGGCATATTACACCCGATTTAATTAACGCTTTAAATTCATTGTTATGAAAAATTCAATATATTTTTTAGTGGTATTAGTTGTTTTTGGATTTATGATTTTAACTGCTTTAAAAGTTAAGGATAATCTTAATTCTAAACAAAAAACAGAATGTGAAATATTAAAAGATTCAATTCAGATTCTTTTAAAACGCCCTGTTATGACTTCCGATCAATTTCTGCAACTTTACAAATACGATGAAATCCATCATTATTATATTCTCTGTGTGAAAAATCCAAAGAATTGGAAATATTACAAAGGATGGAGCAATACTGTATTTAAAGGAAAATGAACTATAACACTAAACAGCCATAGACGGCACAAAAATTATGTCAAAACTAACAATGATAGGTAACACGACTTTAACATTTGGCGATGCGTTGCAACTTCTTAAAGAGGGTAAATTGGTACAGCGTGAAGGTTGGAACGGTAAAGGAATGTTTATTTTTATGCGCCCCTTTGATAATATCAATATAAGCGTTATTCCAAACATTAAATCGTTACCCGAAAATGTAAAAAAATACCTTGTTGAACAATTTGCTCATAATGAAACCAATTATGCAAGCGGTAATCCTATTGAAGTTCATTTTACAGAGTATCTATGTATGAAAGATGCAAATGGAAATATCGTAAACGGTTGGCTCGCATCACAAACAGATATACTTGCGACAGATTGGGTAGAACTTGATATAATTGATTAACCCTACTATGGAGCATGTGCCTGATCGTATCGGGCATAGGGTTCAAATGAAATTAAAATGACAGAACTAAAAGACAACTTATCACAAGCAGCAGAAACAGCAAAGGAAACTGTTAAGTCAAATATTGGAAGATACATGATTGACTTATTAATTATTGCGGTGATTGCGGTTTTGATTATGATGTATTTTGACAAGAAAACATCTGAAAAAATATCAGAACTTGAAGCACGAACAGCCGCAGCAGAAAAAAAGTATTTAATAGCTCAGGACAGCGCATCATATTGGCAGAAATTATCAACGGTTGACAACATAGTTGGAGATACATTTTCGATGCGTGAGAATGAAGATAAAAAAGATTTCGTACCAATATTAAAACAAGATGCAGGGTTGAGCAGAAAAGAAAGTATCAATAAATTTAAAGGAAAATGACATGATAGAAAACGACAAAAATTATTTAGCGGGATATGTAAAAGGTTTTGAAGATTGTTCATTAATTAATGAATCCAGAGTAAAAGAAGTAGAAATGCACTTTAAAACATTTGAAATTGAATTTTTGAAAGAAGCTAATTCAATTATATGTTCATTTTCTTCAGTTATTAAACGAAAAGGAGAAACAACCAATTGGGAGGCATTAGAAATGCAAGTAACTCGAATTTTAAAAGAGCAACATAAAATTTTATATCCCGAAAGTTATGATGAGAATGGTGAAATAAAATTAGAATATCGCCCTACCAAATGAAATATATAGTCATATTTTTATTTTTTTCTGCATGTGTTCCGGCAATTCACGCACAAGTCTTTTTAGAACCTGACAGCAACTTTATTCAACTATCCGACAGTATTACTGTTGATGAAATAAAAGATGCTGTGCTGCGATCTGACAGCCTTAAAATGGTGAATAAAGAACTATCTGATTGCGATTCCGCAAAATATCATTACAGAAAATCTTTGAAAGAAAAAGATCAGGCAATTAAACAAAAAGATTTTCAGTTGTATAATCAGAACGTGATGTTGAGTGATGATAAAAAAGAGATCGCAGTTTTGCGTGTGAATAAATTTTGGTCAACTGTAAAAACTTATACTATCGAGATATTAGGAGTTGTATCAGTCGTTCAAGGAATAGTATTATATATTCATAAATGAGCACAACAGATCCATATAAACTTGATTACTCTAACATGATGTGTAATGTTATGAGTTTACCGGAGAAGCGCAGCCCTTTGGAAGAGTTCGAGTTCATGAAGAAACATGTAGAGTTTCACAGACCTATTTTCCCAAATAAAAGGAAGACGTTAAAATATATCTGTTTGGTTTATGATAAAGGATCTCCATTGCACGATGCGTACCCAGACTTGTATAAAAAGAAAATGGTCGCAGCAGAATTGGTTAAATTCTTAAAGGAGCCAGACGGAAAGTATGATAAAAATGTTGAAGAAGTAATACAGTGTGAAAACGAAACGGTAAATGCAATGATCATTCGGTATGTCACAGGAATGAAGTCGGTATTATATCAGAAGTATGTTTTATTTTCAGAACTACATACCAGGGAATCAATAAAATTACTTAATGGAAGTTCAAAAATTGATGAATATAAAAAGATCAGCGCAGAACTTGAAAATTGCGAATCGCAACTATTAAGTGGAGACAATCTGCTTCACGAAGACTTAACCAGATATTATTTCGAAGATAAATTGGAATTGCGTCCTGAGGATATTGCAATAAAAATAGCAGAAGGAAAGGAGCCGATAAAACTTGAATCAGTCGCAGACGAAAGTTTCTAAAAGCATACTTGAAAGCTACCTTCCTGCGGACAATTATGTGGTAATTAACGAGGATGATAAGGCACTTCACCCCGTTTACATTAAATTACCAGAACCACCACCACTTCATACAATAGATGGATATGGACTTGTTGCTGCGGATCAGAAGTTCGTTCGACAGGTAATGCCGCACCGTCTTACAGAATTACAAAACACTTTCGAAACCATTGATGAAATATGGAATGAGTTAGAAGAGAACGCATCGGAATATCAAAGTGAAATTAAATGGATAAAATTACAGTGGTACAGAAGACTTAATGGATATTGGTGTTTCATAAATGGTAAGCCAACATATTTTGTTGGTTGGAATTATGTGTATCTCAATTTTTGGAATTTCTTGGATGGAGGTTCACCGGAGTTTCGTGATCGACACAGGAAATTTTTTATTGGATTATTCTATGCATATAAATGTACTGAGGTACCGGAGTATGAAGACGATAATTTAATTATTAAATATAGGAATATTGAAGTCAATGGAGAAACAATAAAAGTACCCGCAACAAAAGATATTGGTTCACGAGTATTGTTTGGCGCAACATATCCAAAAGGAAGGCGTGATGGCGCAACAAATATGTGTCTGTGTGCTCAGTATTGTGAGACCACAATTAAGCAAGGAGTTATTTCAGGTATCATTTCAATGACTGGTCCTGCTGCAAAAGATCACTTCGATGAAATTTTGAAACCTGGATGGCAAGGAATGCCATTTTTCTTCAAACCAATTCATGATGGTTTCGACAACCCGGAAGATGCGATAAAATTTTTCTCACCAAAGAAAAAGACCAATAAAGCACAAAAGCAACTCAGGTCAAAAATGAGTTATTCTCAGACCGCACAATCAACGGGATATGACCGTTCGAAAATATTTTTCTTACTTGCTGATGAAGGAGGAAAATCGGTAGAAACAAATGTTGATAGCCGTCATCAAATTTTAAAGAACTGTGTATCTCAGGGTAATGGTTCGGTAATTGGTGGATTCATGATGTACCCATCAACGGTTGGTGAAATGAAGGCAAAAGGTGGTGGTGCGTATTTTGCTTTATGCCAAAAATCACACTGGGAGCGCAGGAATAAAATAGGCCAGACAACTTCTGGATTGATGAATATATTTTTCAAATCACAGGAAGGATTAGAAGGGTTTGTTGATCCGTATGGTAATTCGGTTATAGATACTCCAACTGTTGAACAAGTAAGGATTGCTAAAAAAGAAAAGAATTGGGAAGATAAATATAAGTACGCTGTTCTGGGGATGGGTTCAAAGCAATATCTTGAAGAGCGCAGGAAATCATTTCTTGAAGCAAAAGACATGGATGGATATAATGAAGAAGTTCGGTTATTTCCACAGAATTTCAGCGAAGCATTTAGAACAGAAGATGGTGACGCAGGATTCAACACTGTTAAATTGAATGATAGAATTGATGAATTGAAATTCACTTTCAAGAATTTGGTGCGCAAGGGAAACTTTGAATGGAAAGATAAAACTATTGATGGTGAAGTTATATGGGTTGATGATGAAAAAGGTCGTTGGTATTTATCAAAAATGCTATCAGAAAATGAACGCAACTTAAAATACAGCGATACAATATTTAAGGATGGTGAATACAAAACAATGTGGTTTCCTATCAATCCTAAATTTACGTCTTCAGCAGACCCATTCAAGTACAATAAGACAAAGGGAAAACGAATGTCAGATGGTGGTGGTGCGGTATTTTGGGATTTCGATAAAACTATTGATGGAGATAAGGATATAAAATATTGGCAGTCGCACCGACTTGTTTGTACTTATAGAAATCGTCCTGCGGATCTGAATGATTATTGTGAAGATATGCTAATGATGACAGTATTCTTTGGTGCGATGATGTACCCTGAAATAAATGTCGCAGCAGTGTGGAAACATTTTGATGATCGTGGATATGGAGGGTTTTTGAAATATGACATTGACCATAAAACAAATAATTACAGCAATACTCCGGGATTCAATTCACTTGAAAAATCCAAACAGGATTTATTTAATTCAGCGAGAGATTATATTGAAAAACATGCGCACCGTGAAGTTCATCTTGATTATTTAGTAGAGTGTAAAGACATCATTGGATTGGAGGACATGACCAATTGGGATTTGTTTACAGCAGGTTCAGGGGCAATAATGGGTAGCAAGTCCAACCATTCAAAAATAATCGCTATAAACACAGAAAAAATAGATATTGGAGAATATGTTCAACAGCGCACCTACAATTAATTCAAAAAATATTATAATTTTGTATGGTAAAATTATTCTTGCAAGATGAGCACCGATAAAAATTCAGAACCAACCACCATTTATAAATTAGATAAGGGCGCTGTTAAAGATGAATGGAACGGGATGCCATCTGATGATATTGATCCGAAACTTAAAAGAGGTTCTTGGGCTTTAGCATGGTCAAGGTTTATATATTCTCAATTTTTCAATAATCAATGTTACACCACTTGGGATAAACTTAATACATACCGACTACTAAGATTATATGGTGCGGGTAAACAGCCAATAGAATTTTATATGGACACATTGTTAGGTCCCAAATCGGATAAAAACAATGTAAATGAAAATGGGACACGCAAGGGGTACTATAATGTCAATTGGGATATATGGAGTCCATGCCCTAAATACAAACGGATAGTAATTGGACGTTTCGAATCACAAGATCACAGTCTATCAGCAAATGCCATAGATCCAATATCGGGTGCGGAGCGCGAACAAAAAATGTATAAGGCGTGGGCAGATTCATTATTTGCGAAACAGGAAGCAGAAGTAAAAAAAATGGTAGGACTTCGGGATGCGCAACGAGTAAAATATTTACCTGAGAGTTTGGAAGAGTTACAGATGTATTCTGAAATGGGTGGCTTTAAGATGGGAAAGGAAATTGACATGGAGAAAGCACTTGACTACACTGATTATATTTCCAAAGAGAAAAGATTACGCAGAAGATTATTGGGAGATTTTTTTGACATAAATATTGCCGCAGCGCAAGATTATTTTGACCCAATTGACAAAAAAATAAAATATCGTTACATAGATCCGGAATATTCAATATTTGATTATAGCAAGGAAAATGATTTCAACGATATGAGATTTTGGGCTACGCAACGCCTGATGAGTATTAAACAGGTGCGTATAGAATCTGGAATACCAGAAGAAAAGTTACGAACATTAGCATTGACTTTTGCAAATGTATTTGGTAATCCAGACGGAAATTATATTAACAGATATTCATTTTATCAGTATAAAAATAAAGATGGTGTTTATGTATACGATACTTATAAACTTCCAATATGGGTAAGTGAATGGAAGAGTGTTGACAGGAAATACCGCACCACCCGAGAAACACCTATGGGTAAATTAACCTTTGAACAAGGTGGAAAAGATTACGGAAAAGTTTGGGATACTGATAAACGTAAAACAGAAATTGGCGAATCACAAAATGTTTATACCGCTAATTGGATAATGGGTAGCGAATATGTATTCGGTGATGGACAACTCGATCTTGTTCCACGTGATGCGAAGAAGAATGTTAATATGACTGCTCACGTTTACGCTTTGGACGGTCCAAGTATTGTTGAAGGTATAAAAGAAAATCTCGATCAGATTCAAATAACAAAACTTAAACTTCAAAACGAACTTGCCGAAAGCGCACCTAATGGTATAAAAGTAGAATTCGGTGCATTAAGTAATATTTCTATTGGAGGGAAGGATATGAAACCGTTAGATGTATTAAAACTTTACCACCAACGTGGAGATATAATTTATAAGCTGACCGATCATGCAGGAAAATTAAAAACTTATGGTAATCCAATAGAACCTATAAAGGGCGGAATAGGATTAGAACGTTTGGAGGAATTCACTAAATTATTTGAAATGAATTTTCAGATGATATCAGAGGCATGTGGAATTGACAGAACTTCCGCAGCAAGTCAGAAACCCGGAGAACCGGTTTCCGCAACGGAAACAAAATTTGCTGTTGCGTCAACAACAGATGCATTGCAACCAATGTATTCAGGGTTCATGGATATTCGTGAATCTGCAGCACGTAACGCAGCATATAGGATTCAGACTATTGTAAAATATATTCCTGCAGCCTATAATGTTTACTATCCTATATTAGGACAGGCAACTATGCAGGAATTAAAACTTTCGAAAGACGATTCTGATTATGGAATTAAGATCGAGGCACTTCCAACTGAACAAGAAAAAGCAGATGCACGCAACGCAGCACAAGAAGCATTGAAACCCGGTAAGGATGGAGAGAATATTTCTTTTGGTGAATATTTGCTCATTACTCAGATGGTGAATATGGGACAGATAAAACAAGCTGTTGCGGTATTGAATTTCAGACTGAACAAACGCAAAAAAGAGAATCTTCAGTTGCAACAACAAAATATGCAATTGAACGCTCAAACTGCGCAGGAAACAGAAAAAGTAAAAATAGCAGGTGAAATTCAGAAGATAAAAGCTAAAGCTATTGAGGAAAGGAAAACAGCAGTTCTGGTAGCATTAATTCAGAAGGATGCAGCCAATGATGAACACACACAGAAACTACAACAAATGCTTGTTGCAAATATATTAGATGGTAGTGATGAACAGCAACCTACACAACAACCTAACGCTCCACAATCAGCACCTCAAACTGCTGCTGCTTGAAAATAAATTTGGAAAATATTTTTTTACCATATATTTTTGAATTTTAAATTACACAAAACCCAATATTTTTATGGTTGACGGATTAGATGCTTTAATTGAAAAGGAAACTATCAAAGAACCCGCAAGTGGTGATCCACCACCGGGTGACTCAAAGCCAGGTGGCGAACCCAAAGTGGGAGACCTACCCAAAGATCAGGAACCACCAAAAACAGGAGGAGACCCAGAACCGAAACAAGGTACACCTAAAGAGATTTTAGGCATTGACGGTGATTGGGAAGGTGTAAAAGCAAAATTAGGCGAAACAGAGAACCTGAGATCGGAACTCGAATTAGCTAAAAACCAACCAAAGGTAAATTTTGCAAATGAGAATGTTGCGGCATTCAACAAGTTCGTAGCAGATAAAGGTATTGACGACTATAATGTCTTCAGACGTTTAACTGCAACAGATTTGACAGATCCGCTACAAGTTTTAGTTACCAAATTTGTTTTGGATAACCCTAAGTTTTCCGGTCAGGAAGACAAAGTATTAAAAAAGTTAGCCGCAGAGTACAAAGTAGATTCTGTCGAGTATCCTAATGAAGACGTTGAATTCAACAAAATCAAATTGGATGCGGATGCGGATGCTGCACGAAATGTTATAACAGGACTGAGAGAGTCGCTGAAAACACCAAATGCCGCACCGGCACAAAAACCAGAAGAAATTGCTGCGCGTGAAACCCAATGGAAAGAAGGACTGTCAAAAGAGTTAATGGCTATTGATAAGATTTCTATTCCAACATTACACCCTGACAAGAAAGATGAGAAGGGAAATCCTATGTGGGAAAAATATTCTGAATACGAAATTCCAAAAGAATTGCGCCAACAGTGGGTAAATGAAATTGCACCGATACAAGCGAAATTAAATAACGCAACACCGGAGCAAATGAAGAATGTTATACAATCAAAAATAGCAAATTTTATCACCAATAATTTTGGAGCAATTATACATTCCGTTATCACAAAAGAACGTGCAGATACCAGATTAGCTGTGGAAGCGGAGTATGACGGTGCGAAAAAGTTGAAAGACAACGATCCACCACCGACAGGAGCAGAAAAAGATCCATATAAGACAATGTGGGGAGATTAAAACTTGACTAATAAAATTTTAAAAAGTATTTAAACTTTAGTCAAAGAAGATGAAAAAATTTATTGTATTCGCAATTTTAATAATTGCAGCCGTATTTATGAGTCCGGTAGATGCAGGAGCAGCTTTATTCAGTATAGCATTAGCACCGCAAGCCGTCACCGCAGACTATTTCGATAACATTGTAACAAGTTTTGATTTAAACCAAACAAAATTCCTTCCTGAACTTATCAGACGTTATGGTAATCAGGGAACGGACATATTGGATATGCTTATGGCATTAGGATATGAACGCACCACTGATGTAGAAACAGTTCGACATTTTGAAGAAAACTGGATTCACCAAGCGTTTAAGAATAAGTCAACACAATCAGCAGGAGCAGCAGGAGCAGCCGTAAATATTACGTTAGCATCTGATTCAGTTGATTCAAGTAACAGGTTCTATCCACGTGTAACAGATATCGTAACGTTCCCTAATGAGGTAACAGGTATGATTCTGTCTATTGATGTAAGCACACCAAGCGCACCAATATTGAGTGTCGCACCAAATGATGTAAACGACTCTGTTCCGGCATTAGCAGCAGGAGAGGTATTGATCATTACCGGTAATGCTTTCTCAGAAGGTTCTACACAGCCAAAAGGTCGTTTCTCAGGAGCATGGGAGTACAACAACGTTATGCAGATTGTAAAAGAATCTCTTGGCGCATCCGGTACCCAGATGACTAACGCAACATGGACAAAAATCATGGATGGTAAGAACATCGAAGGATGGTTTAACAAAGGTCTATTGGATATTGACTATCGTATGAAAACCAACATTCAGGGAACATTCCTTTCTCAGAAAAGAACTACTAATCCGCTTATTGTTGATACACTTAACAATAACGGAACAGTAAAAACTACTGAAGGATTCTATCCTTACCTGAAACGTGTTGGTATTCCGTATCCTTACCAACCCGGTACTTGGTCGGTACAAGATCATAATACCATTGCAAGATTGCAGGTGCGTCAATTTACACCTGATACAGTTGCAAGCATGTGTGGTTTTGATATTGATGTTGAAATTGAAGATGTACTGAAAGAGTATTTCCAATTTACCAATATCGAATATACGACTAAGGTTACTAATTCTAAATTTTTCGGAGAAGGTTCAGAAGGTGAAGCGTTGGCCGCAACGGTTGCATTCCAGTATTTCGGTAAAGCAGGATTTACAAATTGCTTAAAACGTTTTGCAGCTTTGAGTAATCCACAAACTTATGGTGCCGATGGATATAACTATCAGGGGCGCGCAACCATAGTTCCAATGGGTAAGAAAAAAGATCCTAAATCTAAAAACGATATTCCTACCATTGGAGTTGTTTACAAAGCAATGGGACCGAACAACAGAAAAATGGAAATGTGGGATTATGGAGCAGCAGGTGGCGGTCCTAAATTGGGATCACAAGACCGTAGGGATTGGTTTATGAGAACTGAAATGAGTTCAGAATTCATGGCCGGAAATCAAATGGTCGATGTTTTCGTACAGTAAGAGATAAATGGTGCACCTATGGTATCAATAGCGAGTTATGCCGCGGTAATTTGATAACAATGTGCTACGGTTCGTTAAGAACTTTAAGCCGACTATATGAAGGATGAAAGCAGCATATGACTTTTAGGGTTTCAAAGCAAACCCTTTATCGCGGGGTAGTTCAGTGGTAGAACACCTGACTCATAATCAGGATGTCGTTGGTTCGAGTCCAGCCTCCGCAACTAAACATTTTAAACTAAAATTTTATGTTATACAGAAACGATGAATTATTCAGTGTAAAAGAATCGAAAGAATGGGAAGAAATTAAAAAGAGTTTATTGGCAAAATTAAAATTTCCAATGATCATTAAGATGCCTGCGTATATGTACACCAAATCAGCAGGAAATGAAAAACCGGACAGGCCATCTAACGCAACAATACCGTTGGTAGTTCAAAAGAATGATTCGAATGGTTCAGTGAAATGGGATTATTGTACTGGTCGCGATAAAGATAAAAAAGGTAACTGGCAATATTATTATACGCAACAAGGCAGTAAGCAGAATCGTATTACTTATACCGACAGTATGGTAATAACGAAAGACCAGATTGACCTTGCGTATTTCCTGTTGGAAATTTCACCATTGAGATTTATTCCCGGGGAATCAGAAGAAAGTGCTATAAAACGCGGAGTAAAGAAATCGCAACGTTTTCAATATGTGATCGAGGATAAAGAGGCTGAAGCAGCATTGAAGATCAATATAAAGAAACAACGGATGGTTATTGAATCTGCAATCATGGATGATGATAAAGGTTTGTCAACAGATAAACTCCGTGTTATTGCTGCATCGTTGCATATTCCAAATGCAGAACTCAAAGGTGAATTGGAATTGAAAGATGAATTGTTATCACATATTGAGTTGATGCAGAAAAATGGTAACAATGGTTATTCACAATTCATGCAGTTATCGAAATTGGACAAGATAACATCTATTCGCGCAGCAGTTCAAAAGGCTGTTGATATGAAGTTGATTAAGGAGAACAATAAGACAAAATCATATTACTATGTGAAAGACGGAAAAGAGGCGAATGTAATATGTAGCGTTATCGGTGCGCGAACTTTGCGTGAAAGCATTGAATTTTTCCTTGAACAGAATCCCGGTGCGTTCGATGTACTTGAACAAACAATGAAGGAGAAAGAACTGGCAACAGAATTGGATTAAATACGCAACTTAAAATTTTAAATAAAATGGATACAAAAATGGAATTCGAAGTAACCTCTGTAAATGGAAATGCACAGGGATGGCATGTTCAAGGTCTGATGTTTATTAAAGAGGGAGAGGTTAAGACTCCGACAAATAAATATCTGAGTCTTTCAAACCTCAGTAAAGATGAGGCTCTTAAATATGAAGTCGGGGACGTGATACCGGTTTAAGTATTCAAAATTTATATGGTGAAAAAAGTCTTGTAAAATGCAAGACTTTTTTTTGTAACTTTACCGCACCAAATAAAAATATAATGGATCCGAATTTAATAGCAATAAATACTACATTCCTTTTAGATAACACTACCGGACCTATATCGAATGTACAAGACACAACAAACTATGCAGGAATTGGAATAAGTAACAGTCAGGTAAAAGGAAATGTAGTTGCTAAATATGGTGCGACAATATTTCATGGAAACCCAACGAGTCCGGACTGGACAAATCCGGATATCAACCGCGCAACATCAGATAACATTTCATTTTTTCTTCCATTGGATTCGTTGCAAAAAGTAATTAACGCTGCGTATGCCTTTATTTATACAATTCTTATTACGGCAGAAAATTTATTTGCAAATGCAGTAAGTGGTGCGGCAACACAAATAGCAACAACGATCCCCGCAACACTAACAACAGATCAAGCAGCTTTTTTGAACAGTTTATTAGCGGATACGTCAAAGACAAATGTAACTGTACATTTTTATGTAGGGGGTTCGTTGAAGGCTTCTTCGTTATTGGCGAGTCACAATACAACAACACATATTCTTTTTGCATCGGTTGATCTTGGAACGAGTTACGCAACCATAGATAATGTAATCGTAACTGCAGACTCTATATATCAAAAAGAATTTGATTATAATTTCTGTAACAAGACACCACAAGCAGAACTCAGTGTTCAGGGAGATTTTTTACGTTCTCAATTGACGGTGCGCGATATTACAAATTATCCTGCAAATTTAACTTCTTCAACACGGGTGCTTAAAATAGCATATCCTAATTATTCAAATGGAACACCGACAGCAGCACCGGTTTCGACATCAGCTTCTGCAATAACAATTGGTCCGGATATTTTTTCTGGTTCCTATCATGCATCATTAACGACACAGATAAAATATACACAAACTGACGCTTTGAATGTACAAGATACAGTGAGTGGATATGAAGATTATCAGATGAACTATAATGGTTCATTGTGCAGCCTTTCATCATGCATTTCTTCGTTGCGCAGCACATACATAAGCGCAACTAATGCAGGTTCAGCAAATGCAGGTGAATTATTCAGACAGAACATCTATGTTTTATTAGCAGTAAATGATTACAATATTGCTATAAGTTGCGGAAATTCAGGGAAAGCAATTTCCATTGTAAATGACCTCGCAACATATCTGAAACAGAATGTAGGATGCGATTGCGGATGTGATGATAATTTGACGATACAGGGAGAGCCACGCATCATATACGCAGCAATATCAAGTAATTTAACATCTAACCTTTTAACTTGGAATTAATATGCCACCACTACCAGGATTACAACCAATAGACGGACTTGCACTTGAATCACTTGCTACATTTCTTGCAAATGTGGAGTCAATAAATATTCCCGTTAAGAAAGATGCTGATACAAATGGTGCGATGCGCATTTATATTGCGCAACTAATAACAGTTCCTTTCGATGCATCAGTAGCATACGTTGTAGGACGTAAGATTTTATTTGAAGGACAAATATTTCAAGTTATAATTGCCACTACTGCCGGACAGACACCACATACCAACCGCACCAGTTTCAAATATTTAGGAGGTGGGATAAATGCAGCAAATTCAGGAGTTAATGATGCTAATGCATTAACTGCAACGTATAATAAGACAAGTGGTAATATTGTATTCTCTTCACTTACACCAATTGTAGCAGGTGCGCATGCGGTAGTTATTATAACAAATTCTACAATTGGTGCCGCAACTGATATTGAAGCATACGTTACAGATACGGCATCAGGATTTGCAGTAATTGAAGATAAGGTTATCACAAGTAATACAATTACTCTTTACATTCAGAATACACATGCATCATCATCATTAAGAGGATTCACAATATGGTTCAATAATCGTGCGTAATGAATGTTTGGGAAATATATCAGTTCAATAACGCACGTGCCAATAAAGATCAATCAGGAAGATCATTTACGGTAGATCAGTATAATTCTATTTTACAGGGAATTGATATTGATTATCTGAAATTAAAATATGGACTTCCAGAAGAATACAAACCGGGCGCACCACTTCCACGTCAGGCATGGGAGATAACACAAAAGATCACTGATGATTTGCGTCATTTGAAAAAAATAATGGGAGGCCGCGATTACCCATTGTTGGTTATTGATAAAAATGGTTATGCTAATATCCCTTCTGATTATGTTCATCAGTCAGCATTGCGGTGGGATCAAACATTGAACGCACCAGATTGTGTAAGTGAAAACGAACTGAATCAAATTCCTATTGAAGTATTAACAGATGCGGATTTCGATTCGCGGTTATGGGATGCGATTCGGGTACCATGGACAAGATATCCATTCTGTAAGTTCAACAGTGACCATATAGAATTCCAACCAAAGAATATGCAATTTGCCGTTTTTTCTTATATCAGAATGCCTCGCGCAGCATTTTTATCAGTTACGTTAGATAGTGATAATAATTACGTGTATGACGCAGCAAATTCCCTCCAGTTGGAATGGCCAAACGATATGCATATGGACATTGCAAATCGCATCTACATGTATTGGGCAGATAATTTAAGTAATCCATTAATGGTACAATCAGGTGCGAAAAAATTAGCTGAAGGAATATAAGATGACAACGAAAGTAAAACTCATACAATTAGGTCAGGAATCGTTAGCAGGAGGGGATGCACCAGCGGAAATTCGCGGAAAGTATCATTCGGCAGTTATAGAGCAATATTTGGACATGGCCTATGCTGATATTTTACAAGATCAATTTGATACAGCAGGAAATGATTTTACTAAATTTGACAATTTTGCCAAAGGGTATCAATGTACTATTGCATATAATAAGGAAACTGAATTAAAATATTTTGATCTTCCGGTAACACTTATTCCACTAAGTCCAAAACAAGCAGGAATAAGAAGTATATCTATGTTTAAAGGTCAACAAATGGCATTCGCACCGATTCAAAATTCTTCAATACCAATGTGGGATGAATTGGAGGCTATGCAAGTTGATACTGAAACATGTGCTTACATGGTGGAAGAAAATCAATGTGTACTTTACAAAAACGCACCAGATATCGGTGCGATATTATTAGTGAAGGTAATAACTCCATTTGCTGAATTGAAATCAAGTGATACGGTATATGTACCTGGTGGAAAAAATTCAATATTATTTCAGCGTATGTATCAGTTCATGAGTTTGCGCGGTAATTCAGCAGAAAAATATAATGATAACACAAGTGTACAGACGAAATAATGAACAGCATAGACGCAACATTTCTTCAAAATAATCAACAACGTCAGAAAGAAGTTGGCGCATTCGTAAGTCTGAGATATTGTGTTATGAGTGCAATAAAACGTACCGGTGATCATTCTATGAATGAGTATTGGGATTTACTTCAACTTGCTATTGATTGTTTGAGAGATGAGATAAGGTTGTTGGAACAGCCAAGTATTGAAGTTGCGTACCTTATTCCTAATGCAGCAGGTATCATACCATGGCCATCGGATATGTTGGACTACATAAAAATTGGAATACCTATCAATGGTCAACTTTACAACCTTACACTTAATGAAAATATGTTGATTAACAGAGCGGAGAAATGTGGAGTTGATATACGCACCATGTACAAAGGCAATAGTGTTGCTATTACAAACGGGTACAATTACATTGATCATTTCAGAGGTTCGCAATATATTTCAGGATTATATGGTATTGGTGGAGGCTTCAATACTGCATATTATAAGGTAGATTACAAGATGCGCCAGATACAGTTTGATGGAGTTATTCCTAATTCAGAAATTGTATTGGAATATAATTCAACAGGAATTCGTGGAGGAACAATTATCCCCGCAGCAGCAATTCCCGTAATCCGTGATTACGAACTGTGGCAGCGCATCGAAAACGATCCGAGAGTAGGTGCGAACCAAAAGGATAGGAAAAAGGCATTATTTGATGAATCATTAGCCAAGTTCCATTTTGTAATTAATATGTTTAGTATGCAGGAATATCTTGATGCGGCTTATGCCGGAACCAGACAAGGAATTAAACGATAATTTCATGAATCAGAATGATGTTAGAAAACCGTTTGGTGGATTAGATACTGATACTGAGAACAGGGATCTCGCACCTAATGATTATCGTTATGGGTTAAATGGTAGGAGTGGTACTTCTGATCAGGATTCAGTTGGTGCGGTGGAAGGAATAAGAGGGAATAAACGTGTTGTTACCGGTCTTGATCGAGATGAGGATATAATCATCGGAAGTTGTCCTGACATAAAAAATAATGCGATAATATTTTTTGTTTATCGTTTATCTGCAGGAGAAAAAAGAGATTTCATAGGAAGATATTTTGTTGATTCAGGAACGTGGGAATATTTAACAAATCCTGACTTTGCATTGATGGGGGGAGTGTTTAACTTTTCGCTCGATCATAAGATTATTAATCCAAAAGTAATTGATGCGGGATTCACACAATTGCTTACATGGACTGATGGATTCAATCCACCAAGATTGATTGATATTGATAAGATGAAAGTTGGTGGTGTGTATTATACTATTGCAGCAGACGATCAATACTGTAACCTTGCAAAAAAGCCACCAAATTACGAACCAACAGCCGTAGCACAAAATGATTCAACCACTAAAGCAAATTTTCTTTTAAATCAAAATTATCAATTTACATATAGATGGATTTATGATGATTTTCAAATAAGTTCAGACAGCCCTATTTCAGATATTTATTATGTTGATAATAGCAATAATTACCTTCAAGTTACTGTAAATACAGGACACCACACAGTAATAAAAATACAAATATTAGTTCGGCAGGACAATGGAGTAGCAGCAACAGGAAATGAAAACCCTGAGTGGTATATTTTTAAAACGCTTAATAAAACAGGTCTTTCAGATAATGTTAGCACAAGTGTAAGTTTTTATGGTAATGAGTTGTTATTATCAGTAGCAAGAGTAGATACCGATAAATTATTTGAAGTTGTACCTGCACTTGCAGATCATATTGAAGTTGTTTCAACAGATCAATTTGGCGAACAGATAATGCTTGGTGCAGTAACAGAGGGTAAAGATAATGTTGATCTGAATATTACATCAGCAGTTGATTACGCATCGAACGGAATAATTATTTTCAGGGGTGCAAGTGCGGGTATTGAATTTGTTGTTACAAGAACAGTAGTACCACAAGCGGGTGATATAATGTATGTTGCATGGACGCATATAGGAACAGGTACGTTTTATTTTAATTATGTACTCAGTTCAAGTGATGTTTCTTCGGCATTGAATATGGCAAATAAATTAGCGGCTGAATTAACATCACACGGAGTTCCAAGTGTTACAGTTATACATCCCGGTAATTATATTGTTCAATCTTCTGATGTAAACTATACAATAGATAGAGCTACTTCTATTCCACCAATTTTACAATATGATGCGATATTTCCCGATTACCATTTTCAAAGAGGAATGAAATATGGTACACAAGGTAAGGTGGGAATAATTTATTATAATGATTTTTTGGTACAGACAGGAGTTCAATATATTTCTGATTATATAATTCCAATATTTAATCAGCGAGGAACAACATATGGGACATTAGATGGAGATACAGATGTGGGATTTTTACCACAAATAAAATTAACGATAAACAATTTACCTCCATCATGGGCTACTAAATTTAAAATAGTATTCTTTGAGGGAACAAAATATTTTTGGCAAGTAAATGTTTCCAGTACTTCACAAACAACATTTACATTAGATTCTATTCCTTTAGGATATACTTTTTCGGTTGGAGATAGAATAAGAACAGTTGGTAGTGATACTCCTTTATCCTATAATGATTGGGGTATAAAATCATTTGATCCAGCTACAAAAATCCTAACATTAGAAGCCCCAAATGTAAATAGAGATAGAGTTGATTTATTTGCGGAGATTTATAATATTAATAAAGTAGGAGACCAAGTCTTTTATTTTGAATATCCAACCACATTTAATATTGTAGGAGGTTATCATCAGGGTAATTTACAAAATCAAACAGTTTCACAACCCGCAATTTTAACAGCTACAAATGATTTTTGTTATTATAGAGTTGATTGGGCTGCTTTATCTGTACCGGTTTATTATACTGAATCACAAAGTTTGTTAATGAGTATTTATACACCATATAATAATAAAGGTCGTCCTCAGATAGAAACACCAACGCAACGAGAGCAAAAATATATTGATGTATTTAGATGGAGTGGAAGATTATTAACTAACACACAGGTAAACGATTTAAGCGTATGGGATGAAGGTAATTATTCAAATGTAGATCCATCAAAAGGTAATATTACGGGATTACGCCAGATAGGATATACACTTACAATTTTACAATGGTCAAATATCAGTAAGACATTTTTGGGACGGAGACAAGTTTCAAATGCAGATGGTAGTACGCAACTTGTAGTAACTGATAATTTAATTGGAATTATCAATCCAAGTGAAAAAGGATTTGGAACAAAGCACCCGGGAAGTGTTTCTGTCAATGGTGATAATTTATATTTCCTCGATACACTGAAAGGAAAATTTATAAGAAGCGCAACAAACGGTGAATTTGCAATTTCTGATTATAAAGCTGCAAGATATTGGAGAGATAAATCTGATTTAATAAATTCAAGTCCTAATTATGAGGTTATAACAGGAATTGATGTTAAGTTTAGTGATGTGTATATAACGGTGCGCAACGTAACTGATAATACTCAGGAAACAATTTATTTCAATGAAACACAGAACCGGTGGAAATATTTTGTTGATATGCAATCAGGAACCGGTGACACTAAAAAAATAATTGATTGGTATGGATGGGTAGGACAATCATTTTTCACTTTCATGGGTGCGAATATTTGGCAACAAGGCACTTTACTTGACGGCAGTAATAATCCTAAATATTTAAATCTGTTTGGAGAGGATAAAGAGTTGGTTGTAGAAACTATTGGTATGATCGAACCTGATAAAGTAAAGGTTTTTGATACGCATGCGCTGCATGTGAACCTGCGCCCAACAAAAGTAGAATTCTTTATTCCACCAAATGAAATGTTGCCGAATGGCATGTATTCCTATTTGACACCCGGTAATTATTCGTATAAAGAAGGGGTATTTTACGCAGCTATAAAGAACGATTGGTTTACAAAAGGTATTCCGGCAGATGATACAGCAGGAAGATGGCAGATAGCAGGAGGAAGACCATTACGAGGGCATGTTGTACTTGTAAAGATTCATTATACTACAAATGATTATGTGGTGCTGTTCTCATCAACAGTAGGCATGATCGCATCTGAAAAGTCATGATTATAGAACGCAACGGAATATCTTACGAATACGTTACCTATAATAACAGGTGGACAATACACGGACATGGATTCATTGATAATCTTATTTCAAGTTTTATTGCGCAGGATATAGGACAGAATTTCAGGTTTGTTATTACTTATCAGGAAGATCAAATTAATATTGACGCGAAAATTTGCGTATCACAAATGGGTTTAAGAAAATTTATTTCATTTGGATGCGTGATGGCATCTGCGCAACCTCAATTATCATCATTGTGCCCAGATGAAAGAGAATTTAATGAATTGACTGAAGTTCAGAAAAGAAGATATTTTGTGGAAGGTTATATTGTAGAAGGTTATATTGATTAAAAGAAATGCAACAGTATCCAGACATACCGATAGATTTATACTTACGTGCTGAGAATCCATTTTTAACACCTCTTAGCGAAGAACAAGGGGATCAGAACTGGCAATGGATTGAAGATGCGTTAAATACTATTCGTCCTATAATTCAAGCAATAAACGCAGCAGGTGGAATTGCTAATATCATTAGTGGACTTCCAAAGACCGGTGACTTTAAACATACTATAAGTACCACTGTTGATACAGGATGGTTACTTATTGACAATTCGTATATCGGTAGTAGTGCATCGACCGCAACCTATAAAGGTGGAGTTTATCAGCCATTGTATTCATTGATATGGAATTTCGCAACAACAAATGATTTCAGTCCAACTGGAAAAGGAGTAAGTGCTGTTGCGGATTGGAACGCTAATAAAGCATTGTACTTACCAGATGTATGTGGAAGAGTATTAGTCGCTGCAGGACAAGGACGAGCAGGATTAACAAACAGAATATTCGGAAGTAAATTTGGTCAAGAATATTATACTGATTCACGCACCTATTCAATAACATCAATACCGGTTTCAGGAAGTACACCAAGTATAAGTACAACAGTTAATGGTGGAGATTTAGTTGCATCAGGAACACCCGCAGTTACGTTCTCTTCAATGGGTAATGTAACGTTCCCAACTTTTAATGGTGGCGCATTTCCTGCTTTAACTGGAGGAGCGTTACCCAGTTCATCAGGAGGTTCGTTTCCTACATTGACTGGAGGTACATTACCGAGTTCATCAGGAGGTTCATTTCCATCGTATTCAATTGTTGCCGCATCACCACCGTTTGATATACTAACAATACCACATAATACATGTGTATTGACGAATGAAGGTGGAGGAACTGATGTAATGGGGTGCGCAGATTTAGTAGTGAATTCATCGGATGTTGCCGCAGCATTAAAATTAAATTCAAGTGGTGGGGCATTCCCATCATTCAGTCCGGGAAGTTTTCAAACTCTTACAAGTGGTTCATTTCCTACCTTTAATGCAGGATCATTCCAAACATTAACAAGCGGTACGCTTCCTACTTCAACAGGAGGTAATCCAAATGTATCAGGAGCAGCCGCAACAGTAGATGTAGGAAGTATTACTATTTCAGGAACCATAACAGTTCCTTCAGCAGCCTTAAATGGAGTTACTGCATCAGGAAGTACTGGCGCTAATCCTGTTAATATTCCAACCGTACAACCAAGTTTCGCACCGTATCTTTTAATAAAAATATAATTATGGCAAAATCAGTAGAACGTCCCGCACCAATAAATGTAGTAGAAGCAATGAGATACTTTGTAGTTTATGAACATTTATATGGAGGTATTGTGCGTAAAGGAAACGATGTAATAAATATGAAAACTCAGATAGAGATTGATAATATTGAAGCGATAAGAAGTATTGAGAAATATTTGACTGAAGCGTTAAAAAAAAGTTGATCCAGTTGTAATTGACTTCAAACCATTGAAGATGGTTAAGGTTTAATTGAAATTATTTTATTAAATTAGCAGTTAGTCCAAACATATCTATTGATGAACGGATTTCTATTTGATATAAAATAGTACCAGATTCATTAATCCATGTTAAATTATCTAATTTTTTATTATTTTGATTCATGGTTTGAATTGCATTTGAAAGATATTTTTTTTCTCTAATAATTAATAAAGAATAGCAGATTCCATTATCAGTAAAGTAATATGATGCGGCTGCATCTGAATGCGGGGTTTCAAATGAAATGTATGATACTCCATTATCAGTATAATTTTCTCCTTGATATATATAAATTGGCATTTTTTCTCTGAACACTGATTTTATTTCTTCACGAGTTTTTCCAATTTGAAGTAATTGTCCCTTAGAATAAATAGATATTATAATCAACAAGATTAATAAAACTACTTTTCGCATATGTTTTTATTATTTACAAAGTTTCCAATCACCCAAATAGAACGAATTATCCGCCCGGATTTCCCACACATCAAAATAAGCCGCACTATCACGTAATCTTATCCCTGTAATAATATCAAGATTATAATCCCTTGCAAGGTGATAAAGAAAAGTATCGCATGAAATTATATAATGACTTTTGCTATCGGTTTGTGTAGTGATGAGAGTGTCCATTGGTATAGAGTCATGTCCGTTACCTACCGTAATGAAATTGTATGTCCATGTATTAGTAGGAATTGCATTATTATCACGTTGTCCGCATATGATCCATTTACCCCGCATGAAAGAATAAATATCTGGTGTAATGTCTATGCATCGTAAATGATTTGAAGTATCGGAAGGTTGAATATTTTCTTTTTGGCATGAAAATAAAATTACGGAAAAACTAATAATTAACAGTAAATTTTTCATAATGAGTTGGCTTAAATTGCGCAGCAAAGTTATCCTATAATTTGCAAATACCAAAATTTAGTATTGTTTATTAGTTTATATGGTAAAAATATCTTGCAATAATTTTATTAAAAAAAATTACCTTTGAATGGTTAAATAAAACTTTTCAATGGGAGTAGGTAGTACAATAGGAGCCGTAGCAGGAACAGTAATTGCTCCGGGTATAGGAACTATCATTGGTTCTGGTCTTGGTTCACTTGCAGAAGGCGGATATGATTGGTGGCTTGCAAATCAACAGAAAGATAAGGTAAATCAACTTGAACAAAATAATGTTCGTCCTGAAGCAGTTACTCCACAGGCAGATATTGATGCGTTAAATAATGCAAAAGGGCTTGCATCAATGACGCGCCTACCCGGACAAAATGCAATTGAAGGAAAGTTGGATGAGATCACGGCAAATAAAGTTGCATTAGCAGAACGGAACGGAATAGGAGGACCAACATCAATAAACGCAGCAAGTCGTGCATATGGTGATCAGATGGATAAGGAAAACGAACTTGGTGTTGCAGCGGCTACAAATTACAATAAGAATCAAGCAGCGTTGCGTGATGAAGAACATAATATTGGTAACAATGAACGATCCAATTGGGATTGGAATTATGGTCAACCTTATACTGCAAAACAAAAAGCGATCGCAGCTTTAAAAGGTTCGAGCCTAAATAATCAGACTCAGGCATTCAGCAATATCAGTGGAGGTCTTACAATGGGGTTATCATCCGCATCAGATGCATTTAATTGGTTTGGCGATGGTGCGAAAACAACTCCAACGGTTAAAAATGATGGTTATGGCAATTGGTATAATCCAACACCAGATAATACAGGCGCACCAAATTATGGAAAAGATATAAATAATCCGGATTCAGATTATTCAAATTTGACAGAGAAACTTATTAATGGTGGTATGGGATTTTTTACTGGTGAATAAGCAATGGGAATTCAATTAAACGGAACATCAGACGGATTAGATATCGCACCTGCACCCGGTCAAGGTGAAGCATATAACGTAAAAGAATCTTCATGGGATCCAATTCAATTTCAAAAACATGCTATTGATATGGCTGCGCAGAATGTTGCGCGACAGAGAGCGTTGGAAGCTAAACGACATGGAGAGATTGACAAGTGGATGAAAGAATCAAATCCTGTTGTAAAATGGGATGTTGACCAACAGAATTATTTTGCGCAACGATTAAAAGAACATGAAGATGAGAGAGTAAAACTTATTTCAGATTATAAGTATAATCCTCCACCAGAAAAGATGGCTGAGT